>WNGK01005020.1_pt1 | contig 21171 bp, 24 predicted proteins | sample 5400601 | NCBI WGS metagenome assembly WNGK01 (sample SAMN13153376, study PRJNA577476) | soil metagenome | isolation source: 60 cm soil or saprolite under Garry oak tree replicate 1 | place: USA:California | collected 2016-06-15
CGGGTTTCACACACCAAAGTGTCTCGGTCTCGGCTCGCCACTCTCGCCCCGATTCTACCCCATGGCTGGCCGCTTTGGTGGAGGCTCGATCCCATTTTCATCCTCTTCTCTGCCGCTACGCGGCATCGAGCTTGGGACATATCTGGTTATGTTCGGCAATATGTAATGATGGCAGATATCCAGCTTGGGACAGTTGGGGCACTTGAGACATCTTATTGGGTGATAGTCTCTATATGGGCGAATTTCGTTGATCAATCGCAAGAGAGGCAAATGAGAATATATCCCTCATCTCTAGTATAACATGTACAACAAAACAGCCTAAGTGGGCTGCTGTTTCTGAGCAAAACGAGGCTCTGGCGGGGTCTGAGCCCCGCCAGGAAGGGTGCATCTCGGAAGATAGTTACTTCTGTTGTGCGGCAGCAGCCTCGCGCTTACTCTTACGGCCGAGGTAGATGCGGCTGGGGTCGACGAGCATGCGCAGGGCTTTCAACTCCTCTTCGGTCGGTGGCGGTAGTTCCTTGGCCTTGCTCGTGTCGAGTGACCAACCGGTGTTGTTCACCACGTCCTCGACACTGATACCTGGGAATACGGTATCGAGTTCGAGCAGGCCAGTGTCAGGATCGCTGCGCATAATGCACAGGTCGCTGATCATCACAAGCTCGCCGCCACGCCCCAGGCCATAGTCCCAACGCGACTCGCCTTTCTCTCGTGGGCCGCGCCATCCAGCCACACATGGGGTCCGTGGCCGGTCCCGGAGACTCCGCCTGGCCAGTAGCCGCCAATGATGGTCGAGTTGAGGTTGCCGTACATATCGCATTCAGCGCCGCCCAGCATACCGACTGTGCAATAGCCCCGTAGAGCAGTGGTGCCGAAGGTATCGGCCATGTTGGAGACCATGCTGCCCTTCAGGCATCCGCGTGGGTCGGAGACCGAGATTGGCAGATGTTCCACCTTTGGCCCTACGATACCAGCTTCCATAATCAGCGTCATGTTCGGCGCCACGGTGTATTGTGCCAACATCGAGGCCAGCAGAGGGAGGCCGGTGCCAGCAAAGACAAAGGCTCCATCAGTCACCTCACGAGCTGCAGCCACGGCCAGAAGTTCCATGGTTGTGTACTGCGTACGCGATAGCCCACGTTCTTTGAGGTAGGCGTCGTAGGCATCATCCGAAATTTGTTGCATAGTGTGCTCCTGTTGTGGTTTCTCGTTGCTCCAGATTACATGGGTCGTTTGAGGTCTGCGCGATATCCGTAGCCCGGAGTAGCGCGTAGCTCAAACAGGCGATTCATTCCTACAATACGTGTCAGGTAATCCCAGTCATCTTTAGTGTCTACTACCTGCTGGGTCCACCATGCCTTGACTTCTTCCTTGCTCTTGCGGTTGAACCGGCCATAGCCAACCCACCAGTCCCAGTCATAGTCGTAGTAATTGGGCACTGCCGAGGGATAGCCCCCAAAGGGCTGCTCCACAATAGCCGTGGTGATATGGGCCGGCAAGTGATTCAGTTCAGGAGCAGCACGTAATTCGTCGGACGGCACAATCTGCTCGCACTCCACAACGAGCGTTTTAGCGCACATAGCCTGTTCCGCATCGGGTCCCAGGATGCCCTCCATACGTACTGTGCCATCGATCGCTACCCGCTGCGCTCGAATGACGGTGACCTCTGGCAGAATTGGCGGCACGAGCATGACCTTGACGCCCTTATTGCCGGTGTATTTGTCGGACTCGCGTGTGCGGTCGAGGGCGTTCGTTTTGTTGGCGGTGCTATCGCCGCCTTCGAAGGCATGTGGACGTAAACCCCATCCATCGAAAGGATCATCGATGACGGCAAATTTTTTGGGTGGGATACGGGGGTCGATCCAGCTTCCATCAGCTTTCATACCGCGCAGGCCCGCTTTGCCAAAGACATCGTATTCCGGTATGCTGCTCCCCAGTTCGGCCATCAACGGGGCAAAGGGCCAGCCGTAGCGGCCTGCAATAGTGCGCGTGGCATAGCCGTAGTTGCTGTAGTCTTCAAAGAGTGGGATGGAGCCATCCTGGATGCGGCGGCGAATGCTGTAAGCCACCGGCTGAATACCTTCCAGGCCGACATAGGTGGTTTCTAGCCACTCGATCAGGTCGTTAGCCGCCAGGGCTTCCTCGATTGAGGCTCCGCCGTTCATCGTGCAGTAGATCTTCTGAATACGGTCGCGCTGGCGAATCACCTCGCGTGCAATTGTGAAGGGACGCCGGGTATAGCTGAAACCGCCCCAGCATACCTGTGTGCCGGTCTTGATATAGCGTTCTACCGCTTCGCGAGCGGTCATTATTTCTGCCATGCTGCGCTCCTTTCTCGCTGCGGTACATCGCTCGTGGTAGTTTCGTGGGAATGCTGTGGAAACGAGTTCAAAGTCCGCCCATGGAGGAGAGACTCGATTTCGGCCATGCCAGCCAGGAGTTCCCCGACTGCTTGAGCAAATGAGGCATGAGCGCGCGTGAGTTCATCTTCGATGAGTTGGTAGTCCTGTGTACTCATGCCTGCCTGCGAGAGCGTCTCGCCAAGAGCCCGCAGCGATGGGGGAACGCGCATCAAGGGTATGCCCAGGTGGCTCATTTCCACTTCGATCGTGTTGAGGAGCCAGATAGCACGCATGGCCCGGCTCCATTCTTCACCAGTCATAGTAAATACCTCGGTTCGTTTATTGATCTGTTTGCTCGTATCAATCCTCACCCAACTCGAAGGCTGGATGCAACACAAGCCTCTCTGGAAAAATGCCACTCTCGTGAAGGAGAGTGGCCTCTGCGAACACAAGAAACACAAGATCTGAATCCATACAAAAACATGTCTTGCTCACCTGAAAGCCTACGGCCATCTGTAGATCGATAAGGGATGTTACGAAGGCCTCCCCAAACAAATGTCTTGTTTCTCGCTTCGTTCATTTCTATCCACTACATGGTGGCTGAAGGCTTCAGATCAGCTTACACGACCTATGAGACTAGCTTCTCGGACCTACTGGCAAGCTGAACATGGCCGGACCAGCAGCAAGGATAGCTGCCACCGCGGTGTACCAGGCTGCCAGCGCAGTAGCGATACCGAACCAGCCACCGAGCGTGCTAGTTCCAAGTCCGAATTCCCCAAGGGCCAGAAGCAGGAAGGTGATAGTGAGAAGGCCGAAGACGACGATCAGGGCCCAATTGCTCCTGAGCGTGCCAAGGAACATCAAGGCGGTAAAGATTGTCCAACCCAGGAGGAAGAAACCGAGCGCTGTCTTGGAAGGTACCAGGTTATTCTGGATGCTGTAACCGAGGGCAAGCCAGAAACCTCCATAGGAGGAGAAGGCGGCGGCACCGAAGGTATTGCCCGTCCTAAATTCCCACATGCCAGCGAGGACCTGGACGATGCCTCCATAGAAAAGGGCTAAGCCGATAACCATCTTGGCGGCATCCGCCCCTGGAATCAAACCGGCGTTGGCGCTACTGAGGACGAAAGTAGTGAGTGCGAAGGCGCTAAGGCCAAGGGGAGCGGGATTTGCAGTGGTAGCCGCTGCGCGCGCGCGCTCTGCTGAAACTTCAGCCATGTGAGTTCCCACCTTTCATTAAGAAGACTAGCAATACTTCTGCACACCTGTTGTGCAGATCGGGCAAACGATAGAGTCAGCCTTTTTGCATCTGCTTGTCGCAGGCGGCGGCGCCTGCTGAGTAGGTAGGATAGGTCATCCACAATCCTTCGGGATGACTTCAAGTTCGCCCTGAGGGGCGAGAAACGTCATACAACAACGATAGGAATGGGGTATGGACGAATAAGAACGGACTGGGTTGTGCTTGATAGCCCTCCTTTTCTTTGTAGATACTTGAAATGTTCACCCGCCTCAGTACAATGCTGTACGGATTTACATATACCACAGTATAGCACATCGGAAGCCATTTGTAAGCTGATTTCCACCAATTGTCCCGCTTTGTTAGGCTTTTGTGATGCGCTGGACGGGCGCTGTTGCATCTGATGAGAGGTAAGAGCGGGGTTTCCCGCTCATAGACCCTTTGGAAAGGGGAGTATTGCGCTGTGTTGCTTGCAGGTGCTAGACTGGTAGGAGTGTGTAATCGGGTCGTTCTGCTGAATATCGGGAGGCAAGACTATGCAGGACATCTATATTCTCACAGGGGCCAGGACGCCGGTGGGCGTGTTACAGGGTCTGTTGTCGGATGTAAGCGCTATTGACCTGGGGGTTGTTGCCGCCAGGGGAGCATTGGAGCGCAGTGGGGTTGATCCCGCGACGGTTGATCAGGTAGTGATAGGCAACGTCATACAGACCAGTAAGGATGCGATCTATTTTGCGCGCCATGTGGCCCTCAAGGCTGGTTTGCCCATAGAGACACCGGCGCTAGCGGTAAATCGCCTGTGTGGCTCCGGCTTGCAGGCGATTGTGAGCGCGGCGCAGATGTTGTTGCTGGGCGAGGGACAGATCGCGCTGGCCGGTGGAGCTGAAAATATGACGCAGGCTCCACATGTGCTGCGGGGTGCGCGGGCAGGCTATAAACTGGGACAGGCTCCACAACTGGAGGATAGCCTGTGGGAAGCCCTGGTGGATAGCTACACCGGCTGTGGCATGGCTATCACGGCTGAGAATCTGGCCGAGAAGTATGGGATCACGCGTGAAGAGGTAGATGCATATGCGTTGCGGAGCCAGACGGCAGCGCGTCGTGCTCAGCAAGCTGGCTGGCTGGCGGAAGAAATCGTTCCTGTTACCGTCAAGGATCGCAAGGGCAATCCGGTCGAGGTCGCACAGGACGAGGGCATCCGGGATACCTCTATGGAGGCGCTGGCAAAGCTGCCTGCGCGTTTCCGCAAAGGTGAGATTATGGGTATCGGCCCAGCGCCCGCTATCTGCCAGGCCCTCAAACGTGCCGATTTGAGTCTGTCTGACATGGACCGCGTCGAGGTGAACGAAGCGTTCTCAGCACAATACCTGGCGGTTGAGAAAGAGCTGGGTCTGGAGCGGGATAAGACAAATGTAAATGGAGGAGCTATCTCCATTGGGCATCCCCTGGCGGCCAGCGGCGCTCGATTGACGATCACGCTTATGCGTGAACTGCGGCGCAACCACCTGAAGTACGGCGTCGCCTCGTTGTGTATTGGTGGAGGGCAAGGCATTGCTGCCGTAATTGAAAACGTCGCGTAGAGGCGAACGAGGAGAAGATATGCCGAAGGATACACGGGAACCGAGGGAGATTCTCGCGCAGGTTACGACGGCACGGGTCGCGCTCACCTGCGTCATTTATGGTTTGAGCGAGGCCGACCTGACTGCGAAGGGGGCTGTGGGTTCGTGGTCGGTGAAGGATGTGATGGCCCACGTCGGGCGCTGGGAGGAAGTGTGCGTTGATGAACTGCAAATGCACCTGCGGGGCGAGCGGTCTACGAAGGACTATAGAGATGCTCTCCCGTACAACGATGAGTGGGAAACAGAACTGCAGGGGTTATCGCTGCAGCAGAGCATAGAGAAGTTCGAGACCGCGCACTATCGTCTTTTCGGCCTGTTGTCTGCGCTCACTCCGGAGCAGTGGGACGGCTATGTGCGCGCCTGGGTGCGCGGCTCGACCTGGCACCACTTCGAGGAGCATGCGGAGCAAATTCGCGTCTGGCGGGGTGGGCGGTAGCTACTGCAGTTGCTGCGTGAGGGTCTTTTGCATATAGGGCAGGACGAACCAGACGCTGCCGGAGCCGAAGAGGGTGCCGGTGATCAGGCGGAGTTCCCACGTGCTCTCGCGCAGACCGAACATCTGTGTCAGACCGTCCAACGCCATGGGCAGGATCACCAGTATCCAGAGCCACCAGGGGATGCCAGGCAGGCGTTTCTTGCTCAGCACGAAGATGAGACTGCCCAGGAACATGGAGCTGTAAATGGAGAGGTTACGCGCGCAGAGGCCGAGCTGGTGCCCAAAAATGTAGAACGAGTGTGAAGGAATCTGGGCGCAGACGTAATGCAGCGAGAAGAACAAAGGCCTGGCGATGGCATCCAGTCCGAAGTAGGAGAGGAAGGGAATGCTTAGCGCAACGAGTACGACTAATCCCAATAGGGTGGTGAGCAAGGTGGCCCAGTTCTCGAGCAGGAAATTGTTCAGGTGAAGTAGAAAGCTGTACACAAACCTGCGCAAGGGGTGCTCGCTCGTTACGGGGGTGATATTGCTCTCTTCAAGCTGTTGTGTCACCATGTTGTTCTTCCCCTGGCATATGCCTGCATATTCAAACATGAAAAGCCCAGGCCAGTTCGCGATACTTGATGCGGCCCTCTAATATTGTATCATCGTCGACGATAATCACGGGAATGCGGTAACGATAGTGCTCAAATAGCTTGTTGTCGCTGCGAATGTCTATCTCGGTCAGTTCAAAAGTAGTCAGCGCTGCGATGTCATCGAGCATATCACGCGCTTCCTCGCACAGGTGACACCCGGCCTTAGTATAGAATGTAACCCGAGGTACTGCTGGTTCTACAGCTCTATTCACTGCTATTGCTCCAATGTTTCTGTCTTATGACATAGTAATCATAACATGACCTCCGGGTGCTAGCAAGCGTTGCATATGGAGACGATTCGTTTGCCCGATTGAGGACAAATTATTACAAGACAGGTCGCTCTGCCCTGCGCTAGCATAGGAGCCAGACCACCACCAGTGGTGATCATCCAACAGATGTGGAGGAAAAGCAATGACGATGATGAGCACAGGTACACCCGAGTCCGAACCAGTCAAGACCAGCATCGCCCCGTGGTTGTCGGTCAGCCGGGCCACCGAGGCGGTGGGCTATTACAAGGCCGCCTTCGGCGTGGTCGAGCGCTACCGTCTGGAGGATGAGGAGGGATCGGTGGTCGTTGCTCAGTTGGCCATCGGGGAAGCGGACTTCTGGCTTCAGGAGGACGTCGACTCTAGCCCCGCGTCCCTGAGCCGTCGATCGGTCCGCATGATACTGACCGTAGCCGACCCGGACTCGGTATTCGAGCAGGCCATTGCCGCAGGAGCAACCGAAGTCGCAGCTGTTTCCGAGGGCCACGGCTGGCGCATTGGACGCCTCGCCGACCCGTTTGGTCACCACTGGGAGATCGGGAAGCCGCTTCGCTGATCACGCGCCCTCACGTGAGCTGAGCGCCTATCTGAGGTATCTCTAAGATTCTTGCAAAAACAGGCAATAGGATTAAGAGCCGGCTCCCCAAGTCCGTTTAATGGGTATAGCTATGAGCAGGGTTCGATTGATGTTGTGCGAATCATGTGCATCAGGCGAAGACTGGCGAGATATCCATATAGATACGGAGGTCTTGAACGAGATCGCCCCTCTTGCGCAAGATCGAGGTGCAAGGAAGAGTCACCACCTTCCCATCGTGGCGGGTATAGTCGATGAGCGCCTCAACAATCTCGACATCACCTTCATCCCACGAATCGACCACTGCATAGTAGTGTTTTGCCAAGTTAGACATAGAATCCTCCTTCTCTAGTACGTCTGTACCAGGTACCGGTTCGATCATAAAAAATGGCTAGCCAACCATGTCGCCACCATCGGCGAAGTGCATGCTGCCAGTCTAGACTGCTGATTGCGACTCCAGGGTTCCTTCCTTTACCCATTTGCGGATCGCTGAGAGAGTAGCCTGGACTGCGCCCAGGTAATCACCCTCCATCTGCCTGGCGTATGCCTGCTCTTCGGATGAATCTGGCGGAATCCCTTCTTTTTCAAGCGAGAAGGTGAAGCGCAAGGAGAGTTCTCCGTTGGCATCTTCTTCGATCTCGTTTTTGATTGTGCCAAGGGTGTTTCCTGAGAGACGATCGAACTGTACCATGCGTTTCGGATAGAAAGTCACGCGCTCACGGGCGGGTTCGCCACGAAAGACAATGTCTCGCACAAGGTAATTATCGCCGCGCTCGACTGTATCGCATTTCGTCATTTTGGGGACGAAAGGCAGGGCATTCTCCGCCTTGAGCTCCAATCCTTTCCATACCTGGTCGCGGTTGAGGACTGGGATGTCGGGGTCACTCCTGTCATTGACGGGAACAGATCGAGTCATGGTAAACATGGTGTTAACTCCTTTCATTGCTCCTGATTGGAGCGATGGACTATAAAGGCTACGCCAAAGATGAAGGTTGTACGTCAACGCTATCCTTCAGACTATCCGAATAGTACGATAATGCCGATACTTATTCCTGGGTTGCATTTACTTCACCATTGTTTCCAATCTCCCCAACCCTTCAATTTCCGCAACCATACGATCACCTGATCGCAAAAACTCTGGTGGTTTTCGTCCGTAACCGACACCGGATGGAGTCCCCGTTGCGATGACATCACCAGGTTCGAGTGTCATAATGGTAGTAAGGTGTTCTATGATTTCCTGAACCGAAAATACCATACTCGCTGTATTCGAGTGCTGCTTTACCTGCCCATTCACTGCTAACGTCAGTGTAAGCGCCTGTGGGGCTTGCACAAACTCAGCGGGTGTAATGAAGGGACCCATGGGAGCAGCGCCATCGAAGCCTTTCAGCATTACCCAATCGAGTCCAAAATAAGAGCGTTCTGCTTTGGGAACCCAGTCACGTGCAGAAATATCATTTAAAATGCTATAGCCCGCGATACTCGCCATCGCCGCCTCACCGCGCACATGGCGTACTTTCTTGCCGATAATCACCGCCAACTCCACTTCCCAGTCGATCATTTTCGCATATTCCGGAAGGAGAACGGTTTCACCAGAACCGACCAACGTTGTGGTTGGAGGTTTTAAAAAGCAGTAAGGAAACTTCGGTGGTTTTGAATTGTCCATTTCTGCATTGTGGTCGCTATAATTTGCCCCAAGGCAGATGAGCTTATTGGGATACATCAGAGGCGGGAGCCAGTGAATTTCATCTGCCTTGAGTTGGCTTTGCTGCCTGGCTTGTTCGGAATAGCCAAACCAGTACTCAACGATTGTGGAAAGTTTGGCTCGCCAGTAAGGCCAATGCTGCATCATTTGCATGAGCGAAGCAGGCTTCGCCTGGTGCAGGGAAAGTGCTTCTGTTAGACGAGCATCGCTCAATACGGTTAATACATCAATATGCTCCCCCCGGGCATAGAGAATGATACGTTCCTTCCCAGAGACCAGGCCGCTGCCAATTTGGTACTTCATGCGATGCCTGCCTCTTTCCCCAACACCGAGAACATGGCGGCAATATCCTGTTCTCCTCGTCCCTCCTCCGCGGCACGGTCATAATATCCTGACGCTAAGTCGAGTAAGGGGGTCGGGCAACCGGATTCCCTGGCAAGCGCTTTGATGAGGGGAATAAATTCTTGCACCTGGTGAATAGAGCCCAGTGGTGGCTCATAGCGCCTGGCAGCCATCATTGGTCCGCGTGCTGCTAACATCGTGGACCCTGCGATGCTTGGATTGATCACCTTCATCACCATCTCAGGGTCAAGACCTGCCTTCGTACTCAGTACCATGGCCTCCGCGGCGGCAAGCGTGTGAACCGCTACCAATAGGTTCGCGACGCATTTCATCTTTGAACCAGCTCCAAACCCCCCGAGGTAGAAATTATTATCGGTGATGGCTTGAAGAACGGGCAGGCAGTGATGAAATACTTCTTCATCCCCGCTGCCAAAGAAGACCGTCTTTCTGGGAAGTACCAGAGCGGGGGTGCCGCTGATCGGGCAATCAAGCATTTCTACGCCTACCCTTTGAAGGTGGGTAAGAGCTTGTTCTTTTGCTTGAATGGAGAGCATACTGATTTCAACCACAATCAGGCCTGGATGGGCACCATGAATCAGGCCGTTTTCTCCCTCAATTACCTCCAGTAGGGCTTCGTCAGTAGGTAGGCATGTCAGGACGATATCGGAGTGTTGCGCGACTTCTTTGCTTGATGAGACGGGAGTGCCCCCCATGGTAACGAAATCGCCGATCATGTGACGACGATACCCATAGACGGCAAAGCCATGTTCGAGCAGGCTGAGGGCAACAGGCAGGCCCATCTTTCCGATGCCCACGATGCCAACGTTCGTACTCATAATTTTGTTCTCCTCTGTGATAAGAGTATAAGGGGCCACGACAAATCCTGGGTCTACTCTATGTGATAGCTTCTATCCGAATAGTTGATGGTAACGGTGAAACTGCCCTCGTTTAGCTGCCAGGTTCTGACTTCGAAGGTGCGCATGCCACTTTTGTTGAGAGGGTCTTCCCTGGCGATGGCTTCTGCCTCCTCAAGTGACCCTGCTCTCAAAATGGTCATACCGGTGCCTGGTAGTAGATCCTTGCCTGCAAGAAAAGGACCGGAGGCGAAGAGCATGCCGCGTTTTTCGAGGTCGATCATATAGTTCAAGTGATCAGGCAGCAGCGGCAATAATTCACTCATGGGCTTGATAGGTGTCGTGAGTACGACGTAGAGCAGCTTTTGGAGCATACGACTATTGAGTTCGTTGATCCTGTCCTGTAGCGCCGACATCGTGCGCCTCCTCTCATCGCGGCAGTGTGACGCGGGATGAATGTGATACAAAGCCTTCCCGGTAACTAATCCATAAACATGAATTCGCGTGATGGCATGAGGCCCCAGTTGTTCACAGCCTGGGGACTGTCTTTCCATACCTTCGGCCGTTGTGGGAAGTCTTCGTGCCAGGGACGCGGTTCAAAGTAGCCCAGGTCTTCGTCGAGCATGATATCCAACTCGGTGAACAGCTCGACGATCTGCTTGTCCGGGTCGTAGTGATAGGTAAAGATGTTGTGACCAGCTCCGTGGCGACCTGGCCCCCAGAGCAGAGGGATGTGATGCCTGAAAAGGTGATCGCATGCCTGCTGCACCTGCGCCCAATCTTTTAACTGAAAGGCGATATGGTGCATCTTTTGATATTTCGACTTCAGGAAATTAACGGTATGATGGTCGGGACCGCAGCGCATAAATACGAAAAAGTCTTCAATCCAGTCTGAGACGCGGAACCCCAGTACGTTCTGGTAAAACTCGGCAGTTCTCTGTACATCGTGTACCGCCATGGCAAGATGACCCAATTTTTGTGGGACGATGCCGCTGCCGCGAAAGTTCTGCCTCGCCGGCTGCATAGTGGCGTACAGTTGAACCGTATTGCCCTCGGGATCGCGAAGTTGTAGCAATTCAGATATGCCAGGCTGAGCGTCTGTTTGTGTGTCCACCTCTATGCCTTGATCGCGCAGTTGTGCGCTGACTTCTTGCAGAGATTGGCTACTATGGATTTGAAACCCTATATGACGAAGGCCGCTCTCTGTTGAAGGGTAGAGAGCAATGCAATGATGATCCAGTGCGTTCCTCAGGTAGGCAGCTCCATTCCCGCCGCGTTCCTCAAGCGTAAAGCCGATGACCTCCGTATAATAGGCCAGCATAGCTTCCATATGTGTTGTGTTGAAGCCGGCATAGCCTATTTTTGTTACCTGTACCATGTCGTACTCTCCTCTCTGCTGCTTTCACTTCGTCAGCGCGTACCTGTCGCTCCTGCGCCTGCCGTTTCAGCCACCTCACTGCCGCGGGTCAGGTAGGATTCGGGCGCTTTTGTGCCCCACATATCAAAGCCCAGCACTTCTGATTCCTGGCTCCAACGGATGGGCTCCCAGTCGGGTGCGAAAATGAGCATGCCCCCAGTCCATACCTCAATGCGGTGCCCCGAGGGTTCAAAAAAGTAGAGGAACGTTGCGCCGCTTGTGCCGTGTTTGCCAGGACCCCACTCGATTTTGCCACCATGCTCAACCAGGATCGTTGCGGCTCTCAGTAGTTCTTCTGGAGAATCGACGTAGTAGGCGATGTGGTGCAATCGAGCGCCAGAGCCACTGCGGTTATGCATCACGGCAATATCATGCGACAGATTCGAGATGCTGAGCCAGGAGCCGCGCCTCTGTCCATTATTCCCTTCGACAAAATACCTGTGCTTAATGCCCATTACTCCTGTAATCCAGGCTTGTTCGCGTGCTACATCGTTGACCATCACATTGAAGTGGTCAAAACGGCGTGGTGCAATGCCGCCCAGCGGATATTTTTGTGGGAAACTCGGCAGCGCTGATACCAATTCAGGGTCTGTGGTGTGATACTTCTCTATCTCCCAGTAGAGTTCCATGGGGACCCCACCCAGCGAGGAAAAGCGAAGCGCTCGCCCCTGACCGCGCTCCGTGCCTGCTTCAATCCATCTGTAGGCAATCCCGGTTTCATCAAAATGGCGTGCATACTGTTCCAGGCTCTCCGGAGTCTCGACGCGCCATCCTAGATGCACCAGGGCGGACTTATCGCCTTTTGTGAGGATTAAGGTATGGTGTTCCCAGTCTTGCCAGGCGCGTAAGTAGACGGATGTAGCGTCTTCTTCTGTAATGAAGAGGCCCATCGTCTCTGTAAAGAACTGCTTTGAGGCTTCTAAATTGTTAACAAGTAGTTCGGCGTGTCCGGCGTGAGCAATTTTCATGTCTTGACTCCCTCCTTGAGCATGTGATGCACGTGGTACGGCATTTTCCTGGCTCTTCGTTTAGAGCCAGGCACAACTGACTAGAATAGAGCGAATGATTCACGTGGAGAGTAGCCTGATGCTCTCACATTATGTACCTCAATTTTAAGGTGCAGTCAATATAATTGTTCGTCTATGCCGAACAAAAAGGCCAAATATATTGGATCAGGACGATGTAATGGTTGAGGTTCCGGAGCGACCCAGGAAGCGCAAAGCGTTTTGTCCAAGCATTGCCTCTCGCTCCCCGGAACGAATGTTATGCACGGCATTGATCACGACACCGGGTGGTACTTCTCGCAGTGGAAAGGGATAATCAGTTCCCATAACGAGTCGATCTACACCTACGCGCTCAATGAGAAGACCCAGATTGTTTGTGTCGTAAGTGAGGGTATCGTACATAAGCGTTTTTGCAGTTTCAGAAGGCTTACGAGGTGTTCCAGCTTTTACATCGTCGAAGACGTTCCAGGTTTGGTCGAGCCTGGGCAAAAGCCAGGGGAAGGTACCCCCACCATGAGCGAAACAGATGCGAAGTTTGGGGTGACGGTCGAGCAATCCACTCATCACAATCGCCGCTGCTGCGATGCCCGTTTCGGTTGTATAGCCCACCGAATAGAGCATACGATACTTACTTGTTCGTTCTGGAGCGAGTACGGCTGCTGGGTGAACGAAAATGGCTGCACCAACATTCTCACAGGTTTGCCAGAATGCATCTAAAGCGGGGTCATCGAGGTTTTTCCCCTCGATGGCTGTGCCAATCTCGACGCCCGCGAGACCAAGCTCGGTGACAGCCCTACGAACTTCGCTTGATGCAAGCGCGGGATCTTGAAGCGGGACAGTGCCAAGGCCAATGAAGCGTTCGGGCGCAACATGGGTTGCCTGGGCAATCTCGTCGTTCTGGTATTGCGACAGTTCGAGCACGGCTAGCGCAGAGAAGCGGTAGGCGAAGGTTACTGGAATAGGTGAGAGCACCTGAATGTCAACTCCTTCAGCATCCATATCCTCGAGGCGGCGTTCAGGCTCCCAGCTGCGATCATCAATGCTGCGGTAATGTTTCCCGGCGTTGTAAATATCGGCCTGACATAACCCTGTATGAAGAAGGGTTGGCCAGCCCAGGTCGCCATACTTCTCAGCCATGTCAGGAAAATGCTTTGGGATATAGTGGGTGTGAAAATCTACTCGCATATAATAGCGACCTTGACCCGGCTGCCGGGAGAGTTTTGCAATTCCATAACGTTCCTCCGGGAGGATAAGGTCTTTTCAGTCCAATTACGCAAAACGAACCGAGACTTCACCTATCGTGGTGAATACGGCGCGATAGGTCTCGCCTGCTGCCACTGTGGCAGCTGCACACATGGCTCCTGGTAAGACAAGCTGACCTGCCACTATGGCTATGCCGTATTCCGCAAGTTTGTTCGCTAACCATGCTACAGCTTCAGCTGGATGACCAAGTACGGCTGCACCGTTGCCCGATCCGACTTCTACCCCATTGCGAGTGAGCGTCACCGCCTCCGCAGCGAGGTCGAGACCGTCCAATGGGACGATCTGTTCGCTGATAATCACCCGCGCCGACGAAGCGTTGTCAGCAATGGTATCAGGAAGTTTGATCTGCCAGTTGGCGATCCTGCTGTCAACGACCTCCAGCGCGGGGCTAACGCCACGTGTTGCTGCCAGGACTGCATCGGCGGTGATGCCTGGCCCCTTTAAGCCTCTGGCGAGCCAGAAAGCGATCTCCGGCTCGATGCGCGGTAAGAGAAAGTCAGATCGCGACAATGTGCTGCCGGATGCCACTACCATTGAATCGAGGAGGAAGCCATAGTCTGGCTGATCGACCCCGAGTAATTCTTGCATAGCGCGGCTGGTCAGGCCTATCTTGCGGCCAATAATACGCGCGCCCTTTGCCAGTTTTAGATCGAGCCAAGCGCTTTGAATGGCATAGGCCTGTGCAGGCGTAAGCGTAGGATACTCCTGGCTAAGTGGAGGCAATGGCATACGACTTTGCTCGGCCTGGTCAAGCAGCGCGGCGGTTTCTTGTAGCATGTTTCTCACGCAGTACCCTCCGTCAAGAAATCGCGCACCAGCCTGTTAAACGCTTTTGGATGTTCGATCTGTGTCCAGTGTCCACAATGGCCAAAGACGTGTAGCTGAGCATTATCTAAGACCTGCAGCAACTTCTGGCTTGAGATCAGTGGAATGACCTGATCTTCGCGTCCATGAACAATGAGGGTTGGTGCGCGCAGTTCGTGCAGGCGGTCTTCGTAGGCTGCCAGGGCAGCCACACTACGTTGTCGTGGTTGAGGAAACATAGCGGAGAAGGATTCCTGCATTCCCGGTCGTATGCTCGCCTTGTACCGTAACTCGGCTAACTCACCGGTGACGAATCTCTCGTGGTCGTAGGTAAAGATTGCAAGCAGCCGTTTCATATTGGAAATGCTCGGGGTGTAGCCCCAGACAGCATCGAGCCCTTCGGTGATTGGAAAGCGGACACCCATTGGACCCATGAGCACCAGCTGGTCAACGACTTCGGGACGAGTGACAGCAGCAGCAAGTGCAACCGCGGCACCCATCGAGTTCCCCAAAAGATGAGCTCGCTTGATGCCCACTGCCTGCATAAAGCTAAGCAGGTGCTCCGTCCAAAGCTCCAATCCATAGGTATGTTGTGCGGGTAGTTCCGAATAGCCGAACCCCACCTGGTCATAAGCGAAAACGTGGAGTCGCTCGGAAAGATGGGGAATGGCAAGCCGCCAATTGGCCCACGCCGAAACGCCTGGTCCAGAGCCATGAATCAAGATGACGGGTGTGCCACTCCCTGCTTCATGATAGTTCGTCATTACCCCACCCGCGCGAATGGACTTGCCAATTTCAGGTGTTGTTTGTGTCATAATTCAACCGCTTGTGGAGACCCTCATGCCTTCAGGCTGAGGGAGGAAGCGAGCGCTCCTTTCTTGGCGTAGGGGCAGAGAGGGGCGCGAGCCGTGTTCTCCACCGTGACAACTCGTTAATTCGGCAAACTATCACCTTTGCCGTTTGCGTTAACCGTTTGCCTGTGATGGGATCATGCAGGATGAGTCTGCCGTCGCCCCTTGCGGAGCTAGAGCAGGCTAGTCTCGTGTTTGGTCTCGCATCCTCCCGCTGGCGAGGCAGTCGGTTTGCAAGCCCGTCCCGTAGGAACGGGACGGGTACTTGACTCTATACCCAAGATTCTCTGAAATACGGGCAGCTGTTTTAAGGATGATGGACGTATAGTGATCCAGCTGGGGGTAAAACCGGTAGGCAGGAATAGAGAGGCTGATGGCAGCAATAACTTTTCCGTCAATATCTCGGATAGGGGCAGCGACACAGCAAAGTCCAAGCGCAACTTCTTCATGATCATAGGCATAGCCACGTTGGCGTACTTGCTCAAGCTCACCGGCCAACTTATGCAGGTTGGTAATGGTGTTGGGCGTAAATGCCAGCAAGCCTTGCTCTTCAACTAACCTGGTGACCTTAGACCATTCTTGATGCGCAAGTAGTACTTTGCCAACGCCACTGCAGTGTGCTGGTAGGCGAGCACCTACGCGCGAAAGCAAAATTTGGACTGCCGGTGTGGCCTGCAATTTTTCAACATAGACGACCTGGGCACTTTCTAACACGGCCAGGTGAGTGGTTTCTCCCCAACGTTCAACCAGTTCTTGCATCGCTTTGCGGGCTTCGGTGCAAAATTCCGTGTTATCCAGGAGGATCTGGCTCATCTCAATGAGTCGCCAACCCAGACGATACCGGCCGCCTTTGATCTGGTTGAGTAATCCCTGGTCTGCCAAACTAGCCATGATGTCGCTGGCACTTGATTTGGGAATCTCCAGTGCCTTCGCCACCTCACTAACTCCCCATTCAGACTGCTTAAAAGAGAAAAGATTCAGTACTTTGCCTGCTTTACACACAGTGTTGAGCATAACAAGCCACCTTCCTTTGACTCCTCCGCTCCTGAAAACAGTTTATGTGTTGAGGAGGGGACGGACAAGCATGATGTTCGGTATTCCCGAACATATCAGCAGTAGGCGAGCAGAATTATTCCGAGTCTCGCGCTCCGTTCTTTCCACCAGTCCGCGCTTGCATTACAGAATGGAGTGCCGTGCGTACCAGCACGGGGTCATACTCGGGAGCCAGCACAGCAAGGGTGCCCAGCGCCACGGACGAATAATGACGGGCGAGACGTTCGGCAGCTACTCCTGGGTCTCGTGCAAGACAGGCATCTACAATTGCCCTATGCTCGCGCATCCCTCGCTCAAAAGCTCGGGGAGCCTCAGTGCTATAGAACCGCCGGTAGCGCTCGGCATGATCCGAGAGTTGCGCTACCATGGTCACGATACGGGTACCTGCATGGGCAACAAGACCAAGGTGAAAGGCCCGATGAGGAACTTCCCAGCGTTCATACTCTTCGGGAGTGGGCAGCCCGGCCATCTGGATGAGGAATCCTTCGAGCCGGCACAGTTCATCTGCCTGGAGGAGAGGAACGGTCAAACGAATGGCCAGCGCTTCCAGGTTGATGCGCATCGCATACAGCTGCTCAAGATCGGGGATGGAGAAGTCGGCCACTCGGACGCGGTGGTTGGGTTCAGCCTCAACCAGCCCCTCGCGTTGCAGCATGCGCAGGGCTTCGCGCAAAGGTGTCCGACCAACTCCCATCAACTGAGAGAGTTCCCTTTGTGAGAGCTGCACCCCACTCGGAATTTCGCAGCGTACGATCGCTCTCCTGAGCTGCAGGTAGGCAACCTCAGTACTATCTCTTCCGCTGATAGTATTTTCATACATCATGTGCTGCTCCAGGGAAAAGACAGGCATATCCTGGGCAGGGCTATAGTCAGGCATACTGTTCCTCCTTGTTCTACTATATACACTTCTCATCGATCTGTCAAGGAAATTATATCCAATTTTTCTATCTTTTTTATCACGCGGAAAATTGCCGCAAACTTTCTGGCAAGAAACAGCCTCATTATGCATGCTGTTATTTCTGAATAAATGAGATACGCGCGAAATTGGATATACTTCCTTGACAAATCCGAAGATTCTGGATATACTTTGAGAAGTGTACACACTGCATAATCGTATCTGGGGTGTGTGAAATGTATCAATACGAGGTGATACAGCCTCTCTGGTACTCGCACCATCTTCCTTGTACCCTTTTTCACACAAAGAATTGGATATAGTTAGTGAACGCTAACAAGGAGGCTACAAGTTATGACACAGGTCGTACATTTCCAACGTCAAGCCAGTCATAATGATCTCGTAGAGCGGGCGCGGCTGCTCGTCCCACACTTGCGGCAACGCATGAAGGAAATGGATCAGCTTGGGTATCTTCCAGAGGCGACTATCCAGGAGTTGCAGGATGCCGAATTATTTCAGTTGACTATTCCGCGCATCTATGGTGGGCGCCAGGTAGATATGCGGACGTACATGGATGTGGTCGCCGAAATTGGACGTGGTGATGCTTCCACCGCCTGGACCGTCGCAATCATCAACGGCGCTAACTGGATGGCAGCTACGATCTTTCCAGAGGAAACGCAGCAGGAGGTGTTTGGCACTCAGGGAGGGGCGCGGGTCTCTGGCGTGCTTGCGCCACGACAATGCACCGTCCATCGTGTCGACGGGGGCTATCTCATCGAGGAAGGAAAGTGGGGCTTTAACTCAGGTTCCTATCATTCAAACTGGGTGGGCCTGGGCATTCCCCTGCTCAATGAGCGCGGAGAGGTCGTCGACCAGGGTTTTGCGCTGCTTCCCGCGGAGGATGTCGAGCGACTGAATGACTGGAACGTGATTGGCATGCAGGGAACAGGCAGCACCAGCGTGGCGGTGCAGAATAAATTCGTCCCTGACCGGCGCATTACCTCTATGCACCAATCCACTGAAGGAAACTATCTCTCCACAAATTTGCGGGACGAGGTAGAGTACCGCTATGCATTTGTGCCATTTCTGGCGATCGTTCTGGTTTTCCCGATCCTCGGCGCTGCTCGTGCGATGCTGGAACTGCTTCTCGAACGGCTCCCCTCGCGAGGCATTCAATACACCTGGTACACCAAGCAAGCCGAAGCAGCGATCACCCACCTCCAGGTCGCTGAGGCCACGGCGAAGATCGACGCGGCTCAATTGTTCCTTGAGCGTGCCGCGGACGATATCGATTCCTGGGCACGGCGAGGTGAGTATATGGAATACATGAATCGTGCGCGCGTACGTATGGACTCTGGTTATGCCGCTCGCCTGCTATTTGAAGCTGCGGATATCATTATTGAGGCGTCTGGGGGCTCGTTTGCTGCGGCAAAAAATCCCCTGAACCATTTCTGGCGCGATATACGTACAGGGACCTTGCACGCTTTTTTGAACCCTGCAACGAATCAGGAACTCTATGGGCGGCTGCTGTGTGGACAACCAGCCAATACGCCTCTGGTCTGACATTTCATTGGCTTGCCTGTTGCCATTGGCAGCGGGCGATTGAACGACGAGATGGTTGATTCCATCTTTCCGCCAGGCTTCTGTTGACTGGCACAAGGAGGCGCTATGTCCGATACCGCTCTGATTGACGCTCGTTTGTTCCGCTCCACGATGGGGCGTTTCGCCACCGGCGTCACGGTCGTCACTGTGTCCCACGATGATGGACACCCGCACGCTATGACCGTGAACGCGTTCCTTTCGGTCTCACTCGACCCACCTCTGGTGCTGGTCTCTCTCAACAATCGATCAAGGATGAATACGCATCTCCATCCTGGAAGACGCTACGGGATTAATGTGCTCGCGGCATCTCAAGAGGAGCACAGCCGCCACTTCGGTGGGCGCCCAGTTGAAGGATTGGAGGTCAACTGGCTTCCTCGCCTCGATGCTGATGTTCCTCTGCTGGACGGCTGCGTCGCCCATATCGTTGCCAGAGTTGTCGACATTCACCCTGCTGGCGATCATATGCTCTACATTGGCCACGTCGAGTACCTGCGCCATTGGGAACGGCGTCCGCTGCTCTTCTTCTCAGGTAAATATAAACAGGTAGAAGCGCATGAGCCAATGAATGCCTGGTCCATTAGTAGCGAGGGCTGGTAGAAGGAAAGCGATTGATGCCATCTCGAAAGTCCTCTGAAAATACCCGGTCGCCTGATCTCGACAGGCGATCACTGCCGATCGAAGGGTGACATCGTAGCCCAGTTGCTCAAGGTATGCAGTGCCCGGCGCAGAAAAGCAAGATGCCACCTTACGACCAGCCAGCGGTGTCACGATCTCGGCCGATTGGTAGTAAGCGCGAAGGGTGGTCAGATTTTAGGGCGACGAGTGATCAATCAGCGCGAAGAGTGAGCACTGGTACAGATATCCCTGGGAAAAACCGCTTCTCATCTGGTATACTTCTTCTGAAAAATGTCAATTGCGTTCTTTAGACCGCTCTTGCCGGAAGGATACCGATGGTGCTACCTCATGTCGAAGGCATCGATCTGTTCAACATTGCGGGTCGCTCCATTTCGGGGTGGGTTCCCAGCTTCAAGATGAGCACGGCTGCTCCTGTCAAGCAACCGTTCTGTAGCCAGTTGGAAGAACGACTTTTGATGTGGCTCGAATACCACCCTCTGGTTGCGAGCTACGCTCGTGGCGACATTGGCCCTCAGTTTGCCGCAACTTATCGCCTGCCGATGCCCAAACATGCCCCATTCACGATTGGCTACCTGTTTGAGGGCAAGGCCCATGAGTATTTACCCGATGTCGTCGGAACGCTCACAACAGGAAAGCCGTTCATCGCTGAGGCGGGCATGGAAGATGACAAGCGCAGTGATCGCAACCTTGCCAAAGCGGAGGCGGCACGCAGGCTCGCACACATCCAAGGCGGCGTGTTCTGGCTGGGCACCGAAGCGACCCTCACGAAGGCGCAGCACTACAATCTGGTCTACTTGCATGCCCGGCGAAAGAGCTTCCCCGCCATTGACGACATTGCCGCCGCTGTGCAGGAAGTCTGGCCCCCCGGAGATGTCGCCAGCTGCGAAGAGATCGAGAGCCGTCTCGCCGGACGGTGGCCCGCCAAGCTGGTCGAAGCGGCGATCTGGAAACTCGTGGGTGATAGTGCCGCCGCAGGGCATCTCTTAGTCGATCTGAAGCAGCGCACGTTGGATCATCGGATCGATCTCGTCTTGCTTGCACCGGAGGCTCCACCTCTTGTCCCTCATTCTCTTCCAGACACGCTCTTGCCAGAACCGAACGTCGTGCCACCGACCATTTCTCTTGCACCCTCCCGACCCATTCCGGGGCCAACGTTTGATGCGTCCACCCTTGACGAGAAGCGACGGGAACAATTTCACCGCAACTTGCGGGCCGTAGAGCAGGTGCTGGCCGGGGCACCCCAAACCAGAATTGCAGAGGAGTCCGGTATTCCACGCACGACGCTCTCGCAGCTGGTTCGGCGCACAAAGCAACTGGGACAGATCGCTTGTGTCCCTCTTGGCACCTATGCCAGATCAACCACCATGCACCCTGCTTTCCAGGAGTGCATTCGTCGGCTGTATTTACTCCCCACGCGCCTGTCGATGACCGCGATCCATGAGCATACCGAAATAAGACAGGTGGCGGCACAACTGGAAGCGAAACCGGGCAAGCCAGTCAAATTTCCCTCCTATGATCAAGTGCATCGAGAGGTCCATCGCCTGAGGAATGATCCGGCGTTGGTGGCGGTGCGCGAGGGGGCGAAATCGGTCCCTCGTGCGCGTGAGTCTGCCGAATCGTTTGTGCTCTCCATTCCGTCTCCGGC
>WNGK01003643.1_pt1 | contig 21169 bp, 15 predicted proteins | sample 5400601 | NCBI WGS metagenome assembly WNGK01 (sample SAMN13153376, study PRJNA577476) | soil metagenome | isolation source: 60 cm soil or saprolite under Garry oak tree replicate 1 | place: USA:California | collected 2016-06-15
CTGACTATGGATACGAGATGAAAATGATTGGCGAAAAGTGTTATGTAATTGCGATTAAACCCGGGAGCAATGCAGAATCAGCGGGTTTGAAGGTCGGCGACCTGATTCATAAGATTGGGGTGATAGAGCCCACCCGAGAAAACTTCGATAAGTTGCACTATTTGTTCTATATATTGAGACCGCAGCCTGGAATGCGACTGTTAATCGAGAGTCCCGGTACCCAGCCACGCACGCTCGATGTGCTCGCCAAGATGCGACAAGACAAGCGAACCCTGAACTTCACCGGTGCAGATGACGGTCGTGACATATTTGACTACATTCGCGAGGTTCAAATGGAGAACCATCTCCATCGTCACCGGTATTATGAATTTGGGGAAGACCTGCTTATCTGGAAGATGCCTCAGTTTGATCTCTCCGACAAAGAGGTGGACACGATTATGGATAAGGCAAGGAAGCGCAAAGCGCTGATTCTGGACCTGCGGGGCAACGGTGGCGGATCTGAGGAGACACTAAAGCGGGTGATTGGGAACTTGTTTGACCGTGATGTGAAGATCGCAGACTTAAAGGGTCGAAAAGAGGAGAAACCAGTTATAGCCAAGACTCGAGGTGAAAGTGCCTTCTCTGGCAAACCTGTTGTACTAATCGATAGCGAGTCAGCCTCCGCCGCTGAACTGGCCGCGCGCCTGATTCAACTGGCAAAGCGCGGCACGGTCATCGGCGACCGTTCCAGAGGAGCGGTCATGAGAGCAAAGGCTATTGGGCACGAAATAGGAATGGATATTAAGGTTGTCTATGGCGACGTTATCACGATTGACGACTCGATCATGTCCGATGGCAAGAGTCTCGAGAAGGTTGGTGTAACACCCGACGAATTAATTCTACCGACAGGAGCAGATTTGGCGGCAGGTCGCGATGCAGTAATATCGCGTGCGGCAGAAGTCCTCGGCTTTAAGATCTCCTCGGAAATGGCCGGCGCGCTCTTCCCGGTTGAGTGGAATAAGTAGAACTCTACAACTTCCGACACAGCTTAATCCAGAGGCGATGGGACTAATAAACTCGTCCGGTTATCCTTGGAGCTAACTGTCAGTTACCCAGCAGGTGTCCCAATTTCTCTTTCTTGGTCTGTAAATATTTCGCCCCCGGTTCAGAAGGTTCCACTTCAATCGATACCCGCTCCACGACTTCGAGTCCAGCCTCTTCCAGCGCGCGCAACTTTCCAGGGTTGTTTGAAATCACGCGCGCCTTGCTGAAACTCTTGGCCTCGGCGGCCACCACACAGTACCGACATGTCACAAAGGTGTCACCATCACACGAGGCGCTGATCAAGTTTACAGACTTTCGGAGAAAACCGAATTTTCGGATTTGAATTTCTCTAAAAATCCCTGAAATCAACGCTTTTCCAATAGCCGCAGCGAGCTCTGTTAATGGCATCGTCATTGCCTAATGAGCGACGGATTGGAATCTGGCGTGAAGGATCGTCTTTTTAGGATTTATCGGTTCCTTGTTATTAAAGCCAGATACTCCAACGAAATCGGAATAATGAAGCCACCAATGCCACAAGGTAATTATTGCTTGGGGGTTGTTGGCCATATTAGATTGAATGCAGACAATTGGCGCTCGCCTGTAGCGGGCGCTTGTAAGAAAGGATACGGAAGATGAGAAAAGTCTTGATGTTAGGTTTGGCCCTGTGTTTGGCGCTGATTGCAAGCACTGCACAAGCCCAGGTAACTACGGGCAATGTGCGCGGCATCGTCACCGACCCGAATGGCGCAGTTGTGCCAAACGCTAGGGTGACTATCACCAAGAAATCAACGACTGAATCAAAGACCACCCAAACAACGGGCGGTGGCGAATACGAGTTCAACAACCTGTTGCCCGGCGACGATTACAGCATTAGGGTCGAAGCGCCGAACTTCAAGGCCCTGACGCTAAACGACGTGAAGATTCAGTTGAATCAAACCACCAGCGTGCCAGCGCAGTTGGCCCTCGGGGGCGTCGGGGAAACGGTCACCGTCACCGCTGGCGGCGCCGAACTGGTGGACACCACCACACAAAATCTATCGAAGAGCTTTAGCAATCGGCAAGTATCCGAACTTGCCCAGACTAGCACTGGCCTCGGCGTTTACAACTTAGCGCTGATCGCGCCAAACGTTTCGAGCTCGGGTGGCGTCGGCGTCGGTTCCGGCGGTTCCATCGGTGGGCAACGCCCGCGCAACAATAACTTCGTCGTCGATGGCATCGACAACAACGACAAGGGGGTCACGGGCCCGCAAGTCTACATCTCGCCGGAAACAATCAGCGAGTTTACACTGCTGCAGAACCAGTATTCGGCGGAGTTCGCGCGCTCGACCGGAGGGCAGTTCATTCTGGCCACCAAGAGCGGTACGAATGACTTTCACGGCGCGGTCTACTTCGGTGGGCGCAACCGCAAGCTTAATGCGATTGACACGCTCAACAAGCAGGCTGGGAATGTTTTCGTGCGAGAACCTAGCAAGGTTAATGAAGCCGCCGGCATCTTTCGACAACCGCGCTCCGATTACTTCCGCACCGGCTTCAATATTGGCGGCCCTCTCTACCTGCCGCGCTTTGGCGAAGGTGGCCGCAGCGTCTACAGCGGAAAGGACAAGCTCTTCTTCTTCACCTCATATGAGCGCATCGGGCGCGGCGACGCTGCCGGCACGTCATTCTCAGCGCCCACCGCCGCCGGTTATGCACAACTAGCGACGATCCCCGGCGTCAAGCTGCCGATTCTGAACTTCTTCCGGCAATTCATGCCTGTCGCCAGCACCGCATCGGACACTATCAGCGTAGGTGGACAGAACGTCCCGATCGGCAACATCAGCTTGCCGGCGCCGAATTTCTTTGAACGGAAGAACTTTGTCCTGAACGTGGACTATAACCAGTCCAGCAAGACGCAGCACCGCGGGCGCTTCATCAAGAACACCGAGGGCGTGATTGACACGGGGGCAACGCTGCCGCAGTTCTTCATCTTGATTCCGACCCAACAGTACCTGTTCTCCTACACTCTTATTCACAACTTCTCGTCCACCGTGACCGATGAAACCCGCTTGGCGTTCCGCCGGTCCAATTTTACGATCCCGGTGCCGAACATCCCCTTCCCGCTGCCGGGCTTCGACCAGTTCCCCAACGTGACGGTCGAGGAACTCGCCGTAAGCATTGGACCCGACGGCAACGCGCCGCAGTTCGCGATCGAGAACAACTACCAGATCATCAACAACGTGACTTGGCTGAAGGGCAACCACGCGCTGAAGTTCGGCGGCGACTTCCGCAAGATCATCTCGCCGCAGGGTTTCACCCAACGCCAGCGCGGCGACTACGACTACCAAAACTTGGAGACGTTGCTGTTCGACCTAGTCCCGGAAAATCTTGCCGAGCGCAATGTCGGCGGGAACACCTACTACGGTGACCAGCGCCTATTGTTCGCCTTCGCGCAAGACGATTGGCGCTTCCGCCCAAATTTGACCTTCAATTTGGGATTGAACTACGCCTACCAGCAGGTCCCATTTGGCGCCCGCCAGCAGAGCCTGAATTCAATCTCATCCGTTCCCGGGTTGATAACGTTCGGTGCGCCTAAGGCGCAAAAGAAAAACTTCGCACCTCGCGTAGGCTTTGCCTGGTCACCGAACTACAGCTCCGGTTACCTGGGCCGGTTGTTTGGCAATGAGGGCAAGACCTCAATCCGGGCCGGCTTCTCGATGGCGTATGATGTGATCTTCGATAACATCTACATTCTGTCGTCGCCGCCGCAGTTCCAGCAGACGATCGACTGCCCCAGCCCTGATACTCGGTGTGCGCCTGACACGAGCTTCCTGACGGGCGGCGGCATCGCGAACAAGGTTGGGGCGACCGGCAATGACGCGGCAGCGGCCCGTCAGGTAACGACTTCGTGGATTCCGGATCAGAAGGTGCCATACTCGATCACCTACACGGGCAGCATCCAGCGTCAGTTCATGAAGGACTGGTCGCTTGAGCTGCGCTACCTGGGCACGCGCGGCGTTCACCTGCTGACGCAGAACCGCATCAACCGCCAGAACCGGATCACGGACACGGACTTCGTGCCGACGTTCCTGAGCACGCCGTCAGCGGCCACGCTTGCCAGCTTGCCCTCGTGGCAAACCATTCGCAGCCGTCATCCCAGCTTCGTGCCTCGATTCGCCGATGCTGGCTTCGACACGAACAGCTTGGTGGCGTTCCTGCCCAACGGCAACTCAACCTACCATGGCGCTTCGGCGCAGTTGACACACCGCCTGACGCGGGGCTTCCAGATGACGGCGGCTTATACCTGGAGCCACTTGATTGACGACACGACGGCGGAGGTATTCAGCACCATCCTGTCACCGCGCCGCGTTGAGGACTTCCAGAACTTGAGGGCAGAGCGTGCGGATTCGGCGCTTGATCGAAGGCATCGGTTCGTTGTCTCCAGCTTGTACGAGCTGCCTTTCTTTAAGAAGGCCGACAACAAGCTGGCGCGGATGCTCCTCGGTGGCATCAGCTTTGCCGGCACATTCACCTTCGAGTCAGGCGAGAAGGCCGTCGTGCGCAGTGGTATTGATTCCAACCAGAACGGGGATTCGGCGGGCGACCGCACGATCATCAACACGAGCGGCACGAAGAACACCTTCAGCAAAGTCTGCGCGATTGGCTCGAATGGTCAGTGCATTCACGTTGACCCCAATACCGGCCAACTTGTTCTGACCGGCGGTGTCATTACCAACCAACCGTCGACCACATCGGCCCGCTCGGCCACGTTTGGGTATCTCGCACTCAATCCGAACGCGCAGTACATTCAGGCTGGTCTCGGCGCGCACACAAACGCCGGGCGCAACACGCTGCAACTACCCGGCATCCGGAACTTGGACTTCTCGATCTTCAAGAACTTCCACATCACCGAAGGCAAGTACTTTCAACTCCGTGCCGATCTGTTCAACGCCCTTAACCATCCCCAATGGACCCCTGGGTCGGTCAACGGCGGTGAGGCGACCAGTATCACCTCGGGGAACGGAGCCATCATCAACAACATTCAGGCCGGCGGCGTCTTCTTCAATCGCCCTGACTTAGACTACAGCAGCCACCCGCGCGTCATTCAGTTGGCGCTTCGGTTCAACTTTTAGCCATTGGCGTTCTTTGAATGAACGCAATTTAGTAGGGGTAGCGAAATTCGCTACCCCCTTTTTTGGTGTGCCGAGCATGTTCGACAGCTGGGAGGTGAAAGTCCTCTACTCAACCTGATGGAGGTGAAGAGTTAGCGAAGCGCAAGGGCGTCGTCGCGAGGCGGGGTCTGAAGGAAGCGTGGAGCAAAGGCGCGAGCCGATGAACAAGAACCGGATAGGAGGCATACGGCGGCGGGCGAGCTGGCCAATGACAGCGAAGCCCATATCCATCAAGGACGCTGGTTGTAAATCCGGCGGCTGTGCGCCGAAGGCGGTCGAGCTTACCTCGGGAGATCTGCTGGGTGTCGCGGAATCACGACTGAAACTGCCGTGAGGCAGTTTGATCTCGCAGCAGAAGTCAGCAGAAGGCATAGCAGTCCGACAACGGATGAAGGCCCGAACCGTGATCGTGAGTAGTAGCGCACCAATCTCATGGATGGCCATGCGCCAGCCAATCAGCTGCGGCTGAGCTTGCCGGGGGCGGATAGGGTGAAGCCCGACAGAAACCTGGGAGCGGCGAAGCCTTCATCGGAGCAAGTGATGCGAACCTCCGGCCTCTCTGGCTTAAGTCACGGAACCGCCGTATGCGGACCCGCATGTACGGTGGTGTGACAGGGAAAGCTGGCGACAGCCTACCTATGTCGATTCGTCTGACTTGTCTCACTTCGTCTTCCCAAAGGAGCGAAGAGAACAGATTGTGAGACTCAATTGATGGGCGTATAATTCGCTCCAATAGAGAGTTCACCCGAAGGAGGGCGCCTCAGTGATCATCCACGAAAAACTATCTGGGACTGCTTTCATGTTTCTCTGCACCATCGCTTGCCTTTCAGCTCTTTCCGCTCCGTGCCCAGCCCAGCGCCGACCGAGTCAAACCGAATCGATGCGCCGCGCTGAACAGGATATGATTTCGCGAGAATGGAGTCTCACTCATACCGCCGAAGAAGCTGATAAGAAGTTTAAGAAAGAAGTGATATCCATCTTCCCCCAAGTCCAGGAAGACTTCAGACGCCTTCAGATAGTTAACAATGAGATGATGCAGACGGTCTTTGTCGCGAAATCGCTCGACTACAGGCTTATCTCGACATCAACCGAAGAAATCAAGAGACGGGCGTTGCGGCTTAGGCAGAACTTATTGCTCCCTAAGATTTCCAGGAATGAAGAGAGTCAGAAGTTTCACGAAGTGTCTAGCCCCGAGCAACTCAAGGCATCCCTATTATTGCTCGATCATTCGGTCATGAGCTTTGTGACGAATCCTCTTTTCAAGCTGCCCGACATGATTGATCCGAGCTTGGCGGCAACAGCACAACGCGACCTTGAGAGCATTATTCAATCCAGCAACGCGATCAAGAGGAATGCTGAAAAGCTAGCCAAAGTGACTAACAACGGCCGGTAACGTGACCTAAGGGCTCTATGAGCAAAATCCAATCTATTTTTGGCATAGTCCTCGTCGGAGGAGCATTAGTATGTTTCTCTTCGGTAGCTTGTGCCCAGGTGCCGAGCGGTGTTGCGATGCGCCCCGACGATCCTTTGAACCGAGACACAACGCGACCCGATCGCAGCGAGTATGAAGTGCGCACGACGATTACCGGCACGCCGTCACAAGTTGAAGTGTTGCTGAAATACGCAAAAGAAGCATTCGAGGCTAAACCATCCCGCTATGCGGATGCTGAGAAGTATTATTTGGAAGCAGCAAGGCTAAATCCGAAAGAACATCGCGCTTATTTAGGGCTGGGTGTCGTCTATGCAGGTCAAGATCGGGTTAAAGAAGCAATCACGTCTTTCCAAAAGGTAATTGAACTTCAACCCAGGTTTCCCGACGCTCACTTTAACCTGGGTGTTATCTTTATCGCCATTCGTAAGAAGAACGAGGCAGTCGAACAGTGGACGACGCTTCAAGAGTTGGACAAGAAACTGGGAATCAAGCTCAAGGAAATGATTGACGAACGATTCAAGCCCGGAAGTCCGTAGCTCTTGCGCAAAAGGCTAGGACTCCAGCAAATGCCCCAGCTTCTCTTTCTTTGTCTGTAGATACTTAGCGGCCGGCTCAGAAGCTTGTACTTCAATCGATACCCGCTCCACGATCTCAAGTCCGGCCTCTTCCAACGCGTGCAGCTTTCCCGGATTGTTTGAAATCACGCGCACCTTACAGAGACCCAAATCAAACAGCACTTCGGCGCATTGCCGGTATTCGCGCGAGTCAATGGCCAGGCCGAGACGCTCGTTTGCTTCTACAGTGTCCGCGCCTTCATCTTGCAATTTGTACGCGCGAATTTTGTTGAGGATGCCAATGCCGCGCCCTTCCTGTTGTTGATAGACGATTGCCCCGCGCCCCGCCTCCTGAATCATCTGCATAGTGTGGTGGAGTTGCGGACCGCAATCACATTTGGTCGATCCGAATACATCGCCGGTCAGACACTGCGAATGGATGCGCACCAGCGTCGGAACGTCCGGTCGCAACTCGCCTTTGAAAAGCACGACAAATTCTTCATCGCTCGTGATTGATCGATAACCAGCGATTCGGAAATCGCCCCATTCCGTCGGCAGGTTTGCCTCGGCCACGCGCTCGACAGACAGAGTTTGTGGAGAGTTAGGGCAAACATAAGGTTCAACCGGCGCCTTGCTCACATTACAGGCCATTGAAAGCTCCTTGACTCGAGTTTGTTCGCGCAGGTTCGCCCGCTTTGAACACTAACAAATGCGCGTTAACTTAATAGTCAGAAGAAATTATAGGGGCAGGCTCCCAGATCCGACAAGCGACTCCAGCCTTCTGAGTGAAAAGTATTAAAGAACGGAAGTGTGTCACTTTAAAGTTTGCTGGGATAACTTTTACTGGGAGCGCGGACGTCCCGTCCGCATTGAGCGCAAAGCGTGAAAATTTGTCAATGTAAAGACAATTGCATAACAGGGTTGCTTCTTGAGGTTGAAACCTGCTACTTCGCTCTCAAAAAACTGAGCGTCTGCGACGCTGTGCGGACGGGACGTCCGCGCTCCCAGTCGTGCGGCGCTGTGCGGGCGAGGGCCCGCGCTCCCAGTCCGGAGGCGCTGTGCGGGCGAGGACGCCCGCGCTGCCAGTAACAAGTAGCGCTTGTTAAGTAAACTTTCAGCTTATTCGCTTTGTGCTCGAAACCACGCGCTGGTGAATGGCCAGTCTTCGGGTCTTTTACATAACCTGGCCTTCACAGGATTATTTTCAATGTACTTAATAGTTTTCGCGAAGTGATCCGAGTTCCGAATATAACGGTCGAAATAATCTTCCATCCAGAACTGACCCTTTCGTCCCAGAATCTTGTTAGCTTTGTGGGACGTGAGCGACTTAAGAGTCTGCATGATTTGCGCTAGCGTAGTAGTTTCAAAACGAGTTATGAGAAAATGAACATGATTCGGCATTACCACCCACGACAATAGCCGATAACTCTTACCATCGTAGTAAAGCATTTCTGTCTGGACCATCTTGGCCACAAAATGAAACTTCAACAAAGCTTCACCGTATCCCTGATCGAGATATTTTTCGGTGCGCTTTTGTAAGGTGATTTGATCCTTTCGTAAGTTCCGGAGGTCAAGCTCTGCCTTCCATCTTTGCAGAACCGCCTTGGGAACGGAATCAAATAAACGTAAGGTAATGAACCGTGGAATTTCGCGTCCGTCGAAGTGAGGTAAGTAGCCGCGGCTGTGCCAACCTGCATCGCGGAGTTCGATTCGATGGGAGTTCTTTATTAGAGACATTCGGTTTCCAAACGGATGGAGAGGTTCAACTGATCAGTGGGAGCGCGGGCGCCCTCGCCCGCATTGAGCGCGAAGCGCGAAAAATTGTCAACGTAAAGAAAGTTGCATGACCGGGCTGGTTCTGGAGGTGGAAGTCTGCTACTTCGCTACCCAAACACGAGCGCCTGCGGCGCTGTGCGGGCGAGGGCGCCTGCTTCATAGCTCCCAGCCACAGGTTGGCCTATTCATTCAAGAGTGGAAACTTACCCATTAGCTTAAGAACGCAGTGTTGCTGTGAATTGGAGGCCGCGATAAGATGCGCGGCTTGGAACGACAGGAGCAGTTTCAAAAAGCAATAAAAACTACGCTGTTGCTTTCAGCGTCATAGCGGTGATGGTGTGTTGCAAAGCCACAGATAAGAACGGTCCTGCGAGCGCGACCCCCATATCAATAGTCAAAGGCAAAATTGATCCGTGTAAACTTTTGACCAATGATGATCTCAAAGCGGTCCAGGGTGAGACACCTAAGAAAGCATAAGGAGTCCGACCGCGAACAAAGTGGTTTCAATCTGGCGCAATGCTATTATTCTTTGCCGACAAACGAATTTAGGATTCAAAGACACCCTGGAAGGAGAAATAACGTGAGACTCTCGAAACCAGCTATCGGATTTCTGATGTTTACATTAAGCGTGGTGAGCGTCGCGGCACAACAAGCCGCAGAACAGCGCGTGGGCCTGAGCGAAGCCGCGACGGCATTGGACGCCAAAGGCGCAGCAGCGATCGAAGCGCGGTTGTCGACTACCATGTTGAATGGATCGGAAGACTCTCCAGTCAGCAACGTGCGGTTGGTTGTTAAGAACGTGAGCCCGACTTTTTACACTTACGTAACCGGCTGGGCAACGTTTTATGACTCCGGCGCGGTGCGTTGCGGCGAAGGTTTATTCAAAGTGGATGCGCTGGCTCCGAATGAGTCGTCAGAAACCGACACACCTGGTCTGCGCTTGCGTTGCACGCCGGCAACATGGCGTGTCACGGCCACGAACTTGTTGACGCGAACTGCCGACATCGCAAAACCAACAGAGCTGACGGCCTTACCCGCTGAACCCAACGTAGTTGAAAAGCCTGCCCCGCGGAACTTCGTGATTAGCATCGATGGCGAGGAACATCCGATTCAACTCGACAACCCGATTGTGCTGAAGCTTGGAAATGGGGAGCGAAAGATTGTCTTGCGATCCGCGCCCTGAAGCCTTGATATCTCCGAGTTCCTGGGGGTATGGGGCACTAGCCCGACTGTAAAGGAGGGCTCCTATGCTGACCCCTATGAGCCCTCCCTTACGGTCGGGCTACCGCCCCGAAGCGAGACACAAGGACACGGAGAAAACAAGAATACTCAGTCCATAGCCGGCAACAACGCGGCGCCGCGCGGCATGAGATAGCCTTTCGCTTCTGGCCGGATGCTTGCTAAAGCTTCCTCAATCGAACCCGACGGAATCATTCGCATCCGTCTCACCTGTTCATCCGCCAGTTCCGTAATTGTGTAAACGCGAAATCTTTCCGTCTTGGTCAACAGGGCCCACGCGGTTTGACCATTGACTTCATAATGTTCGACCAAACGCTTCTCCAAAGCACGAGAGTCGCCAGATTCGAACCACTTCAGAAAATCTGTCCGACCCAAACCGTCGGGGCATTCAGCCAGGAAAAGGATCCTTCCGCCGTCTGAGCACGCCTGCGCGGCCATGTCGAGCGCTTTGTGCGCCTGAATCATGTTGATGTCGTAGGGCGACCCGCCGCAACTAACAATCACCACTTCCCGCTTTTCGTGAATTCGCAATGAATGAAGCCGGGCATAGTCTTCGCACGCGAGCAGGTGTGCCGTGCGCCAGTGTCCGGCAAAGACTTTTTCGGGATGTCCGCGCTCATTCACAATTGCATTCACCGAGAAATCGGGATCAATCATCGCTGCTATCCGCTGGCACTCTTCATGTACGGCATTACCCTCCAACAGCCCCGTCCCCACGCCGGCGCGCCGCCCGCCATGTTCGAAATCCAGAGCGAGCATGTGTGTGGTTTCAATAGTGCGGGCCGAGGCAAGACCGGGACAGATTGCCTTGCGACCACCGGAAAACCCCGCAAAGTAATGAAAGCCGACAGCGCCCGTCAAGATCACTCTGGGAAACTCCTTCAGCGCGCGATTCACTTCGATAGGCGTACCTTGCTCCATTGCGCCGACTTGAATTAGTTGTGAAGGATCGTAAGCGTCGTGATCAATGGTGCGGATGCGCTGAGCGATGAAAGACGTGAGCAGCTCCGTCTTTTCTTCGGGCCTTACCGCCCGATGAATGCCGGTGGCGAAGATAATTGCAGTATTGGCAGGCCCTACACCGCTCTGAATTAAGCGACGAACCAGCAGGTTTATGATTTGCGCGCTACCTATTGCTCGGGTGGCATCCGAGGCAACGATGAGTACGTTATCGCCGGGCGTGATTAAGTCTTCGAGCGGCGGTGATTCGATCGGAGTATCAAGCGCTGAGCCGATGTCGGCATCGGACATTGAATGGATCTGCGCTTCTGACGTTGAGAGGACATCGAAGCGTGCGGCGTCGTAATCGAATTGGATGGTGTCGCGCCCGTAACCGAGTTGAACTGTCGGCATAGATTCAGCGCGCAAGGATGCGCGCAATCCGCCCGCAAAGATGCGGGCGCTCCTACTCTCGTTCGGATCGGAAGCAGGCCCTGCCTGCGTGACAAAAATGAAACGTGTCGTCTTCGAACTCAGGCGTTTCCATCTGCAAGGTCAAATGATCGACACCAAAACGGTCATGCAGTTTAGTACGCAGCTCTTTCAAGAGCACCGGCTGAGAAATCGCCTGAGCATGTATGACATGGGCGCTCAGCGCTTCGCGCCCGGAAGTGATTGTCCAGATGTGGAGGTCGTGCACCTCAGCGACGCCTTCGGTTTCGAGAATCGCATCCTCGACAGCGGCGAGATTGATGTGCGCGGGGGTTCCCTCAAGCAGGACATTCGTCGCTTCGCGAATCAGGTTCCAGGAGCTCCATATGATCAGTATTCCAATAAACACGCTGATGAGTGGATCGATCGCATACCAGCCCGAAAGAGTGATAACGACGCCCGCAATCATGGCGCCGACTGAGCCAAGCGCATCGGTGATAACATGCAGCCAGGCTCCGCGAACGTTCAAATCGATCTCGCGATCGTGATGTAGCAACCGCGCGCAAGTCAGATTTACTGCCAGGCCACCAGCCGCGACGATCGTCATTGGCAGGCTGCGCACTGCCGGCGGCGCGGCCCAACGCAGATAGGCTTCGTAAAAGATGAACAGCGCGATCAGCACCAGCCCGACGCCGTTAATCAGTGCCGCCAGGATCTCCAGGCGGTAATAACCAAACGTCTTGCCAGGCGTCGCCGGGCGTGCACTGAACCAGACGGCCATCAAAGCAAGCGCCAGAGCGGCAACGTCAGCCAGCATATGTCCCGCATCGGCCAGCAGCGCCAGTGACCCAGTCCACCAACCCCCGAACGCTTCCGCAATCATATATAGCGCGGTCAGCCCGAGCACGACGATAAGTCGCTTGCGACTCTCATACGCGTGGCCATGACGATGAGTGTGCTGCGCGGATTCGTGCGCCGCGGGCTTCGCGGTTTCTGCTCGCGAAGAGATTGTGTTTGCTGACATGCTGTTCGGTTGAATAGCAACAGGGAAACGCGATTCAACAAGTAAGAGTAGCAGATCGCGGATTCCCAGCAAACGATGATATTTGCACCAGCCTGGAGCGCCATACAATAGGCATTAACTTCGCCGCACGGCTGGTGTTAGAATCTCCGCTCAACAATTCCGAGCATCGAGGTCACGTCATTCCAATTCCAGATCGACAGGAGATCAGCAAATGAGACGCTACCGCCGATCATCTTTCTTGGCTGTTGCCATCGCATTTTTGGTTCTCTTCAGCGTACGACTAAGCGCGCAAACCTTCACGCTCGAACAAGTGATGAGTTCGCCCTTTCCTTCGGATCTGACGGTTTCCAAACGCGGCGACCGCGTTACATGGGCATTCGATGCGGAAGGTAAACGCAACGTCTGGATCGCGGAAGCGCCCGCCTTCGCTGCCCGACAATTGACCCATTACGAGAGCGATGATGGGCAGGAGTTAACTGACCTGGAGTTCGCGCCAAACGGTAACGCCGTCGCTTACGTGCGCGGTGGCGCGAAGAATCAAGCGGGTGAGGTTCCCAATCCCACCAGCGACCCGACGGGCGCGAAGCAGGAAGTTTGGGTCGTTGACGTGCCCACAGGACGCACAACGCGGCTAGGTGAAGGCAGCGGCCCAATTTTCACGCCCACTGGCGATCAGGTCATCTACATCCGCGAAGGGCACTTTTGGATCGCTCCAACCGCAGGCGGCAAAGAGCGTAGGCTTTTTGAAATGCGCGGCGGCGTCAGCGCGCCGCAATGGTCCCCGGATGGGTCGCAATTGGCGTTTACTTCGATCCGCGGCGATCACAGTTTCATTTCGGTTTACGACATGAGCGCCAATCGTCTCCGTTTCCTTTCTCCGAGTATCGATCGCGATATCGCGCCGCGTTGGTCGCCTGACGGGCGGCGTATCGCGTTCATTCGCTTGTTCAATATCACGGACACGTTTTCTAACGACCGCGATCGCTTGCAACCGTGGGCCATCTGGGTCGCCGATGCCCGCAGCGGCGAAGGAAAACAAGTCTGGCGCTCGGGCGATCTGGATGAGGATTCTTATCCGGGATTAGGGAGCGCACAGTTCTGGCAATGGATGTCCGGTAACCGTTTGATGTTTCCGTCGGAGAAAGATGGTTGGATGCATCTGTATTCAATTCCGGCTGACGGCGGAGCGTTGACAGCAATGACTCCTGGCGAATTTGAAGTCGAGAACGTAGCTCTTGCTCCGGACAAATCTTTCGTCGTCTTCTCAACTAACAAGAACGACATCGATCGAAGGCATCTGTGGCGCGTCAATGTGAGCGGCGGTCCGCCTCAACAGATTAGTCGCGGCGAGGGAATCGAGATGTACCCGGCGATGTTCGATAACGGGCGCCAGATCGCTTTTTTCCATTCGACTGCGGGCGATCCTTTTTTGCCTTTTACGGCTTCGATTGATGGCTCGGGCATGAAACCGCTTGCGCCGCAGGCTCTGCCGCGTGACTTCCCTGCGGCGAAACTGGTGGTACCGGAACAAGTTGTTTTTAGGGCTGCCGACGGGACTGAGATTCATGGTCAGCTTTTCAAGCCGGCGAGCGCTTCAGGCAAGATGCCTGCACTGGTTTTCATGCACGGCGGACCAGTAAGACAAATGCTTCTCGGTTGGCATTATCTCTACTACTACCACAATTCTTATGCGATGAATCAGTACCTGGCCAGCCGAGGTTACATCGTGCTGTCGGTGAATTATCGCAGCGGCATCGGCTATGGTCGCGCGTTTCGCCTGGCGCAACATCGCGGTGCGCGCGGCGCTTCTGAATATCAAGACCTCGTGGCCGGCGCGAAGTATTTGCGCGACCGCGAAGACGTCGATAAGAAGCGCATCGGACTGTGGGGCGGATCATATGGCGGATATCTCACTGCGCTCGGCTTAGCGCGCAACTCGGATATCTTCGCCGCGGGAGTTGATTTTCACGGTGTGCATGATTGGAGCCAGCGCGTGGCTGGTTTGCCATTGCCCGTTGAAGCGCCGGATCGCGCCCGGCTGGCCCGCGAGTCTTCGCCGATTTCTTCGGTGGACAAGTGGAAGTCGCCGGTCTTGCTGATTCATGGCGACGATGATCGCAATGTTGAGTTTTCGCAGACAGTTAATCTTGTGCGCCGTTTGCGCGCAAATGGCGTGTACTTCGAAGAATTGATCTTTCCGGATGAGATTCACGACTTTCTGCGCCATCAGGATTGGCTGCGCGCGTATCACGCCGGGTCCGATTTTTTCGATAAACATCTGAAGTGACGTTCGATCCTCGCAACATATTAATTATTGATTTCGGCCAACTCGGCGACGTGGTCATGAGCCTGCCGGCCTTGCGCGCTGTCCGCGAGCGTTTCCCGCATGCGCGCATTACCGTGGCTGTGGGAAAACCGGGCGCGGAAGTGGTTCATATTTCCGGTTATGCCGATGCGATTATCGTCGTCGACCGTGTTTCGCTCCGCGATGGTTTCAAACCGTTCTCGATTTTGCGGCTTTTTCGGATTGTCAAAGACGTCCGACAGCGGCAGTTTGATTTTGTTATCGATCTTCACAGCCTCTCGGAAACGAATTTGCTTGGTTTTCTTTCCGGTGCTTCCAAGCGATTGTTCTCGCGTCGTCCAGGTCGTTCTCTCGATTTTCTCGCCAGCTTTGATCCGTTACCGCCAATCGATCGGAACGATCCGAAAGAACACCTTACTGATCGTTACCTGGCTGTACTGGCGCCATTGGGTATCCGCGACCCGCAACGAGTGCCCCGGCTTGTTTCTCGAGCTGCGGATGATCGAGAAATTCAGCGATTGCTCGAAAGAGCGAAGGACCGCGCTGGCACACCCTTGGTCGGACTCTATCCGGGTGCAGGTCATTCAAGCCGCCGATGGCCGCTGGAAAGATTTGCTGAACTCGCTGAGTGGTTAGTTCGCAATGACGAGCTCTGCATCGTAGTCTTTACTGGACCGGAGGAACGGACGCTTCTTCCGCAGTTGCGCAGTATTTTTCCACCCACGGCCCTGATCTTCGATAATCTGACCATTGGTAAACTCTTGGCGGCACAGGCTCGGCTGTCCGTTTTTGTGTCCAACGACACCGGTCCCATGCACCTTGCGGCAGCAGTTGGTGCACCTATTGTATTGTTATCTGATCATCGCGCGCCTGAAACCTATGTGCCGCTCAACGAACCGAAACGTGTTATTCGCCATCGTGCGCTCCAGGACATTACCGTTGAAGAAGTCTACGCTGCTACGCGAGAGCTATTGGTAGCGACACGCACCACGACCTTGTTTGCGAGCTGAATCATTAAGAGTATGCCACCGACTGTTAGACGTTTCGCAACGCCACTAATAATTGTCGCTACGGTTGTTTCGATCTCTTTGCTTGCGGCCCGCTCCCGTTTTGCCAGGACTTCAAGGGAAATACCCGCGAACAAGGTCGCGACGAATGACAAGGCAGCGACAGTTTCGACTACGTCTGCTGATGTGAATCTCACTCGTGATATTGACCGGGCGATTGAGGAAAGCAATCTGACACAAGCACGGTGGGGCGTCTTCGTCATGTCCCTGAATGACGGGCGCGTATTGTGCTCCCGAAACGGCGATCAGTTGTTTACGCCGGCGTCGAATATGAAAGTCTACACGACCGCGGCGGCCCTCGATCTCCTCGGGCCCGATTACCGTTGGCGCACTTCTGTCTACGCGTACAAACAACCCGACGCGAACGGCGTCGTCGAAGGCGATCTTACGTTATACGGACGCGGAGCTCCCGACTTGGTTTCATATCAGAAGAACTCTGCTCCCTCACTTGTTGCTCTCGCGGAACAACTCTACCAGCGTGGCATTCGCGAAGTGCGCGGAAATATCGTCGGCGATGACAGCTACTTTCGCGGAGAACCGTATGGCGTGGGTTGGCAATGGAACGATTTGCAATGGTACTACGGCGCTGAACCGAGCGCGCTCACAATCGATGCCAATGCCATTAATTTAACGATCTCGCCGGCAAGCAAAGTTGGCGAGGCCGCCATGCTCAAGCTCGAACGTGGTCGCGGAAAGTGAGAAGTTCGATCCGGACAAAGCTGTCGAGATTGCTACCACAGTTGGTGCGACGCTTGGTGAAGCAGTCCGTGAGACAAACAAACGTAGCAACAATCTATACGCCGAATTGATTCTCCGCACTCTTGGCAAAGAAAAAGCTGAGCCGGCATCTGACACAAACGCCCGTAAGAATCGCGAACACGGCGATGACGAAGCCGGCGTTGCAGTCGTCAAGCTCTGGCTCAAGCGTAATGGCATCGATTCAGACAAGCTTGCGATCCATGATGGTTCCGGTCTCTCTCGTTTGGATCTTGTGACGCCGGAGGCGACGGCACGTCTGCTCGCGGCCATCGCCAGGACCGGCGCCGGCCAGGTCTTTCATGATTCTCTGCCTATCGCGGGTCGCGACGGCACCCTGGGATCACGGCTCTCGCACGAAGCTGGTCGGGTATTCGCCAAGACTGGAACGGTGACTTATGACCATTCTCTTTCCGGATATGCAGTCACCGACAGCAATGAAATCCTGGCGTTCTCGATCTTCTGTAACGATGCCATCGGCCGGAGCGACCCGGTTCGGCTAATCGATCAGATTACCAGCCTGATCGTCAGCTACGATCGTCAGTCAAAGTCAAAATAGTCCACAAAATTGGCGATTTTCCATGGAATATAAGGCGTGTTGGCTCTAGACAAACTCGCTTTAACCCGGTAATATTCTATATCGAAGTCGCCAGTCGGCTTCTCACTTGCCCTGTTAGACAAGACCGTATCCCTCACCTTTCCGATCCATAAATCAGGAGAAAAAATGTCACAGCAATTCACCCGAATACTCTTCGCGCTTCTCTCTCTGACATGGGCAGTTACAGTAACCTTCGGACAAAACAACTTAACGGCTAAAGCGAAGAGCTTCCAGCCCGCTCCTGTTGTTTCCGACGAAACCGATCGCGCTCGTGATGGTTTGCTTGGTCCGGTTCGCCGGGTGCGCACAGAAATAGCCAGGCTTTCGACCGTCGGTGGTAAGACCGTCGAAGACAACAAGCGCGTACTGCTGGAAAGTGCTGAATACGATTTAAAGGGAACCAAAACTCAGAATCAGTATTTTCCAGTCGCCGGATCGACACTTACGGGCCGCGAGGTTTACAAGTACGACGACAAGGGCAACATCAGCGAGATGACGTTAGTCAATGCCGATGGTTCGCTGGTGAGCAAGGAAGTGTACAAGTACGAGTACGACTCAGTAGGCAATTGGGTGAAGATGACAACGTCGGTTGCCGTAGTCGAGAGCAGTAAAATCGATTTCGAGCCGACCGAGGTTACTTATCGAACGATCTTTTATTACCTCGATGCATCGATGGCCAAAATGCTTCAACCGAGTACTTCGTCTGCGTCATCCAACTCAACAGTCAACGACGAAGCAAAACAGCAAAGAACATCTTCGGCTCCGGTCAATGAAGTGAAGGCTTCCGCGTCAGTTAAGACGTCTGCGAACAAATCGGAGAAGGAAAGCCGGATACCCGCCCCCGCATTGCCGCCAGCGACTTCGGTCGACAAACTTAAAGCCTCTCCTATCCAGCCGTTAGTGAATGATCTTGGCGCGGCGCGCGTCAACGTCAGCAAGAAAGTCGAGGTTTCTGAAAACGATGCGCCGCCGCCGCACCCTCTGCTCAAACCCTTGTCGGGCGGAGTGCTAAATGGAATGGCTCTGAGTTTGCCCGCGCCGACATATCCGGACATTGCTCGCAGAATGCGTGTGACAGGGCTTGTCGAAGTCGAAGTGATTCTTGATGAAACGGGCAAAGTTATTTCGGCGCGCGCTCTGTCCGGCCCTGCGACTCTCCGGGAGGTCGCCGTGCAAGCTGCCTATCGCGCCCGATTCTCGCCAACCAAATTATCTGGCTTGCCGGTAAAGGTGTCTGGCCAGATCAACTATAACTTCACCATGCCTCAATAATGTTACCCCGTGCGATGGTGGTTGCTGGCGCGAGCCCAGTCACACAAACCTGAAAGGGAAAAGGAACGACTTATGGCACTCACTGGAGAACTCAGCGATCTCTCGCTTGCCGAATTGATCGAATTTTTCTGTAACCAGCGCAAGACTGGCCGGCTCAAACTTATCTATCCGATCGGGCCCGGCTATTTCTATTTGCAATCGGGCTCAGTGGTTCACGCGCGCATCGGCGTGTTGCGTGGCATCGAGGCGGTTTACTATGCACTGACTTTGCCGAATGCGTCATTTAGTTTTAGCCCGGCATTCGATGCACCCGAGCAAACCATCAACCAACCCTGGACTTCGGTTGTGCTGGAAGGCTTGCGCCGAATGGATGAAGGCATCAAGCCCGCTAATCCTTTCCCCGAAGAGATCACGATGCATGAAGAGGCGAAACCGGTCGATGCTGAGAAAAAAGCTTCTATCGTTCTAGAGAAATCTGAATTTGTTCCAGCGCCGCACAGCTCGTCAACTCCTGACACAAAAGAGAGAGAAGAAGTCCTCGCTTATACTGTCAGCGCTACGCAGCGTACGTCCAGACCGTGGAGTTTGGGTGTTGTCGCTGGCGCTGTTCTGCTAATCATAGGCGTGGTTGGCCTGCCGTGGGGCTGGTACGCGCGCAGTAAAGCTGCGAAAGCTGCAAATCAGGAAGCCATCGTGGCTCCTCAGAACTCCGCACCGTCTGCATCACCTGCTGCAATCACCCAACCTGCCGCTGATTCCGGTGTGACCAGCGAATCTGCGACCAGCGAATCTGCGACCAGCGAATCTGCGACCAGCGAATCCGTGGCGAATTCCGAGACTCCAGATTTGGCGGCAAAACGGATGCGTGAAGCGCGAGCAAAGGAACGAGCGAAAGCTCAGGAAGCGCCAAGAGAACAGGCGGCAGCGAACGCGCGAGTCGTCAAAAGCCAATCACCATCGAATACCGGAGCCAAGAGAGTAACGGTGCAGGTCACCTACGATGAGAACGGTCGGGTAACTCAGGCCTCGGGTGGAGATCCTACGGCGCTTCGCATCGCGCGACAGAAACGCTTTCCCGCCGGCAAGGCTGGATCAGCAACTATTATAATTCCGATTAACTAAGTGGAGTCACTGCCATCCGCGTGAGTGGATGGGCTATCAAGATCTATTAATAGAAGCCGGCAGATTCTCATTCTGAAGTTGCAATTTTACTCGCCCGCGCACACAGGCGGTACTGATGTTATGAAGCAAGCGCCTCCTTCCGTGAGTGCTAGACTCACGGCAGCTCAGGACATGAGACTGAAAGGAGGCGCTATGAACACAATATATATCGGCGTTGACTTTCATGCCAGACAACAAACGATCTGTTAGCCCCTGGTTCGAACGATTGCTCGAGGAGCTGGATTGCGAAGTCTGGCTCGGTCATGCCACCGAGATCCGCCGCCGGGCTCGTTGGCGGCAGAAGAACGATCGGCGCGACGCCGAACTCATTTTGGATTTGATGCTCCATGATGAGTTTCCCCGTTTGCATCGACCGGCAGTGCAGAGTCGCGAAGTATTGCGCATGCTGCGCTATCGGCAGAAGCTGATCAAAATCCGCACCATGAGCAAGAACAGCTTGCAAGCACTGGCTCTGCAGTCCGGCCTGGCCAAGGGCAGCCGCTTGTTTACCAAAGACGGTCAACAGCAACTGGGCACAGCTGAGATGTCTCCGGTCATGCAATGGCAACGCGAACACTGGCTGCAATTGCTCGAGCCGCTCAATCAACAACTGCTGGAGACCATGGCTTGGTTCAAGGCGCAAAGCAAAGGCGATATCTGCATCAGCCGCCTGCGCACGCATCCCGGCATTGGGTTACTTACTTCCCTCTGTCTGATGCACACGCTGCAACCAGTCAGTCGTTTTCGCAATAGCCGCAAAGTGGCTGCCTATGCCGGCTTCGATCCGGTCGAACGTTCCTCAGCCGAGCGCAAATGCTTTCTGGGGATCAGTAAAGCCGGCTCTCGGGTGCTCCGCTATCTCCTGGTGGAAGCAGCGCACACAGCCATCAGAAAAGACGAGGACTTAAAGCGTTTCTACAAACGTCTGGCAGACCGTCGCGGCCGGCCAAAAGCCAAAGTGGCTGCTGCCAGAAAACTTCTCATCCGCGCTTACATCATGATGCGTGATGAGATCGATTATGCGGAATTCCGCCATCGAGCCGTCGCAGCTCGGCTTGCCCGCCGAGGTCAAGGGCCTGCAGGGCCCGAGGTACTGATTGGGCAGCCAGCCTCTGCTGAGTGCCGGGACCAACTCACTTCCCAGCATTAGTAATCGCGGAAGTGAGGACTGCGGGATACGCGCTCCGCGTAAACCTTGCAGTCACTTCCCGGCAACTCAGCGAGTGCGGAGTAAACCTCATGGACGATGACCGCATAGATGATTGATCGCGGCTTGTCTCAAGCCCAGATCAGTTGAGGACCGCTAACCACGGTAGACTAAAAACTAACAGTCTCATGTCAAAGAGCAACCAATCGAATCTTTCTTCAACTCAGGCGCCGCGGCGTCACGCTCGAACTCTGGACTTAAAACTCCTTGACTTCGCACGCCGCTTCATAGATGAC
>WNGK01002200.1_pt1 | contig 21162 bp, 21 predicted proteins | sample 5400601 | NCBI WGS metagenome assembly WNGK01 (sample SAMN13153376, study PRJNA577476) | soil metagenome | isolation source: 60 cm soil or saprolite under Garry oak tree replicate 1 | place: USA:California | collected 2016-06-15
ACAGGATCGGAAGATCTCGACCTTGGAGAAGGAGTTGGCGGCGATCAAGACGAAACTTGGTTTGGAGTAGCCGAATTCGACCGGTCGGCTGGGACTGCCGGCACCGGATCTCATGACGCGGTTCAATCTCGTTGCAGCGAAGGTCGAGTCTGATCCTCTTTATCTACGGTGCCGCGATCCATTCGAACCAAGCAGGAAAATTGATACCAGACAACTTGATACCAGACAACTCACCGCCTGCGCGTCTGGGAAATTCCTGCAAAGGCGAGCAAACCGATCAGCAACACTAGCATCCACTGGGAAAGCGTGGGCGTAGCAATGGCCGCCGAATCGATCAAGGTCCCGCCGAACACAACGCCCGCGGTATTTTGGCCGTAGGTAGCGTTGGTCACGCCAGCGAACGAGTCAGGACCGTTTTGGTAGGCAACGGTGATTGTATTCGTGCCGGACACCAGAAAAGGCGTGATGTTGAAGGTTGTGAGTGCATTCTGCGCTGCAAAAGCTGTGGCAACATTGGTGATACTGCCATAGGTTCCGGCGGAGTTGCCGTTGACGAAGACCTGCGCGAAATCGTCGACCGCTATCGAGATCGTACCGGAGACAGGAGTCCCGACGAGCGTAAACGTTTTCGTGAACGAGAATCTCGCGAGGCTCGCATTGGGTGTCGCCCCGGTAATACCCGGCGCGAGGATCCAATGCGCTCCCGGAATGCTCGATAGGTTGGCGGCCCATCCGGTGCCTGAAGCCGTCAAGAAAGTGGCGCCTGGGGGGCACGATGGAGGTTGACCCGGCGAAAGGCAAATGAATTGAGCCAGTCCCAGCGGATTGGACGCGGCGTCAGCGACGGCCCATGTCGTATCCGACACGAACGTTTGGGTTGCCGCGTTGCTTGCCGGTGCCCAACTAGCAACCAAGGTGACCATTGCAACAACGCCGGCGCTCAGAAGACGAGAGGCACCAAGCGGCGAAGCTAACGTGCGAAGCGGACGATCAAGAAATAGATAACGTAACGACTTCATTTTTCCCCCTCGGCTTTTGCGTTCAACGGCGCATTCCATATTGCATCGGTGCCAGATGGTAGGCTTGCCGTCTATCCTCGGTCAAGGCAATGCGTGCCGATCTGTTTCCGCTTCTTGGACGCACGGCGCCGGCGTCTATTCCAGCGCTTGAATCGCCTCGATTCGCCCTCATACTGGAACGGTAGGGATTTCCGATCGAAGCCGGGGAACGGGCGGCGTCCGGCGGTCAGGACCGGCTTTTTCAACGAATCGAGTGTCGATGTCATCGCGTAATCCGACCGATTGGATGTGGTCGCAGGCCTGCGAGCTCATCGAGCAGGCCGAGCGCATGCACCGGCAGTTCTTCCGCCTGATCTCGTCCGAGCGGGCGCAGGCCGCATGGGAGCCGCCGGTCGATGTGTTCGAAGACGAGCATGAAATCACGATTGTCATCGCATTGCCGGGCGTGCGACCCGGGTGCGTCGAGGTGATCGACGAACCGGGTGCCCTGGTGGTGCGCGCCGAACGGACGCATTCCTTTTCCGGCCCGCTCTCCGCGGTGCGTCAGCTCGAAATTCCCTATGGCTGCTTCGAGCGGCGCATTCCCCTGCCCGGCGCGCGTCTGGAAGGCGGCACACAGAAGTTGGTGGACGGATGCCTGATTTTGAGACTTCGCAAGAGCGGCTGGACGAGCCATCCATGAACGAAGAGACGACCGCGAAACAGCCGGTGAGCGCCGAGGCAGGCATCCGCGCCGAGGTCCCTGCATCCGCGGAGCAGCCGCGACGCGAGGGCGTGCGCCGTCCATTGCCCGAAGACGCGCTGATCGTCGTGCCGGTGCGCAACGTCGTGATGTTCCCGGGCATGGTCTTTCCGCTCACCGTGGGCCGGGAGCGTTCCCGCGCGGCGGCGCAGGAGGCCGTGCGCCTGCAGCGCCCGCTTGGCGTCCTTCTTCAAAGCAAGCCCGACCTCGAGGAGCCGGGGCCCGACGACCTGCACTGGGTCGGCACCACCGCCAACGTGCTGCGTTACGTCACCGGCCCCGACGGGCTGCATCACGCGATCTGCCAGGGCCTGAAGCGCTTCCGCGTGCTGCAGTTTCTGGACGGCTATCCGTTTACCGTGGCGCGCGTCGAGCTCATCGACGAGCCCGATCGGATCGACCCGGACATCGAAGGCCGCGCGCACAGCCTCAAGCAGCGTGCGATCGAAATCCTGCAACTGCTGCCGCAGGTGCCCGAGGAGATGGTCGTCGCGCTGCAAAGCGTCGAGGGCCCCTCACGACTCGCGGACCTCATCGCCGGCTTGATGGACATCGGCGCCGAGGAAAAGCAGGCGCTGCTGGAAACCTTCGACCTCAAGGCGCGACTGGACAAGCTGCTCGAGCTGCTTTCGCGCCGCATCGAAGTGCTCAAGGTGTCGCGCGAAATCGACGAGCGCACCAAGGAATCGATCGGTGACATGAACCGCAAGCATCTGCTGCGCGAGCAGATGCGCACCATCCAGAAGGAGCTTGGCGAGGGTGACGAGGGCGCGGCGGAGATCGCCGAGCTGGAGAAGGCGATCACCGAGGCCAAGATGCCCGAGGAAGTGGAGAAGCACGCGCGCAAGGAGCTCAAGCGGCTCGAGCGCATGCCCGACGCCGCCGGCGAATATTCGATGGTGCGCACGTATCTCGAATGGCTGATCGAGCTGCCTTGGGCGTCCGATCCGGAGACGGAAATCGACATTGCGGAGGCGCGGCGCATCCTCGACGAGGACCATTACGGTCTGGAAAAGGTCAAGAAGCGCATCCTCGAATTCCTTGCGGTGCGCAAGCTCAATCCGTCGGGGAAGAGCCCGATCCTGTGCTTCGTCGGGCCGCCCGGCGTCGGCAAGACCTCGCTGGGGCAAAGCATCGCCAGGGCCATCCGGCGCAAGTTCGTGCGCGTGAGCCTGGGTGGCGTGCACGACGAGGCCGAGATCCGCGGCCACCGGCGCACCTATATAGGCTCGCTCCCCGGCAACATCATCCAGAACCTGCGCAAGGCCGGGACGCGCAACTGCGTCATGATGCTCGACGAGGTCGACAAGCTCGGCGCGGGCGGCTTTCACGGCGACCCCTCGTCGGCGCTGCTCGAGGTTCTCGATCCGGAGCAGAACTCGACCTTCCGTGACAACTATCTGGGCGTGCCGTTCGACCTGTCCGGGGTGATGTTCCTCTGCACCGCGAACGTGCTCGACACCATCCCGAGCCCATTGCGCGATCGCATGGAGATCATCCAGCTTCCGGGTTACACGGCGCAGGAGAAGCTGCAGATCGCGCGGCGCTATCTCCTTCCCAGACAGCTAGCGGCGAACGGGCTCAAGGCGGAGCAATGCGAGATCAGCGATGAAGCCCTGGCGGCGATCATCGACGACTACACCCGCGAAGCGGGCGTGCGCAACCTCGAGCGCGAGATCGGCAACGTGTTGCGCAACGTCGCCGTGCGCATCGCCGAAGGCAGCACGCAGCAAGTGAAGATCGGCCCCGACGATCTCGCGGCGGTTCTCGGTCCGCGCAGGTTCGAGGCCGAGGTGGCGATGCGCGCCGGAGTTCCGGGCGTCGCCACCGGGCTCGCGTGGACGCCGGTGGGCGGGGACATCCTGTTCGTCGAAGTCGCGCGCATGCCGGGGGCGGGCAAGCTCATCCTGACCGGGCAGCTCGGCGAAGTGATGAAGGAGAGCGCGCAGGCGGCACTCTCGCTGGTCAAGGCGCGCTCGCGCGAGCTCGGGGTGGAGCCGGAGGTGCTCGAGAAATCCGACATCCACATCCACGTGCCCGCGGGCGCGACACCGAAGGACGGACCGAGCGCGGGTGTTGCGATCTTTGTCGCGCTCGCCTCCTTGCTGACCGGCCGTCCCGTGCGCAGCGATGTCGCCATGACCGGCGAGATCTCCTTACGCGGGTTGGTGCTGCCGATCGGCGGCGTCAAGGAGAAGGTGCTGGCCGCGCTGCGCGCCGGCATTACGACCGTGATCCTGCCCGCGCGCAATCGCCGCGATCTCGAGGAAATTCCTGCCGGCGCGCGCGAGAAGCTTCGTTTCGTGTGGGTCGAGACGGTCGACGAAGCGCTTGCGACCGCGCTGTCGGCGGCACCGGTCGCTGCGATCTAGCGAACCACAGGGCTACCGTTCGCGCTGAGCGTTCGTGGTTCGACTGGCTCACCGCGAAGGGGCTCCGGGCAAAGGCTCACCACGAACGCAAATTCGAGCCGTTCGCGCTGAGCTTGTCGAAGCGCGAGCAACTCACGCACACCTGGTACGTGGCGCTGCCGAATCACGCCGGAGCCGGCTCGTTAATCTACAGCTTGACCGCGCACCCGGATTCGGATGATTGGCGAACCGCGTCGAGCACTTCCTGGCAGCGCAGCCCGTCGTTGAAATTCGGCGCAGGCGACGTACCCTGCTCGATGCCGCGGCTAAAGTCCCGGACGAGCATGCGAAACGCCATCAGGCGGTGATCGCGTGCATCCGTGAGCGGCAGATACTTGTCGGGCGTCTTGAGCGCCTCGAGCGGGCCGCCGCCGAGGCTTGAGACGACGACTCCGTTCTCCTCGGGATTGGGCCCCGGTTGCTCGGCGATCAGCGTACCGCCGTCGCCCATGACGACGATCTTGGTGCCGCGCGCCGGCGTCGCGGCGAAAGATGCGATCATCGTCGCCATGCCGCCGGTCCTGAAGAAGAGGCTGAACTGGAACGTGTCATCGGATTCGGACTCGGCGGTCAAGCCGGTCACGGTATCCACCAGCGCGGGACGCAAGATCGCGAGGTGTCCGCTCACCGACGCGACCTCGCCAAACCAGTGGCGCAGTCCATCGATATAGTGCGAGCCCAGCGCGCCGAGAACACCTCCACCTTCGGACCTTGACGCCATCCATGTCAGCGGTCGCGGTTGCACCGATGCGTATCGGTCCAGGAACAACTCCACGGTGCAGAGCTGGAACTTCCCGATATAGCCATCGCTGAGGAGATCCTTGATATACGCGCGCTGCGGCGTGTGGCGGAACTCGTGGTTGACCATCGCCGTCCGCCCGGTCTTCTCGGCAAGCTCGCGCATCTCCGCCGCTTGCTTCGCATCGAGGGCGAAGGGCTTTTCGCACAGCACGTGCTTTCCGGCCTTCAGCGCAGCGATCGAGAGCTCGTGATGCGAGCCGGGCGGCGTGGTGATCGCGACCGCCGCAAGGTCATCGCGGCGGATCAGCTCCATCGGGTCGGCGTGCACGTCCGGGATGCCGGCGGCGCGCGCGGCTTTTTCCGCTTTTTCGCGGTTGCGGCTGCAGATGGCAGCGACCTCCCAGCCTTCAGAGCGAAAGCCGGGCGCGTGTACCTGCGCGCCGAAACCGGCGCCGATGATGCCGACCCGGCGATCAGACATGGACATGAGCGTCTCCGTCGATAGGTGTTCCACAAAGCCGCCGCAACGATGCGGAGGCGGCATGTCCGGCGCACGCGCGTGAATGGCGCCAGGCTCGAATGTCGGGCATCTTTACACCGAGCTGCAGCATGAAGTGGCCGCGCAGTCGTAAATCACGATAAATCATACCTTGGCTATGCGCGGCACGGGTCTTGCATTTTCACGATGTTCCGCCATCGAGGGACATTCCACACGCTCGGCCTGCGCGACGAGTTTGCTGTGCGTCGCACGCGCCATGGCACTTTGCGATTGGCCGTCACACCCATTCCTGGAGGAAAGATGAGAACATCCACGAAGTCAGCGCTTGCGGCAACGTTGCTGATCGGAATATTCACAGCCGGGGCATTGGTGCGCGATTATGTGCACCCCGGCCACCTCGGTGTCATTGCCCTCGCCCAGGCCAATAATGGGCCGGGAGCGGCGAGGTGCTCGAATCGAACGCTCCAAGGCAGCTACGGCATCAAGTTTGAAGGAAGCTCGCTTTCCGGAGGGCCTTTTGTGTCCGTTTCGCTGATCGTTTTTGACGGCGAGGGCCAATTCACCACGACCGAGACCGGTCGCTTCAACGGCAACTTGGTGCATAGAACCTTCACCGGCCCCTATACGGTCAGTCCCGACTGCACGGGATTCCTCGATTTCTCATCCAATCTCGGGAACACACCGCACGAGGCTCATGGCGACTTTGTCATTGTCGACGAAGGGCACGAATTTTTTGTGATCGATAACGAAGCGGGGTGGGAAGCCAGTGGCGTCGGAAAGAGGATTTAGCAGCGATCGAGGGCGCGCAAGCGCGTAAATTCACGTCGTGGCCGACCTTCTTCCCTGTGTCGAACTCGATACCGGGCCGAATCCCACCCTGAGCATCATCTGGCTGCACGGCCTGGGCGCCGATGGCAACGATTTCGTGCCGATCGTGCCTGAGCTGAAGCTGCCGCCGATGCTCGCCGTGCGGTTCGTGTTTCCGCATGCCCCCGTGCGCAGGGTGACGATCAACAACGGGATGGCGATGCGCGCCTGGTACGACATCGCGGCCGCCGATCTCGCGAGCCGCGCCGATGTCGCGGGCATCCTGCAATCGCACGCTCAGCTCGAAGCCCTGATCGCAAGAGAAAAAGATCGCGGCGTTGCCGCGTCGCGCATCGTGCTGGCGGGCTTTTCGCAGGGCGGGGTGATCGCGCTTCACACCGGTCTGCGTCATCCCGAGCGCCTCGCCGGCATTGCCGCGCTGTCGACGTATCTCGCGCTTGCGGACCGGATGCCTGCGGAGGCTTCGGGCGCGAACCTCGACGTTCCGATTTTCATGGCGCACGGCACCGCCGATCCGGTGGTGCGCTTCGAATGGGGCGATGCGTCGCGCCGCGCCCTCGAGGGCGCCGGGTACAACGTCGAGTGGCACGCCTACCGCATGGAGCACTCGGTGTGCCTCGAGGAAATCACGGATCTCGCTACGTGGTTGCGGAGAGTGCTCGTAGCGTAGCGCGAAGAGGGGAGGGCCCCGCAAGATCTCGGCGGGAGATCGCTGGACGTCAGTACTTCTTCGGGATGCGCGGCGTGGATGACGCGTCACCGGGAATAGCGACCGGACGACCGCCCGCCGCGCTTGCATAACGAATCGCAAGCTGCCATGTGTCAGCGGCGCGTTTCCAGACGTCGACGACGAAGACGTCCTTGCCGGGATCATGCTTGCCCGCGACAGCAGCGGATGCGAGAAAACTGACGACCGCGATATTGCCCAGGTCGTGTACGGCCATTTGCTCGATCCGGGTCGGCGCAAACGGCTCGCTCAGCACGCCATCGATCCATTGCGCGCGGGGGGTGGGGTTGCCGGGCAGCGCACCCACGCGCAATTCAAAATCCTCGCTGAGCATTTTTTGCAGCGCGGCCGCGTCGCGTCTCTGGACGCCTGAGGAAATCGCACTCTCCAGCTCGGTGAAAATCTTGACCGTGCGGGTAACGGTGGGTATCCGCGACGCGGCAGGCTCGTCGCCGGCTGCACATGCGGGATCCACCGCTCCCACGACGAGCAGCAATCCCAGGGCGGAAACAAGAGTCAACATCGGTGCTTGGGTAACTACGACCTAATACCTCGGCCGTCGTGCACGCGTGAACGAAATGTCTACAACAAGCACGGTGACGGCGCACGCCTGATGCATGAGAAAGCAAATCTGTACCGAAGTTCGTGCCCGCATTGCCGCGAACGGAGACCTGCGGAGGCGCACCGCACGGCCACACCCGCAGTTGAGAAAGCTATTGGATGATTAGGGAGCAGTAGCCACCCGACGCGTTGACCCAGTTCCGCTGGATCAGGTAGTCGCGCGTGCCCAACTTCATGTTCGCCAGCGAGCCATTGGACGTGGTGTAGGTTGCCCCGAAGGTCCACGCGCACTTGTCGGCGTTTTCCTCGCCGCGGCGATCGTACCAGGCATTGAGGTCGGGATCGGTCACGGCTTCCTCCAGCTCATGCGAAATGATGCTGGCCATACCATCGGCGCCGGCATTGCCGTTGGGCCCGTTCGGTTGAGCCTCACAGGCGCTGGGGCAGCGGTCGGGATTGCCCACGAACGAATACTTGATGTCGTCGCCGCCGATGTTGCCGTGCGTGTGCCAACCGCAGTATTGCGTGCAAAAGCCGGAGGTCTCGTTGACATCCGCGGACGTCAGCACGAAATAAACTGCATTGGCATCCTTCACCAGCCTGCCGGAGCTGATGGCGTCGGACACGACTCCCTGGATACCCGCGTCGCTGAGGGCAGTGCCGCGCGAATAATTGTCGGTCGTCGACCCCGCGTGATGCACGGAGTTGCTGACGGAAGCGCCATTGCCGTCGTAATAACTTGTATTGATATTGAAGTACGACGATCCGCCGACGTTCGTGGCGAGATCGGTGAGAATGGTCGTCGCGCTATTGCCCGTCCAGTTTCCGTACCAGATGTAGTAGACGTTGGTCGTGCCGAGTATCAGCGGTCCGCCGTGGTAATTGATTCCGTTGGTGCTGGGCCTGGCGTTGGGCTTGGCGTGCCCCGGCTGCGCTCGCTCGCCCCAGCCTTTGCCGGTTGGGACCAGCTCTTCGTCGGAATCCGGCCCTAGCACTCCGGCGGCGTATGCGCCGGACGCGAAGATTGCAGCAACGGCGGATGCGGCCAGCGTTTTGAAAGCGAGTTTTCGCATTGCGACTTCTCCTGTATCAGCGATTCAATGAGGGTTTGCCATGGATGCGGAACGCCACGGTCCGGCAAGCGTTCAAGCTGTATGCCCGCAGCATATTCCGCCCGGCACGCAGGGAAGTCAACTATGCCGCGGAATTTTTTTTCGCGCTTTTGGAGTCAACGCGAACGGTAGCGTGAGCGCGCTGACAAAAATTGCCGGCGCTCAATGCTCGTCGTAGCGTACAACGAACGGCGTTGCGAGCAGGAGCCGAAAGAAAAAGGATTCATTGCGCGCGCATGCGCAGCCGCGCCCCGTCGTCCGCGATCACCGTGAAGCCCAGCCTCGCATACAGGCGTCGCGCGGGGTTGCCGTGAAGCACGCGCAACTCGACGCAGCGCCCGCGCTCACGCGCCATCCGCAGCACGCCGCAGACGATTGCCGTCCCGAGCCCGCGGTTTCTCACGTCCGCGGCAAGCTCGATGTCGCGCAGAAAAATCGTGCGCCAGTGCCGCGTCAGGCTGATCCGGCCGATATCGCGCGGCGTGTCGCGCGTGCACACGATGACGGCGTTGCGCGCCGGAGCGTACTCGGCCGCGAAGTGCGCACGCTGCCATTCCTCGTTCCAGCCCCAGATCGCGTCGATGTAGTCGCGCATCGCGTCACGATGCAGGGCGAAGAGGAAATTTTCGTCATCGCGCGCGGCGGAACGCAGCGCGTGGTCGCAAAATGCCGGCGCGATCGCCAGCACGTCTCCGAGCGACTCGATCCAGCGCGCCACCGGTGCGGCCTCGGCTCAACGCCGCGGCCCGGCCATCGGACCGAGCACATGCAGAATATCCCACCGCGAAAAGAAGTCGATCGCCTCCGGGCTCCTATGCATCGCGTCGAGCACATACGTGCCATAGGCTGCGCCCCCGGCCGCGTAATAACCCGCGGCCGCGCCGCCGATGGCCACCACGCCGAGCGCGCCGCCGCCGATCGCGACGAGCCCGACCGCGGCGCCGCCGAAGGCGAGCAACAGTCCCAGCGATAGGCCGCCAATCGTCACCAGACCGAGCGCTACGCCACCGATGGCGATGCCGCCCATGGCAAATCCGCCGATCGCAATGATGCCGGTCGCCGTGTCGCCGATCGCCAGGACGCCTTTGGCGTGACCGACGAGTTCTCCTTTCGTCAGATCGGGCCCGCTGGCGATCGAGTAGAGCGGAAGCCCGAGAAACTCATACTCGCTCTGTTTGCGGATGCCTCTTTGCGCCAACTTGGACGCCAGAGCCTGCAGTTGCGCCATTTGCGCGCCGTCGGGCTTCGCCTGATCCGAATCACGTGTGACCATGGACATCTCCTTGTAGACGATCGGTCATTCCGATTCCTGCGCTGGTGTATCGTCGCCGCGCCCGCGCGGGGCGATACCGCGGCGCTTCAGCGCGTCGCGCAGCAGGAATTCGATCTGCGCGTTCACGCTGCGCAGCTCGCTCTGGGCGAGGCGCTCGACTTCGGCCCAGACCGTGGGGTCGACGCGCAACAGAAAGGGCTTTTTCGTCGCCATCGCTCACAGTGTGCCGCCGCTAAGGCGCGACCGCACATCGTTCGATGCGAGCCGCCTTGTCTGCGGCACCGAAGCGCATTCGTTCTTGCGCGATGTTACTTCGGCGCGCGAAAACGGTAGTGTAGCGTCCCGATCCACGCGATCACGGCGATGCCGAACGTGACAATAAGGCTCCAGGAAGCGCCTTCGGGCAATCTCGCCGGCGTCGACGCGTTGGCCGTCACGAGGAGGAGATGAATGCCGGAGACGAAGCCGATCACCAGTGCGCCGAGCGCACATGCGAAAGCTCCGAGCGCGACCATGGTTTCGTAGCGGCGGACGGGGTCCAGCCAGTAGGCCCGGTGCGGCAGGCTGATGGTGCGCGGAGCAATGCGCGGCAGCCAGCCGAGCAGGATAACAATCAGCAGCGGAAATGCGGTCACCGACAACAGCATGGAGAACACGTAGTTCTCGCGCATCATCCACCGCTGAGGCACGCCGCCGGAGCCGAAATGTGTCGCGACGCGGAGCGGAAGATCGGGGAGTGTCGCGATGATCAGCCCGGTTGCCGCAATCGACAGGCCTGCGAACACCAACGCCAGCACTCGTCTTGCCATGATCGCCTCGCCAATCCGTACTTGAATGTCCAGGGTTCGCGGCAAACACGCGCCTGATCACGGAACGTGCCATCGACTGCAGCGGCATTAGCACCCGCGTTTACCGGGCCTGCCCGCGAGCACCGCGAACAGAACGCCAAGACCCGCTCCAACCGCGAGCCCGATGGGGCTGTTGCCGAGCGCCGTGCCGATCGCGGTGCCGACACTCGCGCCGATCGCGGTCCACAGGCCGGGATGTCTTGCTCGCAAGATGATCATGATTTCTCCCCGAGTTGTGAATCAGGAGTAGAGCGTCCCGGTGTTGATCACCGGCTGCACTTCACTTTCGGCGCAAAGCACGGTCATGAGGTTGCTGACCATCGCCGCCTTGCGCTCATCGTCGAGATCGACCACTTGTTTCTCGGAAAGCTCGACAAGCGCCATCTGCACCATCGATACCGCGCCGTGCACGATCTTGGTTCGCGCGGCGATGATCGCCTCTGCCTGCTGCCGGCGCAGCATCACCTGCGCGATCTCGGGGGCATAGGCGAGGTGCATCAGCCGCGCTTCCTCGACGACGACGCCCGCCTTGCCCAGACGCTGTTGCAACTCCGCCACCAGCGCGCGAGTGACGATGTCGGTGGTGCCGAGCAGCGTGTGCCCCGGCGCGCCGCCCGAGTCGGCATCGGCGCTATCGTAGACAAACGATGACGCCAGGTGCCGCACGGCGGCTTCGCTCTGCAGCTTGATGTAGTTCTCGTAGCTGTCGACATCGAAGCTCGCCTTGGCCGTATCGTCGACGCGCCACACAACGACCGCGGCGATCTCGATCGGATTGCCGCGCTTGTCGTTGACCTTGAGGCGCTCGCCGTTGAGATTTCTCGCGCGCAAGGAGATCTTGCGCCGCGTGTAGAAAGGGTTGGTGGCGCGCAGGCCCGGCACGCGCGTGCTGCCTCGGTAGCTCCCGAAGAGTTGGAGGATCGCGGCTTCGTTCGGCTGCAGGGTGTACAGGCCGGCAAGAAACAGAACGCCGATCAGGAATAGCAGCAAAAACATGCCAATGCTGCCCATGAGCCCGCTTGCCGTCAGCGAGCGGCCGAGTGCGATGCCTTGGACGAGCTGCCAGATCGCGAAAACGATCAGCGCGAAGCCGATCGCCAGCACGATGAAGCCGTTCCAAGTGCTGATCGGCCGTTCTATATGTGTATTCCTGAGTTCGCCTGTGCTTTCCATGCGGTGCTCCAGTAGCGTCCGTCTGTTGATTCGGGACGATATTTAAATGATATCACGACAATATCGAACCTTGTCAAGAGGCTAAAAAAACGGACGGGGATGCCCGTCCGCTGGGGGGACCGCCGGAGTCCGGCGTTCAAGAGGATAACTTAGCCGAGCGGCACCGGTATGAAAACGCGCGCGTCTTCACGCTGAACCAGCAGCGCCACGGCCTTGCCGGATTTCGCGACCAGCTCCTTGAATTGCTCGAGGCTTTTTACCGGCGTGTTGTTGACCGCGACGATCACGTCGCCCGGACGCACCCCGGCGCGCGCCGCAGCGCCGGCGACATCCTCGACCACGAGTCCGCCGGGAAGATCGGCTTGACGCTTTTCATCAGCCGACAGCGGTCGCACCGCAACGCCGAGGCGCCCCTTGCCGAGATCGGCCTTGCTTGCCGCCGCGAGCGTCGTCTTGTCGTCGAGCGCGCCGACGGTGGCGGTGAGCTGCTTGGTGTTGCCGTCGCGCACGACTTCCAACGTGACGCGGGAGTCGGGCTTGACGCCGGCCACCAGCGGCGGCAGGTCGGCCGAGCGGATGATGTCCTTGCCGTTGAACTTGACGATCACGTCACCGGGCTCGATGCCGGCCTTGGCTGCCGGGCCATCCTTTTGCACCGAGCTCACCAGCGCGCCCGCGGGCGACTTGAGCCCGAAGTTCTGCGCCAGCGCCTGGTTGACTTCCTGGATGGTCACGCCGAGCTTGCCGTGGCTCACCTTGCCGTGATGCTGGATCTGGTCCTCGACCTGCATCGCGATGTCGATGGGCACCGCGAAGGCGAGACCCTGGAAGCCGCCCGAGCGGCTGAAAATCTGCGAATTCACGCCGATGACTTCGCCCTTGAGATTGAACAGCGGGCCACCCGAATTGCCGGGATTCACCGCCGCGTCGGTCTGAATGAACGGTACGTACGAGTCTTCAGGCAGCGTGCGTGCCTTGGCGCTGACGATGCCTGACGTCACCGTGTTTTCGAACCCGTACGGCTGGCCGATCGCGACGACCCATTCGCCGACACGCGTCGTCGCGGGATCGCCGATCTTCACCGACGGCAGATTGCTCGCGTCGATCTTGAGCACCGCGATATCGGTGGTTTTGTCGCTGCCCAGCACCTTGGCCTTGAATTCGCGGCGGTCGGTAAGCTTGACCATCACTTCGTCCGCGTTGGCGACCACGTGTGCGTTGGTCAGGATCACGCCGTCGGGACTGACGATGAATCCCGAGCCCACGCCGCGCATCGGGCCCTGCCGCGGTATTTGCTGGAACGGAAAGTTGCGGAAGAACGGCGAATTGCGAAGTTGCGGCGGCAAATCGCCCAGGTCGAAGCCGTTCTCGTCCTCGCCGGCGGAGACCTTGCGCGCGTCGGCGGTCACGCTGATGTTGACGACCGCGGGGCCGTACTTCTCGACCAGCCCGCTGAAGTCGGGCAGCGCCGCGACGGGGGCCACATTCGCCGGGGCCGATACCGCCGGCGTGGCGACCGTGGGCGGCGAAACCGCGGCGTTGGCCTGGTGCAGCGACACCCGGTCGGCGGTCATGACGCCGACCGCGAACGCTCCGGCTACGGCGAACGCTACGACACTGCGTCGGAAATTTCTCGCTTGCATCGCTTGCTCCTGAGTTGAAGGACGCCGGGATTACCCGGCATGTCCGCCAAGATACGAACGCAAACTTAAGCGAGACTTAAGGTTGTCCGGCGCGTTCTTGTCATGCATGGAGCCGGACTCGACCATCCCATCGATGTCCGACTGTGACGGTGACAGGCGTTCTTTCCGCCTTCAGCATTTCATTGCGCCCGGCCTGTCCATGGCAAGGACCGTCGCAGTGTCATTTGTCGTGGAAGACTTCATTATCCGCGACACCCGACCCCCCCACGGCGGGCACCTGCGCTGCCGGCTCTAGCGCACGTCGAACTTGTAGGACGCCAGCAGATAAACGACGTTGGCGTTGTAGTTGGTGAACGCGAGATAACCGTTCAGATAGCTTTGCGAGGTATTGTTGCTCACGCCTGGGAACGGAACCGTGTACTGATAGCCGTTGCGGGCTGCGTCGCTGCTGCGCCATCTCTCGTAGGCGTAGCCGAGCGTAAAGGACCACTTCCTATCGTAGCTGTAGATCCCCTTCAAGTTGAGTGACGTGCGCTTGGTATCGTCAAAGGCAGCGATCGGCAGCGGGTTGCCAAAGTTGTTTTGGCTGGAAATGTCCACTGATCCATCGGTTTCGTAGTACAGCGCCGAGCCCTTGACCATCAGCCGTTCCATGACCGGCCAGTCCGCGCCGATGCCGACGACCCAATTGCGGTCCCGATTCCGCGCCGACCAGTTGAACGCCGTCGAGCTGGGCGGCGAGCTCGGGTCGAAGCAGCTGGGACCGGTCGCAGCGTTGCAGCCGGAGTCGTTTTCGCGGTGGTTCGAATCATAAGTGATTCGCTCGTAGTCGCCGAAGGCCGTTGCCCGAATTCGTGACGGATCGCCCCAGGAGCCGCTGAGATAGACCGCTTCCCGCTTGTCCGAAGTGCGCCCGAGAGTAACGCCCTTGTACTTGTTGTCCTTCCAAGTCGCCTCGAGCGAGAAGTCGAGCAGCGGCAAGGGGCTCCAGTCGCCGATCAGCTTGAACTCGTCGCGATCGAGATTCGAGTAATCAATCCGCGAGGTGAACCGCGCCAGGAACGCCGAATCGGCCGCATTGACACCGGCGTTGCCGAGCAGGTAGTCCGAGCGCCGCTGGAAATGCGTGTACTTCAAGCGCCCGCTCAGGTTCGCGAGCGCCGTGTTTTTCCACTCGACAAAAAGCTTGTTGGTCCGGATGTTGTCGTAGTCGTCGCGGTTCTGATCGACCTTCCAGTAGTCCCACCCGAAGCCGAGCCGGTTCTTGGGCATGAAGCGCCAGTAGACGTCGAAACCGACGTTGTTCTTGGTGTACTCGAACAGATCGTTCTGGCATGGACCGCCGAGACAGTTTACGATCGAGGCGGCGCTGTAGATCACCTCGGTGGAGTCATTAGCGCGCTTGTCATAGTGGTAATACAGGCGCGTATCCACGGTCTGGATGGGATGCGAGGCGAGCGTCAACGTAAACGTCTGATCCTCCACCTTGCCGGAAAAGTGGTTGACGTTCGGGAGCGTCGGGCCGAACGGGTTCGGGCCGAAGTTGAGCGCCGTCTGCGCCAGGTCGGCGTCGCTCTTGCCCTGGGACCAGGTGTAACGTGCGGCCAGGGTGGAGTGCCACGGCAGCGCGCGGAACGTCGCGTTGGCGGCGACGCGCTGATAGTGGTTGTCCGGAGGCAGATACGTCGTGTCGATGTTGTTTGCAACGAACGGGTTGTTCCAGGACAGCGTCGTAAAGTCGTTGTCGAACCTGCTGTAGAGATAGCTCAGCGACAGGTTCATCTGCTCGGTGTTGTAGCCCGCCTCGGCGGTGGCATTCTTGGTGTCGTAATGCACCGGGACCGCAAGGTCGGTGAAACCATTCCCCGGGCCCGGACCGTTTGCCCCTGAGCCGATCTTGGTGCCGTCGAACTTCACCTGGTTGGCGTCTACCCGGAAGTACCAGGGCGCGAAGCCCTGCCACTCGAAAAAGCCACCGTCGTCGGTGCGCTTGTAGCCAATGTCGATCCGGTTCCAGGTCGCCGGGTCGGGCTGCGGAAATGTCGCGGAAAGGACATCGGTCCCGTTGGCGACGAATGGAGTCAACCCATTGAACAGGAAGTTGTGCCGGAGAGAATCGGTGTAAATCTTGAACTGGAACAGCCCGTACGTTCCGCTGCGCAGCATGAGGTACTGGTCGTCGCGCCCGAAGTTCTCGCCGTAGGCGTCGAACCAGGCCTGATCGTTGCGCCCACGCACGAAGATATTCGACAGGGCGCCGTTGCTCAAGTCGCGGTATTCCTGCTCCTTGGAGGCATCTTTGGTATCGCTGGTCGAATCGTGGATCGCGCCCAGCGTTGCCGAGCCTTGGACCCTCCAGCTGTTGTCCTGTCCCCAAGCCGGTGCGGCGGCGAAGAGACTGGCGATCAGCGTGGCAAGCAGCGTCTTGCTCATGATCTTCTCCTCGCCTTATCGCAGGAAGAACTTCCCCTTGATGCCCGGCGCGTTCGATCCGTGAATTGCGTTGTGGCAGTTGAGGCACGCCCGGGCGATGAAGCGGGTGTTGACCGAGGGATTGGGCGTCCCATCAGGCAGCACAAAGCCCGTGCCCCCGCCATAGATTGTGCCCGGATGACCCGCGGCGTCGTGACAGTCCTGACACAGATTGGGCGTGTGCTCGTTCAAGAGCTTGTAGTGCGACGAACCGTGCGGGTTGTGGCAGGTCACGCAGTTTTCCTCGACCGGCGGGTGCGAGAACACGTACGGGCCGCGCTTGTCGGTGTGGCAGCTCACGCACTGGTCGACCACCGAGGCGTTGCGCAGCATGACGGGGCTGATCGCGCCGTGCGGATTATGGCAGTCGGAGCACTTGACCTTGCCCTCGATGATCGGGTGATGCGAAGGCTTCAGGGTCTGCACGCGGACATCCTGGTGGCAGGTTCCGCAGATCTCGGACTCGTTGGGGCGGAAACTGGTCTCGAAGGGCGCGATGGTGGGATTGCGATTCTTATCGTGGATGCTATGGCAGTTGCTGCAAGCAACGTCGTTCAAAGCATGCTTGCCGGACTCCCAGAACGCCAGGTGCCGGTTGGTGACGTGGCAGGTCATGCAAACGGCGGTCTTCTCGGCGGCGGTGCCGTGCTTGACCAAGTTGGCGGGCTTCGACAGGCCGGGTTCCTTGAGATGCTCCTTCGCATCGCCATGACAGGCCTGGCACATGCTTCCGCGTGCATCGTTCTTTGCGCCGTGCGCGTCGAGCGAGATCGATGCGTGCTTGTCCTCGTGGCAATTGGCGCAGAGGGGTCTGGCCGATTTAGCGGCTGCCGGCTGTTGCGCGAAGGGGACGCCGAGGAACATCGCGACCATTACGGCAAGCCAACATGTCGCAACGGAGATCTTGACTCGCATGACGGCCCCCTGTGCTTTGCTGCGACTACCGCCTCCCACATGAAGGCGCTCACTACCGCCGAGAGTGCGACAAGTCCTCGCGCATCGGCCCTTCCCCTGCACCTGACTCGATACACGCCGGTGAGATCAACTCGAAAGACCGCTTCGCGTCAGGACGTCCAATTTGCTACGTCGGGGATGTCGAGCCGATCAGTGGGAATTATCGGCGTAGTCTCTTTTGCATCTTGGCCGACAATAATCATTTAGGTCAAGACTCGTCGGCGATACAGACGGCTGTTGCGAAAAAGACACAGCGCGCGGGGGATTCCCGGGGTTGCCCCACGGCCAGACGGGATCATGCAGCCAGTCTGCTCGGCACATATTCGCTGACCCGGCTCATGCATCGCGCACGCGGCAACTCCTCGACGTTGCCCTTAACGCTTTCACGCCGCGACTGACGGCAACCGGACCTGTTCCGCTGAAATGCTCGCCGATTCTTCGTGATCTGACAGGGGCGGCCGCGTCAATTATTGGTTGGCCACACCGGCGCGCTGCGCCGAGACAAGAACTTTCATGCGACGACCATGTTGACGACGGCCAGACCATGGAAAACACAATCGGCTACCAACGAAGTAGAGAGAGAGCAAGTTAACCCGCATGAGCTGCTATTCAAAGCCTGGTTGCGGTCTTCAAGTCGAGGCGGCGCGAGCTGCGAGCGCAGCCACATCGGACGAAGCCTCCTCCGCAGGAAACGTCACCGTGACGCCGAGTCCCGCGCCGTCGATGCCGAGACCCAGCTTGATCGTCGCGCCGTGGCGCTCGGCGATGCGCCTGGCGATGGCGAGGCCGAGGCCGCTGCCTCCGGCGCTCTCGGCGGCGGTCCCGCGATAAAAGCGGTCGAACACGCGCGAGCGGTCGTCGGGCGCAATGCCCGGGCCGTTGTCGCGCACGGAGAGCGACGCACGTCCGGCGTCATCGCCGATGACCACATCGACGCGCCCGCCGGGCGGCGTATAGCGAAGCGCGTTGTCGACCAGGTTGGACACCAACGTGCGCAGCGCTTGCGCGTCGCCGCGTATGGAGGGTGCGCCCTCGGCGGACAATCCGAGGTCGATGCGCTTGGCGCCTGCCTGCGGGGCGAGATCGCCGATGATTTCGCGCGCCACCCCGGCAAGGTCGACCACTGCCGCCGCGGTCTCGGCGACACCGGGCTCTTCGCGCGCAAGCGTGAGCATCTGCTCGACGAGCCGCGTCGCGCGCTCGATCCCGCCCTTGAGCTCATGTAGCGCGGCGCTGCGCTCCGCGTCGGTCGTCGCGCGCTCGGCGAGCTGCGCCTGGAGATGCACCGCGGTCAGCGGCGTGCGCAATTCGTGCGCGGCGTCGGCGACAAATGCGCGCTGGGCATCGAGCGCGCTACCGAGACGGTCCAGCAAGCCGTTGAGCGCATGCACCAGCGGCTGGACTTCGCGCGGAAGCCCGCGTTCGTCGACCGGCTCGAGCACGGTCGGCGATCGTCTCGCCACCGCGGCGGCGACGCGATCGAGCGGGCGCAGGCCGCGCGCGATGGTGATCCAGATTAGCGCCGCCAGAAATGGCAGCACTGCGAGTAGCGGCACGATGGTGCGCAGCGCCATGCTTGCCGCAAGCTCCTGCCGCGCGCGCACGGGCTGCGCGACCTGCACCACCTGGCCTTCCGCCAGCGTGCTGAAGACGCGCCACTGGCCGCTGTCGGTGGCGATCGTGGTGAACCCGAGCTGCGCGTTCTGCGGCAACTCGCGGCGCGGCTGCGAAAGGAAAAGTTGCACGCCGCTCTTGTCCCAGATCTGCACGACCAGCGCGTCGCTCCCCGCGCCGCCGATCCCGCCCGCGCTCGCGGGCGCGGCAACGAACGGGGCGTCGGTGAGCGAAGCCGCCATTTCCCTGAGCTGGTAGTCGAAGAGCTCGTTCGCCTCGTCGCGCGCACGCAAATACGTGCCGATCGCGGCGCCGATGACGGCGAGCGCAAGACCGAGCAGCAGCCACACCAGCAATTCGCGGCGGATGGATTTCACGCGGCCTTTGGGTCGGGCTTTGCCACCATCCAGCCGACACCGCGAACGTTGCGTATCAGATCGGCGCCGAGCTTTCGCCTCAGCGAATGGATGTGCACTTCGACGGCATTGCTCTCCACGGACTCGCTCCAGCCGTAGAGCTTGTCCTCGAGCTGCGCGCGCGAAAGAATCGCGCCCGGGCGCGCGAGCAACGCTTCCAGCAGTGCGAATTCACGCGCCGAAAGAGCGATCGTCTCGCCGCGCACGCGTGTCTCGCGCGTCGCCGGGTTGAGCTCGATGTCGCCGAAGCGAAGCGTCGGCTCGGCGCGCGCCGACCGGCGGCGCAGCAGCGCCCGCAGCCGCGCGGCAAGCTCGGACAGATCGAACGGCTTGACGACGTAATCGTCGGCGCCCGCATCGAGCCCGGCGACGCGGTCGGCGATCGCGTCGCGAGCGGTCATGATGAGCACCGGCCGCGCGTCGCCGCGTTTGCGCATCGCCGCGAGCACATCGAGCCCCTCCTTGCGCGGCAGGCCGAGATCGAGCAGCAGCGCGTCGTGAACCTTTTCCGACAGTGCGAGCTCCGCCGCGCGACCGTCCTGCACCCAGTCGACGGTAAAGCCGTCCTGCGCGAGGCCGCGGCGAACGCTTGCGCCGATCATCGCGTCATCCTCGGCGAGAAGAATGCGCATGCCGGCCCGCCCGATTATTCCTTCTTGGGCTCGAACTTGAGCGAGGCCGAGTTCATGCAGTAGCGAAGCCCCGTAGGCTGCGGGCCGTCCTCGAACACGTGGCCGAGGTGCGCATCGCACGCCGCGCACATGACTTCGGTTCGACGCATGAAGTGGCTCGTGTCATCTTCGGTGCGAATGTTCTCTGCCGCGGCCGGCGCGTAGAAGCTCGGCCAGCCGCAGCCCGCGTCGAACTTGGTGTCGGCGTCGAAGAGCAGCGTGCCGCAGCAGACGCAGCGATAGCTGCCCGGATCCTGCTTGTCCCAGTATTCCCCGGTGAAGGGGCGTTCAGTGCCTTTTTTCCGAGTGACGCGATACTGCTCGGGCGCGAGAACGGCCTTCCATTCCGCGTCGGACTTTCTCACCTTGTCGGGCATGCTCGGGCTCCTTGGAGATTCGGGGGATGCAACAGCGAAGACCGCGGTGCGGCTCACATAAGACTGCTTGGACTTGCAAGTGTACCGGCGCGTTCCCCGCGGCGGCCGGCGCGAGCGATCGGCTATAATCATCGCCCGGGAACTGCGCGCCGTGATCTCAGCTTCTCCCTCTGCGAGCTCTTCGACACTGCGGCGCGATGCGCGGGTGATCGGCGTGGTGGGCGTCGCGCACGGAGTGTCGCACTTTTTCCAGCTCGTGCTGCCGCCGCTCTTTCCGCTGTTGCGCGCGGAATTCGACGTGAGCTACGCGACGCTCGGAGCGCTGGTGAGCGTGTTCTATGTGGCGAGCGGCGTGTGCCAGTTCGGTGCGGGATTTGCTGTCGACCGCTTCGGTGCGCGTCCCGTATTGTTCGGCGGCCTCGCGCTGCTGACGGGCGGTGCGCTGCTCGCGGGCTTCGTTCCGGGCGTGGCGTGGCTGTTTCCGCTCGCCATGATCATGGGGCTCGGCAACGGCGTATTTCATCCCGCGGATTTTGCGATTCTCAACGCCAACGTCGATCCACGCCGGCTCGGTCACGCGTACAGCACGCACGGCATCGGCGGGAGCCTGGGCTACGCGCTGGCGCCCGTCCTGAGCTACGGGCTGGCCAGCGTGCTGGGCTGGCGCACCGCGCTGATCGCGCTGGGCGCCGCCGGCGTGATCGCGGTACTTCTCCTCGCCACGCAGCGAAGTGTGCTGTCGAGCGGCGCGCACGGAGCGATCGTTCCCAAGCATACCCTGGCCGGCAGCCTCGAGCTTTTTCGCCAGCCGCCGATCCTGTTTTGCTTCGCTTATTTTTGTGTGCTGACGGTCGCTACTATCGGCATACAGACATTCGTCGGCACGAGCCTGAACGCGGCGTACGACGTTCCTCTGGCCGTGGCGACATCCGCGATCAGCGCGTATTTGCTCGGCAGCACCACGGGGATCCTCGCCGGTGGATTTCTCGCCGCGCGCACCGAGCGCCACGACCGCGTCGCCGCGACGGGGCTTGCGCTGGGCGCCTCGCTGATCATGCTGCTCGCCGTGGCGTCCGAGGTT
>WNGK01011065.1_pt1 | contig 21159 bp, 18 predicted proteins | sample 5400601 | NCBI WGS metagenome assembly WNGK01 (sample SAMN13153376, study PRJNA577476) | soil metagenome | isolation source: 60 cm soil or saprolite under Garry oak tree replicate 1 | place: USA:California | collected 2016-06-15
CGGGCGGCAGGCTGTCCGCCCAATCACACATACCGACAAAATGTACGTCCAACGTGCGAATCAATAGCGGTAGGTCTAGTTCTCTGAGTGAGACAGCTGGTTCCAGCCATTCGCAATGCACCAGGTCGAAGCGGTGGTGCGCGATCAGACTTTCGACCGCTGCGCGCAGTTCGGGATTCAGCCAAATCGATGCCCAGTAACTCTGTCTTGTCACCGCGGACTTTGCCGCCGTCGTATACATTTCAAGGCGCGTCGGTTGCATTTCGCGGGCTGAGTAGAAGCTCACAGAGATGTCCGGCAGCAGACACCGCAACAGGTCCTCGTTTGCCGCGCGGCCTGACTCCGGCGGCGGCACGAGCAAGTGCACTTCGCAGAGGGAATGAATGCCTTGCAAGGTCCCCAATGTCGCGATGGCGCCACCCGAGTGCGCGGGTAATGGGAACGAGGGCGTGATGAACAAAACCTTCATGACCGATTTAGCTGCTCGTGCGCGCCGACTTCGTCGTTTGACTTTGAGCCGCGACAAAATCGGCCTGCACCATTTCTTTGATCAAACCGGCAAAGGTGTATTCGGGTTGCCAGCCCAACTCCTGTCGCGCTTTGGTCGCATCGCCTACCAGCAAATCAACTTCCGCCGGGCGCAGATAGCGTTCGTCGATCTTCACGTACTTTTCGTAGTCCAGCCCGACTTCGCCAAAAGCTCGCTCACAAAATTCCCTGACGGTGTGCGTCTCGCCCGTCGCGACGACGTAGTCGTCCGGTTTGTCTTGCAGGAGCATTAAGTGCATCGCGCGAACATAGTCTTTGGCGTGACCCCAATCGCGTTGTGCATCGAGGTTGCCGAGCCGAAGTTCGTCAGTGAACCCGAGTTTGATCCTGGCTACCGTTGAAGTAATCTTGCGCGTAACGAACTCATGCCCGCGCCGCGGACTCTCGTGGTTGAACAGGATGCCGCTAGCGCAGTACATGTCGTAGGCCTCCCGGTAATTGCGCGTTAGGTCGAAGCCCGCCACTTTGCTGATGCCGTAAGGGCTGCGAGGATGAAAACGCGTCGTCTCGACTTGCGGCACCGCAGCGACTTTGCCGAACATCTCACTCGAGCCTGCGAAGTAGAAGCGGCAGTGGGGGCGCAGTTCGCGCAGGGCCGCGAGCATGTAGTGTGTGCCGTTGATGTTCGTGTTCATTGTCGAGAAGCCGTCACGGAAACTCTCGGCGACAAACGACTGCGCGGCGAGGTGATAACACTCGTCAAAGTCGTGCTGACTCACCACGTGAAATATCGAGGGATAACTCTCCAGGCTTGCCGGATGCAGCGTTATCTTCTCCAACAGATGTCCGAGACGCGTGAAACGGCGCTGCGGATCTTCGAGAGCCACGCGTCGGACGAGGCCGTGCACCTCGTAGCCTAAGCCCAGGAGATGTTCCGCAAGGTAGCTGCCATCCTGTCCGGTAATGCCGGTGATTAGAGCTTTCTTTTTCATAGTTTTATCCGGGGGATTGATGCGCCCACGATGAGATTTATCGATACAGGTGTTTATGTCAAATCGCTAGACAACCGTCGGCGATGCGAGTGGATAGTCGCAGAGTTGCACCACTGTCCATGACTAACCTATTCGCTCAGTCAGCTGCTCATCGAGCAAGCTGTCTTGTCTTCCATCCTTGTCTTCGATATATTCCCGACGCTTTTCGTTCGTAACACCACGTTCAACTGCCATGAATCTCACTGACGTATTAAATGATCCGCCCAAGCCTCACGAGGATCTAGAGGGCAGGTCTATGGTATGGGGCCTGACGGAAGCAGCCCTCGAATTTATCTATGAAAATATTAACGATCAGTGCACCACACTTGAGACAGGATGCGGTCTGTCAACCGTGGTTTTTGCTCTAAAGGGTTCACGGCACACGGTCATCGCCCCTGCGCCGAGCGAGTTTGAGATCACCAAATCATACTGTCGTGACCGGGGAATACCGACGAGCCAAATCACCTTCATTACGGAGCCGTCGCAGACAGTGCTGCCGGTCCTCGAATCAGATCCATTAGACCTAGTCCTGATCGACGGCGGGCACGGCTTTCCCACCCCATATATCGACTGGTTTTACACGGCTGGAAAGCTGAAGAAAGGAGGGCACCTCGTCGTCGACGACGTTGGGCTCTGGTCTTGCCAAATTCTGCGAGATTTTCTGGTTGAGCAGCCCCATTGGGAATTCGTCGCCGAGTACGAAGAGCGCACCACCGTCTTCAGAAAGGTAGAGGATGGCAGCGAATGGCTGGAATGGACGGACCAGCCCCGCGTTGCTCGTGGGGGAAGAGTCAAATGGATTGAAGGCCAGCTTCGATGGGACAGGCCTCGGGGGAGACGTGATTCCTCGGCCATCCAACGAGTTTTCACCGATCTTAAGAATGGGAACTTTGAGACTATTAGGAGGAAAATAGCCAGGAGAATATTCCGGCAGTATTGAATAAATCTCATGGAAGTACGCTGACCTAGTGACCATACTCTGCGTGTGCGGTTCGTTACTTCTGATTGCTGCTCTTGCGCTGTGCCTTCAAATAACCCCAACTAAAAGCTACGCTCATGAGATAGTCCATTGCAAAGAAGGCCATTGCTCTAGGATAACTATGTACTGGACGATAGTTCTTGCGCGGGCCGGTTAAAAGACGCGCTCCAAGCAGGCTCGCGAGCAAGCCTTTACGCGTATCACCCTTCCACTTGTATTCCGGTCGGATCTCCCCCAGGAGATACGTTCCTTCGCCATAATTGCAGATTGTCTTCCAAAATATTCTAAGCGTTTGCTTGTGGTAATGCAGGACGACAGCGTCGGCTACAGTTTTAAGTTGATAGCCGAGGTTACGCAGCTTCCAGCTCAACTCGGTATCCTCACAGCCGGGCTTGCGGAAGCGCTCATCGAACAGTCCGGCTTCGAGCAATGCGTCGCGCCGGAAGCAAGCATTAGCTGTCACAAGATCTCGCACCTCGCCTTCGGCGCTCTGTACCGGGTCGAGCAGGTGAATAATATCGACGTACACACTGATCAAATTCTTGTCGACACCTTTGACCGTGCCGCCTACCCCGGCGACACGTGGGCTATCAAAGCCTTTCAGAATATTGCTTAGCCAATCCGGCGCAGGTAAACAATCGCTGTCAGTCATGGCGACGAACTCGCTCGTCGCCACCCGGATGCCGTAATTTCTAGCAGAGGCCGGACCACCATTCGGTTGCGTCAATACAATGATCTTTTCCCCGAAGCCCCGCAAAACCGCTAAGGTCCCATCCGTCGAGCCGTCATCGACAACAATGACCTCGTGGGGCGGCAGGCTCTGGCCCAGCACATGCCTCACCGTTTCAGAAATCGTCCGACAACCGTTATAGACAGGAACGACGACAGACACCTTTGGATTAGTATTCGAATCAGCCAAGCTTTTCCTTATCTCGCGGATCAGGTAGCAATCAATCGTCCTGGAAGCTTAAGCCTGTAAACTACGTGACTGCCAGGCCAAACTAAAAATCTTGCAGTCACCTGATCATATTCAATTTCTCATACAGTCAAACCTAAGGATTTTGCCAACTTCTTATACATCGCTATCACCTGCGGCTGAATTACTGCGGAACTGAGGCGCTCCATCGCCATCGTTCTATTAATCTCGGCGGCGCGATCAACCAAATTGTCATCAGTGACCGCGCGCCGGATTGCGGCGGCAATTGCCGTTGGGTCCTCAGGATGAACCATTAAGATCGTCTCGCCATCGCGCACAAACTCTTCGGTCAGACAGCTGGTGTTTGATTGAATCGGAAATGCACCCATGACGATGGCTTCCAGCGCGGACGTACTAAGGCCATCGCTAATGCTCAAGCCGATTGAGACGCGCGCCCGCCCGTGTAAACGCAACACTTCATCGCGAGTTTCATGTGAACTGGCGGGTATGTCTTCAAATGCAATGCCAGTAGAAACGGCAATCCGTTCAGCGGCCAGCCGCACGTCAGTGCCGGCCAAATAGAGAGCGACCCGATACCCCTTTTCCTTTAGCAAATCTGCGCTCAGTTCAATAGCGCGGAGACCAGCCATCGCTCGGCCGGCCCACGTCTGATAGCCCTTAAGGGTAATGAGTCTTCTGGCGGAGGTCGGACCCGGCTGACGGTACTGCTGCATCCCTTCGACATCAAAGCCGCCAGCCCCGGGCATTACCGGAAGAGTTTCTCCCTTGAAGCCATACGCTCGAGCTAATTCCACATCACGATGGCACTCGCTACTGTAATAATCACAGTTTGCCAGGATTGCCTTTATCTTTTCCGTGTGCCCGGACAGGGGCCCGAACAAGGAAATGTCACTTCCCCAGTTCGTCGCGATCCAAGTGGGGAAACGGCCTTTGAATAATGATTTAGCCTCCAGGGTTAAATACCCGGCTCTTTGAAACTCAAGCGTGTGAATGATGTCCGGTTTAAGCCAGCGAATCAGGCGCGACAGCCAGGCCGCGCGGCTAAACCAATGTGGAGGGAATTTAGTTGAAATCAGCCTTAGCCTGTCCCCGCCTTTGGGCAGCGGCCATAGCACTTTGGATTTGCGGCGGGGGTTATGTTGAGAGTCGGCTACGGAATATGTAGTCACGTTTCTGAAGTCCGGATGCAGGGGAGCCTCGAACGACGGAAACACGTGTAGATCCCAGCCTTGGTCTGCGATCTGGTTGATCCACCTTGCGCTATGAACATTATCGGGTATAGCCACGAAAAGAATTCGCAAAAGTCATCCCCCACATGATTCTCGCTTTAAACTCAGCAAGTCGTCGAAGGCGCTCTGAGCAGCTGCCACACTAAAGTCCGTTTGGGCCCGCTCCCATGCGTTCACACTCAGTTTTTGCCGCAGGCTCGCATCGCTTAGTATCTGCTCGATCCCTTCAGCTAACTTCGCGGGATCACTTTCATCGACGACTAGTCCACATTCGTGCCGGCGAAAATACCACGACACAAAGGAATCTTTGGGTGCGTGAACCAAAATTGGCTGTCGGGCAGCCAGGTACTCACCCAGTTTACTCGTCGAGGAGGTGTTGATTAGTACCGGCTCGTAAGGTGATTCGAACGCTAGAGGGAGAAAAAGTATATCGGCTTCCCGCTGAATACTGGGCACTGATGACATTTGTTGATGACCGTGATGGACCACGGGCCCGTGAATCCCTTCTCGCTCCCAGTCGATCGTCGCCGCAGAATAAAGATGCAGCTTCAGATTCGGGCGACTAAGGAGGTTTATGGCTGCGATTAAATTCCGGAAAGCGTCATAATGCGCATCGTAAACTGCACCCGTGTAAACGATCCTCACCTCACCTTCCACGCTGGGCGTGTGAGCTGGAAGCAACTCATATTCCGTCAGGTCGCAAGGGTTACGAATTACGGTTGACTTCGCTCCATAACGCTCGCTGAGCTCATCGCGTAAAACCTCATTTGGGACGATCACGCCCGCTGCACCTTTTAGCACAAACGGCTCGAACCAGCGGGCAAAAAATCGATCAATCGGATTCAGACTCTGGTAAGAGTAATAATCGAATATGTAAGCATAGAACGGAATGCCTACTAACCGGCTCGCCAAATAACCGGCGGGCAAATCCAACAAATCGCCTGAACACGCAACTACCGCGTGGCAACTTTCGCGGCGCGCTATTTTAGCAATTCTTCTAATCCGCGAGGCCAAACCGAGCGGAACGTTCAGGCTCTCCCGCACTCGCCACAAACCGTAGCGGTTGCCTCGCGTAATCTGTACACCGGGAGAGAGATGATAATACGGGGCCGGCAGCCTGCGAGAGTGATTACCCTGGTGAGCCTCCCCGAGGTGGTCTTGCCCTGAAAGTAAGCAGTAATCCTCCCCTTTTAAGCCCTGAAGCAGCCGGTAGACCATAATCGTCTGACCGCCCCAGTACGGTGGCAGGACGTGTGAAATGAAGGCAAATTTCATCGACCAATTGACTCCCGAGCGCGTGTAAAAATCTGTCTTTCACACTTGCCCACCAACCTATACTCAGTTAACCGTCGATCATCGTCAACTTCGGAGTAAGCGAAATATTTTTCGTGGGCCCTATGAAGTATCGACAGAGGCGGCAGAGTGTTTCGCCCGTCTGCAGCGGCCACTGGCCTGAAACGAGTTAAAATCTATGGTAGAGAAACTCTGGACAGCATGATCAAGATCCCGAAGCTCGCTGGCATAGTTACCGGCCGCGCAACTCCGCCGCGTGGTTGTAGCCGAGAACGATCTTGGCGACCGTCTCACTGACGTGAGCCGCCATATATTCTGGCGGTACGGTCCAATCATTCTGGCTGCCCAGTACCGTCCGCACGGCGCGCTGGATTGTCTCCGCCTTAGCGCCGGTCAACATGTTGCTCCCGCACTCCACGGTTTCTGGACGCTCCGTCACGTCGCGAATGGTAACGTTCGCGACGCGGAAGATGCAGCACTCTTCTTGCACCGTCCCTGAATCGCTCAAGACACATAAAGCATTCTTTTCGAGGGCCACGAAGTCAAACAACCCAAACGGTTCATGAAAGTGTATTTGCTCATGAGCCGCGGAATCGAGTTTGAAACGCAGCATGCGCGCGCGGGTGCGCGGATGCGTGCTACAGATGACCGGAAGTCTATAGTCCCGCTGCAGCAGTTCCAAGCCGCGAATCAGGGAGTGCAAACGATCTTCGACATCTACGTTTTCCTCGCGGTGCATCGTGACTAGAAAATACTTCTGCGCCTCAAGACCGAGGCGGGCCAGAATATCGGACTGGATGATATGCTTTTCATGGTGCTCTATGACTTCCAGGATCGGATTGCCGGTTACGTAGATCCGTGATCCCTCGATACCCTCGCGCAAAAGATTCATGCGGCTACGCTCAGTGTAGGGCATGAGCACGTCGCTGCTGTGGTCAATGACGCGCCGGTTTACTTCTTCGGGCACTCGATCATCATAACAGCGATTGCCGGCCTCCATGTGAAAGACCGCGATGCCAAGACGCTTGGCCACAATTGACGAGAGCGCGCTATTAGTATCGCCAAGGATGAGCAGGCGGTCAGGCTGCTCGTCGCGCATCACCCGCTCTGTCAAGGTTATGATCTGACCGATCTGCTCGCCGAAAGTGTCGGCTCGCGCCCCGAGATAATGATCAGGACGGCGGATTCCCAACTGTTCGAAGAAAACGTCGCTCAAAGATGCATCGAAGTTCTGGCCGGTGTGCACCAGGATGTGCCGATCGGCCAGGCGGTCGAGCTTGGCGACGATGAGACTCAGACGAATTATCTCCGGGCGTGTGCCCAGAATAGTCATTACTTTCATCTTAAGACCTTTTGATTCAGCGGAGACCACACTCTCTCAAGCCTTGACCCGCATCCAGAAGCTTGACGGCTCAGACATGGGATAAGCCTCGCGCATCGCGTGATATTCCGGGAACACCTCGGAGACACGCTCCGGGTATTTCGTCATCATGTAATTGCCCGGCCATATCACCTCGAATCTAGAGTTGAAAGCCAGGAATGCTTGAAGAAGATACTGCTCGTTCCAATAGAAGCGTTTCTTTTCAAAATAGACGCGAGGATACGGCTTCGGCAGGCTAATGTCGTGAATATGGACCATGACGCCGCTGGCGAGTCGCGGGAGAATCTCGCAGTACTCGAACTTGACGTCACCTCCTTCGCGCAGCACGTGGGTCGAATCTATAAACAGTATGTCGCCATCCTCAAGGGAGGTAAACAACTCCAGCGGTACGCTCTGAACTTTGTCTTCGACTAATCTCGACAGATGCGGCATGCCTGCCTTCAGAAGAGGCTTTGGAAATGGATCAATAGCCGTCAATTGCAAGGCGTCGCCGTCCTTCAGATTTTGCTCGCAGGCGGCCGACGCTACCATTGTGGAGTTGCCGGCGCCGATTTCAATGATCCGCTTCGGCTTAAAGTGTCTGATGAGCGCATAGTAGGCGTGCGCGTCCACCGCCATGAAGCTGCCGTTGATTAGATGGAACGCTTCCGAGCCGGGCACAGCGTGGATCTGAAAAGTTTTTCGAAACTCCTCGTTATAGCGTGGGAATACATTGTCGAGGAACTCAAGCGCGCCGCCATCATTCATGTCCAGTCCGACTAACTCTGACTGTGCGTACCAGAACTGGTCGCTCAATTCGGCCGCGTCTGGAATCGGCAGATAGAAGTGCTCGCGCAGCAGATAAAAGCCACGCTGCCGAAAAAGTTCAAACGCTTCATCATCGAGCGAGTATCTCTTGACGCCTGCCGCAGCCAGCTTGACCAAAGACATGGTCAAGGGCCGGGTGAGATTCCCGTACAGCCAGAGCCTGGCGGAGCGGATCAGGGCAGCACTATCCATTCTCAGCTTGTCAGTTTTATCGTGATTCCCAGTCTCGTTTTGGCTTTATCAAAGGCCCTTGATCTCTCTCACGCGAGCATGTCTTCCTCGTAAACAAAGCGATCACTGATCATCAGCTTGTGTTGCTTGAGCAACTCGGAGACCTCTGCCCGGCTCATGACATTGTCGGCTGAGCTGTACTCATGACCGATAGGTTTCTGGATGTCCTCAGTGCTGCGCAGCTCAGGCAGCATCGGCTGGATAACATAGTAAGGACCCCGATCAACAGTCCGGTGGGCTTCTTCCTCTGACACGAGTATCTCGTGAATCTTCTCACCCGGTCGAATGCCGGTGACGACCGTCTTGATGTTCTGGTTGTTGATGATCGCCTCCGCGATGTCGGTTACCCTGGCCGAAGGTACGCGAGGAATGTAAGTCTCGCCCGGTTTCCCCTCTTTCATCGCCGCGAAGATCGTATCAACAGCCTGTTCAAGACTGAGTAGAAAACGCGTCATATCAGTGGTCGTAATTGTGACTGGACCACCGCGGCGGATCTGCTCATGAAAGAGCGGGATTACGGAACCGCGAGAAGCGAGCACGTTACCATAACGAACACAGATGTAGCGCGTCTTACCACCGTCGAGATTGGCGCGTACAAATAGCTTTTCCTGTATTGCCTTCGTCATGCCCATTACGTTGACGGGCTTGCAAGCTTTGTCTGTCGAAACACCCACGACTGTTTCCAACGAAAGGCTGCGCTCACGGATCGCGCGGATGATATTTTCCGCCCCAATGATGTTCGTCTGGACGGCTTCAAAGGGAAAATATTCGCAAGAGGGTACCTGTTTGAGAGCCGCCGCATTGAAGACCACATCTGCATCCGACAAAACATTCGATACGCTGTGCAGGTCGCGCAGCAAGAGCTGCTCGAAGTTGTGGTAAATGACTTCGTCGGTGGCTGCACGCAGGTGTTGAAAGTCCAGGCGCATTTGGTGCTGTTTGGCTTCATCTCGGGAAAAAACCACGATTTGGCGCGGCATTCCGACTTCACCCTTCAGCATTCGTTTTACGAGAACTTTGCCAAGTGAACCGGTCCCGCCCGTTACCACCACTCGCTTATCTTGCAGCATCCACCCTCCGCAGTTGGTCGTAGACTTTAGCATCCTCGTGCATTTGTACAATCATTTCCGGCCAGGAAGGCGCCCGGATTCCTGTTTCATGCTCAAATAGCGACCCGTCGAGGCTGCGATCGCAAGCTACTGTCTCGTCGGGTTCAATTTCGACATTCAACTCGTAAACATTTTTCACCAGTGACAGCAAATCAAATTTGTTGATGGCCTGAGAAGCGACGTGCCTGATGCCGCTCAAGCGCGGGTACTCGATGATTATCCTGGCCAGCGTTTGCGCCAGTGCAGGGGTCACAAAGCCACTGAAGACTGCGCGCTTGAAACCGCGTACCCGGCCACCATTCTGGCTGAGAAGCCATTCAAGCAAACCGTGCGATCCTTCCAGTTCGTGCCCGATCATCGAGGTACGCACAGTCAAACAATTCTCGCCGATCAATTCACCCAGCAGCTTGGAGCGCCCGTAAAGATCCTCGGGGTCCGGCGAATCCGTTTCTGAATAGTTACCTTTTTGCCCGGAGAACACGCAGTCTGTGCTCAGATGAATCAGTCGCGCGCCCACCTCACCGCAGACAGCTGCCAGGCGATGCGGGAAAAGCGCATTTACGCTGATGCTGGCCACTGGGTCTTTCGCGGCTGCGTCCTGTTTTACGATGCCGATGCCGTTGACAACTACGTCCGGACGCACCTGATCGACTGCTCTTGAAACAGTTTCAAAGTCGACGGCTGAGACATTGCTGATAGCGCGCAGATGATCGAATAGTTCGTTCCCGGTATAGGTCGAAGCAGATCGGCGAAATGTCACGTAAGTATCAAAGCGGGGCGAAAAAACCTGCCAGAGTTTGTGACCCAGCATTCCGGAACCGCCAAGTATCAGTACTCTCATCTTGTCTGCCAACTTCGTGACTGTGCGACTGAGACGCTTCGTAACAGGCAAAACTATAGTCCGTCACAAATATCCGGTCCCCGCCCACGCACTAACTCTTCGTAGATTTCTTCGCAACACCGCACACTCTTCTCGGGGTCGCCTTGCATTACTTGCTCGCGGCACCGCTCACCCATTCTCAGGCGGTATTCGTCGTCAGTGACCAGCCGGGAAAGCACCCGCCGAAACCGCTCAAAGTCACCACGTGGCACGATAAGCTCCGAGTCCTCAATAAAGTCCTCGACCGGAGACCAGTTCGTTTGATCGAAGAGCTGCATATAGTCGTTGCGATGCGAGACGACAGGCAGTCCCCGCCACATTGCCTCAACGAGTACCAACCCGCCGCCATTCGGATAGGTGTCGACAATGATATCTGCTGCGCCTGTAATTCTCTCAAAGTCGTTCCGCCAACCGAGAAGATGGATGCGTGGTCTTATCTCTGCTGGAATGATTTGATCTATGAAAGGGACTTGATCGTCGCTTGGCCCGGCGACGAGATAGTAGGTGTCCTGGTTGGCTGCCATTACGTCCGCGATGGACCGCCAGAAGTCTGGATTTTGAAACTTAACGTGACGTCCGCCGCTCAAAAGCACGCGCGCATTCTTTGGCAGACCAAGATCCTCTCGGATATAAGGCGTTTCGTCGCTTGCCGTCGGGCTGAGATGCAGCTTAACGAGAGAGCATCCTACCGGCGTATCCATGAGCGGATGACGCGACCAGGAAATGCACCAGTCTAGCGAAGGCGGCACAAATTGTGGAGGCGGGCCCTGGACCAATCCGACAATCCTGGGTGCCGGTCGCAGCGCGGTAATGAAATAATGACTGAAGTCGGCGAGTGCGCCGCTGGTTACAAGCAAGTCTGGGCGCCACTCGCGGATGCGCGCTGCCAGTCCCAATAGCTTTGCTTCCAGATCATCCGACTCAGCCGCAGTCATCACTGCCCACCCGGCTGCCGTGAATCTCTCGATGTGTTCAGAACCTTGTGTTGAAGCCGCAAGCTGCAAAGGCGTCTCAGGAAAGAAGAAAGTTATCTCAAACCGCGAGCGGTCGTGCAGTTTCGCAAACTCCTGGGTGATCTTCATCAGGATTGAGTTTGACTCGGTTGCGCCTCTGACCAGATAGGCCAGCCGGATCCGTCCGTTGCTCTCGGGTTCGACCTTCTTATCATCGACCGGGCGGCGTGCAGTCGCAAGATCATCGAGATAACCAAGAATGTCGAAGTCGTATTCGAATTTGTCCTGATGGTCAATGAGATAGTAGGCCGTGTGCCAGGCGTCAAAGTACTTAATCGCTTCAGCTACGTCGCCCCGTGCTGCCGCTTTCGCTCCCAAACGCTTGTAGGCCTCGCGAATATCATCGGTGTCACCGAGAGCGGAAAGAATCCGAATGTACAGTGGTAGGAGACTTGGCGAAAAGTTGGAGAGTAGCCACGCTCGCTGCGCAAATATCTTCGCTTGCGCCAATCGCTCGGCGTTTGGCTGAAGCGAATAGGCATCCGCTAGCATCGCGTTGACCTGGGCGCGTTCGTCCTGAGCTCCGAGACAGAGGTAAGGTAGCAACTCTGCCTGGGTTGCCGTCCCACCTCCGGCAATACGTGACAGAGTGTCTTTGAGATCCATCGTCAGCCAGTTCTTTTTTGTTTCCACTCGCGGTCGGTAGAAGCGATCCGTCTGCCACAGACTTCGACGAAGGAAACGTGAAAGTCCCCCCCTGTCGCCCCAGATTCTCCGGCTTGCGCCTAGCGTTCCCGCCAAACACGTTCGCAATGCAAGGCGGGTCCGGTAACGCACCGAGGAGGTCAGCCTTTTCACAAGAAACCGGAAAGCGCGTTTAGGTCTCCCCTGAGAGCGGGCACCCATTAACGATTCTCCAGAACCCGGGCTAATTCATCCACCACAATGTCCGCGTGTTCGAGCGGCATGTTGGGATAGAACGGAAGCGACAAACTCGCGTCGCCGATTTGTTCAGCAAAGGGAAAATCCCCTTCGCGAAAACCGAACGTCTCGCGGAAGAAAGAAAGCAGATGGATCGCGCGGTAATTGACCATCACACTGATGCCCTGGTCCTGCAGGTGCTGAATAACGCGATCACGCTGACCATCGCCAATCCAAACTGGGAAAAGATGCCAGGAATGATCAACCCCAGGCAGTGTCTTTGGACGTGAGAGATTTGGGATGTCCCAAAGGCGCCTCTCGTAATACTCAGCCAGCTCTTTTCGCTTGCTCCAGTTATCTTCGAGACGGTCCATCTGCGGCAGTAACATCGCAGCCTGAATGTTGTCCATGTTGTACTTCCATCCCATGACCGTCATGTCCCAGTGCTTGTAACCCTCCTTGTGCCGGTCATTGGCATTTTTGTTCATCCCATGCAGTCGCAGCAAACGAAGTTTCCCTGCGAGATCGTCATCATTAGTCACAACTGCGCCACCCTCCCCGCAGGTCAGATTCTTGGTCGCGTAGAACGAGTAACAGGCCGTGTCGCCAAGCTGACCGGGGCGCACGCCATCGCGCGTGCCTTCGACACAGTGGGCTGCATCCTCGATGATAAATAGTCCGTAGCGATCGGCGATTTCGCTCAAGGCCTTCATGTTGCACATCTGGCCGTAAAGATGAACAGGCATGATGGCGCGAGTGTGTTTAGTGATAGCGGCCTCGACGCGTGCCGCGTCAAGGTTGCCGGTCTGCGGCTCAACATCCACGAAAACCGGCCGAGCGCCAGCTTCCATGATGGCCGTCGCGGTCGCGATAAACGTCATGGGTGTGGTAATTACTTCATCGCCCGGTCCGATTCCGAGCGCAATTAAAGAGAGATGCAGGGCGCCGGTGCAACTCGTTACGGCGATAGCGTGACGCGCGCCCAGGGAATCGGCGAAACGGCGCTCGAAGCGTGCGACCCACTCGCCCGTCGTCAGGATGGGGTTAGCGAAGACTTCGGTGATCGCGTCAAGTTCCGCCTGCCCGAGATCGTGCATGAAGAACGGCACTTTGATGCGCGTTGTCGTTGTCGACATCAATGCATTTCCCTTTTTCCTTTGGCCGTCACAATGGGAATGTGGCGCATCCACATCTGCGGCCTCCACCACGATTCGTTCTCTCTATACCAACGAATCGTGCGCTCCAGCCCTTCTTCAAAAGAGAGTCGTGGCTCACAGCCCAGCAAGCGTTTCATTTTGGAAGCGTCGCAGGTGTGTCGAAACACCTGACCGGGGCGGTCTCCGATAAATTGTATCCGGCTCTCGTTCGGCTTCATCACCTCAAGCACTGCTTCCGCCACTTCGAGAATGCTCTTATCCGTACCGGTGCCGATGTTCATGACCTGTCCTGCAATCTTATCAAGCTCAACATCGAGCAGACAGTCAAGTGCGTGGCAATGTTCTTCGACGAAAATCCAGTCTCGCTTGGCCGAGCCGTCGCCGTGTACGGTGAGCGGTTCTTTGAGAATGCAACTTGTAATGAATCGCGGAATGGCCTTTTCGAGATGCTGGTACGGACCGTAATTGTTGAAAGGCCGTACAATGACGACTGGGATATTGTAGGTGGCCCAATACGAGTACACCAGACGATCCGCGCCGCACTTGGCCGAAGCATACGGACTCATAGGGTTCAGAGGATGCTCCTCAGTCATCTTCCCTGTAAGCGCCGAGCCGTAAACTTCGGACGTAGAGATGTGTATGAAGCGCTCTACGCGGTCACGATGTTTGACAACAGCGTTAGCGACCGTCTGCGTTCCCAGGACATCGGTTTCAAAGAAGAGCCGGTTGTCATAGATCGAGCGCGTGACGTGGGACTCAGCCGCCATGTGTACGACAACGTCCGCCTGTGAGACAAGCGTATCCATTAACTCCCCATTGCGCACGTCGCCGTACCAGAACTCATATCGCGGGGATCCCATCGCTCCATCTGGACAGTTCTGTACGTTGCCCGCATACGTCAACGAGTCCACGACGATCAGTCGATAATCCGCGTGCTTACGGTAAAGATGTCTTACGAAGTTACTGCCGATGAAGCCCGCGCCGCCAGTTACTAAAATGGTTTTCAAGTGTTTCCCGTTCCGTCGTTGCTGATAAGACTTTGCCTCTTACGCTCCAACTTTTTTGCCACGAACAGAATCCCGACTTCGGCTCCAAGAAGCGGCTCCAGCCAGGTCAAATCCGACAGCATCGTCCACGTCATTCGCTCAATAAATACTTGCTTAATTTCCTCTTTGTATGCTTCCACTCTGGCATCGCCGCGCGCGGAAGTTGACGACTGAATCCTCGATGCCAATCCCTCAAGCTTCTCAGCAGTTGCTTTTGGGCCAATGTTAACCTCAAATTGCCGCCACAAGCTACTCATCAAGTGGCTCTCATCTCCGGCGACAGAGAAACCGACGTCTTGTAATAATATTCTGAGATTTTCCTTACTGAAGTAGCTTAAGTGGTAAGGTGGAACCCAGGTGATCTTGAGCGGATCATTATCGGCCAGAATTTCCGGCATCAGTTGATGATAAATACCGGAGATATTTGGACACATCAGGGCGGCGATTCCGCCCGGCCGTAAGATACGCCAGATTTCTTCTAAGGTCTTCCTCGGGTCAGGGACATGCTCGATAAAATTAAATCCCGACACCACATCAAAAAAATTATCCGGATAGCCTATCTCTTCAATCGAGCCGAGCTGAATATTAGGAAGCTTGAGCTGTTCTTGAGCGTACACCGCAAGCGAATTACTCATTTCGGTTCCGTAAACTTCCCATCCATTCGCCTGCGCAAGTTGAAGAAAACTCGCGTTACCGAAACCTATTTCCAACAACTTGCCCTTGCCACCGGTATGCTTGTTAATTGAGTCCAGATAATGCGTGTTCCAAATTTGTTCTCCTTCCCCAAATTCTGGCATTGTCGTCTCTGCATATACATTCGCAAGATTTGGTGTGGGTGCGACAAAGATAAATCCGCAATCTCTACACTTATAAAAACTGAACAGGATTTGGGCCACGGCAGGGTTGCTAAATCTCCCCAAATTCTTCCCGCGACAAACAATACAACGCCCATCTTTGTCTCCGCGGAGGACACTTATGCGGTAAGTGAAATCGACAAGTCGGCGTCTGAAGTTAGCTCGCACGCGCCAAACTTTGGGACGGACCGAGGGAGGGACCAGGCTATGATAGGCTCTCCTAAAAAGAGCGAACATCTTCTTATTCATTGAAATAAATACTCGACTGTTTCCGCCGACTGCTGCATGCGGCCAGCTCTATTCCGGCGACGAGCGACGCATTGGTTGTTTCGACTCCCAGCTCCGCAGCTTGGGCAGATATCGCTGATAACCCGGGAGAGTCCCCAGGTCATAGGGTTCGCCTTCCAGCCAAACACCGAAAATTCTGACCTCCTCAGCACATTTTTCAAAGGTCTTCAAAAGATCAACTTCTCCGGTTTCCGGATTGATGAATTCAGGCCCCAAATAATTGAATATCTCGGGAGGAAAACGGAGCCTTCTAATAATCACCTCGCCTGGATACCTTTCTTCATAATCGACACCTCGGGCCCCGATAAAAAATTGACGCTCTTCTTTAGGAAGTCGCAGCAGGCTGCTCCAGATGGCTTGAACCGGACGCCAGCTTTTGAGCAACTGGGCAGCAGCGGGTTTAGACCCGGACATGAGTTGATCCGGGATCATCATAACGAACGAGTCTGTGCCCACAAAGTCCCGTGCCTGCAGTACAGCATCTCCCAATCCGAGTTGATGTCTTTGAAACGCGAAGATAAGTTCGCAGTTAGCGAGTAAGGCCTTGAGTTCATCAACATTTTCCTCCTGTGCGCATCCAGCAACATTCTTCAGACTGAAATAATCCCGGATAATCTCCTTTCCCTGACGAATCACGATACAGATTTGTTTAAGGCCCGAGGCTACTGCTTCTTCAACGACATGTTGCAGCATTGGTTTGCCTCCGACCGGCAGCATCTCTTTCGGAATGCATTTGGTCAGAGAGAGCATTCTAGAGCCAAGGCCCGCGGCCGGAATTACCGCCTTCTCGATCGGGTGCTGGTAATCGATGACCTCATTCACTGCATGGCCTCCAGCCACTTAAGCAGTGAAGTGAAGCGCAGACAGTCCGCGTTTGGATAACTGGAGCTTCTATCAATGAGCACCGGCGTGAGTCCCACAGCTCGCGGACCGAGGACGTCCGCTCGATACTCGTTTCCCACGTACAGAATCGGTTGCCTGGCGTCCAATAATGAAAGCCGCTGAAGTGCTAACCGAAAGATGGCCGGATCTGGTTTCTCGGCTCCAGCCTCCCGGGACGACACAATACTTAAGAAGAATTGCCTGACGCCGAGTTGTTCGACTAATGATGAAAGGTTCGAGTCCCAGTTTGCTACCAGCGCCATCGGAACGCCGCTATCGTTCAAACGACTAAGGACAGGAAGGACATCTTCAATCAATTTCCAACTCTTTTCCTGCCTGAAACGTGCGGCCAACGCAGGCACGAGTTCTGCTACATGACTGGAAATGCCCAGCGCCTCGCAGAGTTGCTCGTTATAATGCTGGTAGAAACCATCGTGGTCGTTGACGTGCACCGAAGAATACTTATTGTGGAAATCAACGATCTGATAAGCACGCCGCACAGACTTAATGTCCAGGTCCAATCCCACGGAGCATGCAGCTTTAATGAATATTTCCTCTTTGGAGGGTGCGAGTGTCGCCAGCGTTTCTCCAAAATCAAAGAAAACGGCTGCGATAGCACTCAGCTTTACCTCCGCGACGTCAGATTGCAAGTTCGACACTCCAATTCCACGGCTTTGTAAATTCGGGAATATTCAGATTAACACTGGTCTAACAACGGAACTCTGTGTTCCGTGGAATCCTTACCCAGTCCTCGCACGACCTCTAAATAGTCAAAATTCTTAAAAGTGAATTCGTGCTCTCCGGGAGCAGAAAAAGTCACCACGGGATGTCGGCGGCCGCGCAAAGTCGCGACGAATTTTTCCAGCTCCTCCGCCAAAAGCAACGTGTCTTGTTCCCTATAGAAAAAAACAAATGGGAGACCCGGTCTATATCGGTCTGAAACCTGCCCGGGGCTTCTTTGCTGCAACAACAGTGTGTCGCCGTTAACGGAAGTCTGCAAAGTTTTTCTGACTCGATCATTGGACGACCGGGCAACGATAGGCGACAAGCTGGCGCCCGGTATGAGCGCGATTACGCCTAAGATTGACTCGCGAAGATCTTCGGGTAATAGACCTGCCAAAGCCAGGGCTTGAGTTCCCCCCATCGACACCCCGATCAAGTAGTAGCCTTTAACTTCTCTCGAGTAGTTTCTAATGACTTGCTCGGCATCAGCAAGAAACGCCGTCGAAACCCAGGCGGGGCCGCGACCTCCCATCGCAACGACCGTAGCATTCAAGCGCTTAACAAGATCCCGGACAACAACGCCATCCCCGCAGTCGCCATCCATGCCATGAAAAAAGAAAAAAAGTTTTTCCGATTTCTTTCCCGCCGGTTGCAAAACCAGAACGCTTTGCATCGTTTGGTCGAAGTCTGATTGGTAGCGTAACAATTGACCCTCGATGGACGGATCTCTTATTAACTCGGTGAGATGGTAATAGCGGTTCAGGTGGATTACTTTTTCCGACGTGTGAGTGGTCATGCAAGATTGTTATAAGACGCGGGTTGCACAATTCCAGGTATCGCATACGTGCCTGGCCTTGACTGTTTATCGGCCAGATAATCTTCATACCAAAGCTGAAAGACGAGTAGGGTCCAAATCTTGAACGTTAACGTGTCATCGCCCTGCCTGAAAGCAGCGATCAGCGAAGCAATGCGTTGGTATTTAAAGAAGCCGTGAAGAGAGAGCCGTTCAGGCGAAAGCACCTCGTCGAGTAAGCCCGACATGCCTTCGCGCAGCCAGGTATTTTTCGGTAACACAAAACCTTCTTTCGGGCGCTCCAAAATCTCACTCGTGACATAGCGAGCGGCCACGCGCCGCAAGATATACTTAAGCTTTCCTTGTCTAATTTTAAGCGAACCGGGAATTGAGCATGCCAATTCAGCCAGACGATAATCGAGAAACGGCGTGCGCACCTCCATTGAGTGGGCCATCGAGAGCATGTCGTTGAAATAGAGAATCTCATTCGGCAGCAGGGTATTGATATCGAGATAGAGCATTCGGTTCAACTCATCGGCCCGGGGATCACTACGCTGATAAATATCTTTCAGGAAAGTTGTTGTCGAATAAGGCATCAGAAGTTGACGACCACATTCGGTCAATAGCTCCTCTTTTTCGTGCTGCATGAAAGCGCCGTAAGCCAGTCTCCACTCCCACGGCGGATATTGTGTCAGACTCGAAACGAAATCCTCCCGCCCTTTGAAAAAGCTCAGGTCGACGTCGCCTAACGAACGTCCTTGTCCGGAAGCGCGTCGCATCTCCGCAATCGGCCAGACCAGCCGATGGTGTCCGTAAGAGCCGAACATGTCATCCGCGCCATCACCGGAAAGCGCCACGGTCACGAACTGCTTCATAAAACGGGAGAGCCAGAATGAAGAAATAACACCGGCGAAAGGCTGATCCAGGTGCCGGATGACCGCGGGCAACTCGTTCTGCAAGTCAGCCGAGCTCATCATGCACTCGTGATGCTCAGTCGCGTATCGCTCAGCTACCTGGCGGGCATAATACGCGTCTCGTTTATGCTCGGGAGAATCAAGAATCAATTCCGCCAGAAAGATAGGCGCCGTAGCTGACGTCTGAGCGGAGCCGAAGACGAACCGCATCGCGCAGCAATTCATCGATGCGATCCACCAGGGTATCCTCGTCATCGTCAGTCCACTTGATCGCAGTTGGAAGTTCGTACCATCGCGAAACCTCGGCGCCTTGGCCGCGGTTCCAGCTAAGCATCTCTCCGGGCCGGAGGGCTCGAATGTCGCGATAGATTGTGTAAGGCGCGGGAACATTGCGCAGCGAAAAATAGTGAGAAAGCGCTTCGTGATCCAGCTCGCGGCTGACCGCCGGATGACAAAGAACGGTCTTGATCTCGGAACCGAAGATCACCTGTCCTGAGAGTGTCGAATAAAAAAGCGGCTTTACGCCGAAGCGGTCGCGATAGAGGACCAGTCGCTGCTTCCGAGAGTCCCAGATGGCGATTGCGAACATACCATTGAGCTTGTGCGCGAAAGAGAGTCCGTATTCTTCATACGCGTGCACAATGGTTTCAGTATCGCTGGAAGTCTTAAAGCGATAACCCTTTTCCTCCAGCTCGCTGCGCAACTCGATGTAGTTGAAAATCTCGCCGTTGAAGATTACCCAGACAGTTCCTTCCTCGTTCGAGATTGGTTGATGGCCACCGCTCAGATCGATAATAGAGAGGCGCACCATTCCCAATTGGACCTGCTCATCGCTGTATTCGCCGTCGTCGTCCGGTCCGCGGTGTCGGATGCCGTCGAGCATCCTCGGTACTAATCCGTCGATTTTGGCGCCGCTATAACCGGCTATTCCACACATTCTTTTTCTCGAAGCGAAAACTCTTGTTTTAAAAATCTTATGGGCGCCAGGAGGCGATAGCCTCTCTGCCTTTATCCGGAAAAACTTTGGCTGGCACACCCAGAGCCATGCTGCCTTCAGGCATGTCACAGGTCAGGACCGCATGCGCACCCACGATGCAACTGTCGCCAATGCTCAAATCGCCGAGCACGGCCGCCCCCGCGAAAAAATAACACTTGTTTCCGACCTTGGGAAATTTGCGGATGGTCTCCGGGTGCCAGCTCCTTACGCCGAACGTCACGCCCTGAAAGAGGGTTGCCTCCGAACCGATCACTGTCCCTCGGCCAACAACAATTCCGACTGGGTGGGCAATGAAGAGTGCCGGTCCGATTTCGGCGTTGAATTCTATATCGGCGCCGGTGAGGGCCAGACTCAACCGTGAGAGAAACCAGGGCGGATAGATCCAGCCGCGTTGAAAAAGCCAGTGGCTGATCCGGTAAAGCAACACGGCTTGAAAACCGGCCTTGAACAAAATGCTCTCCCAGAAAACGCGTTGCGCAGAGAAAGGCTGCCCGCGCAAGACAAAGGTCTGAGTGAATCGCGACAGATCACTCTTGATTAACTCCCGCAGAGTCATTTGATTCAGGGCGCTAATCCGTCCCTCGGGGCCATCATGCCAGGGCATTTTCAATAATGGTTTGAAACCCGGAGTGGCGCGCGCGTCCTTCGCGCAGGCCCTGAAAGCTCGCATGCGGAATACAGACTTCGTTCCAGTAACGCAGCACGACGGCTTTTCGCAATGGCGGCTGCGTGACTTCGATGCCCAGGCGCAGAAGATCGAAAATCATTTCGCAGTCATTGAATCCGTACAAGTAGCGAATACCGCTCGTTCCAGAGAACCTCGCGTTGATCTCAAAAACGTAAATCTGATCGTTCAGCAAACGGAACTGGAGGTTACAAGGGCCGATGGCGCCTAACGCCTCGACAATTCGCACGACCTGGCGGTTGATTTTGTCATCCTCTATCAGTTCTGTCCGATAGGTAGTTCCCTGAATCAAATCACGATGCAGCACAATCAGCGCGCGGACTTTTCTCTCAGGGCCAGAGAGCGTCGCCGCAGTATACTCGGAACTTTCATCGGGCAGATATTGTTGCACGATGAGGTCCGGCACCAGAGTAACCGCAGCCTCAATCTCTTTGCGCGAGTTAATTAGAAAAACGTTACGGGAACTGAAGCCAACACGCGGCTTGGCGATGAGCGGAAACCCGTGATGCTCGATCAATCGTTCGACGGCTTCAGCATCTGTGGCTGGCGCGGTGCCGGGATATGGAAACCCGGCCTCGCG
>WNGK01002205.1_pt1 | contig 21147 bp, 18 predicted proteins | sample 5400601 | NCBI WGS metagenome assembly WNGK01 (sample SAMN13153376, study PRJNA577476) | soil metagenome | isolation source: 60 cm soil or saprolite under Garry oak tree replicate 1 | place: USA:California | collected 2016-06-15
CTTCTTGTGAGGATCAAAGAGCCGTTATCGGCGACAGAGAGCGCTCCCTTGGGCAGTGGTGGAGTTTCGCCGGTCGCCTCCCCTGTATGTTCGCTGGCGCGAGCATCTTGCAGCCAGGGACCGGTCGCGCTGCCCATCGCTCCCATTGATGCGCAGTGGCACACGCCGTCCCGCTTCTCCTCCCGTCTCCCCTCAACCACGCCACTCATCTGGCAGGGTCAAAACGGTCCCATCTTGCAGGGAGACCCCATCGAAAGATGGGAGGACTGGGATGTGGCACTCTTGGCCACTGACACCCATGGCCACCATCTCTTCGAGGAAGCGACCCATCAATGCAGCGGCTTCTGCGGTCATGCGGGCTTCTTTGGCTTGTGGACTCACATCAATCCCCTGGAACTCCAACGTCTGTGGCAAATCCGTGGAGGAGGCCTGCGGCTGATTGAGAAAACCCAAGACCACCGTTTGCGCGAAGGCTGATCCAGTGATCTTTGAACTCCGCTGGACAAAGCCTGTCGATCGCGCCCACTGCTCTGCTTTCTCGTGGAACAAGCTCTGGACAGAGTTGTCGATCTCCCCCAATGGCTGGTCTTGCATTGGGGGGAGGGCTGGTGAGACCGTTTTCATCGCTTTCTCCTTTGGGAAGATGGTGCCAATCAGTGTCTTCATCTTCTCAAAGGAGTTCCCTCTTGGCAAGCTCCACGGTTCCTTGCCCCTTCCCTCATCCTTCCTTACCTTGATGCGTATTCCCCCGCATCAATGACGGGGGCTTTCAGGCGATCTTAGGTGTAACCGGGGATGGAGCATGAACGTATAATGAGTAGACCTGGGCTTTACGATGGAAAAAGGAAATAATGTAACATGATCTGCGAACACTGTGGAAAAGAGATATCTGCCACTGCTGCAATTTGCCCTTCCTGCGGTACAGTGGTCCAACCGCCAACCAGCTATGGACGGTATCCTTCCAGAGAGTACGATAATCCTCAACCGATGCCAACATATGAACAGGGTTACACCCCACTGCAAAATTCAGAGCCGGTAGAGGCAGTAAACTATCCACCGCCGCCAAAACAGGATTTTGGCTATGGGCCAGCATATTATGCACAGACTGCGTATCAAGCTCAACCTGGCTCAATAAATGTTACGGTTGTCAATACTTTCACAACTTCCTCAAGCAATTATAATAGAGGGGCACTCCTCGCGGAGATCTTTCTCTCTCTCTTTGGCATTTATGGCGTTGGCTGGCTCATAGCAGGTGAAACAACCATAGGAGTCGTATTACTTATTTGTAGCTTCGCACTTTTTTGGCCTCTAGCCATCATGATAGCTATTTTTACGCTGGGCTTTGGCATCATTTTTTGTAATCTCCCATTGGCTATTGGAGGTATTGTTCTCAATGCCATTCTTTTGAACAACGCATTGAACCGTAAAGCAAAGCTCGTCTCATATACTACAGTCCAATCACAACAGCAGATGCCGCCCAGGCCCCAATAAAGAAAAAGGATTGCTCATCTCGCACGAACACGAATATACTTACCTGGCGAAGGCCAGGCGGCGATATTTTTCGCGCGATTCTAACCAGGCTTCGTCAGAGAGACCTAGTTTTTCGCGTAATGTTTCTGGTGTCACACCTGCCTTGAGCTGCCGGACGGCGAAAGTATCGCGGAGCAATTGCAACGTGACCCGCTTTTGTATACCAGCAGCTTTCACTGCTCTCCCCAGGATATAGTTCAGGTTGCGGTCAGTGCAATCAAACAGCTCATTGGTAGGATGATATTTTGCCTGATACTCCTTGAAGATAGTGGTGAATTCGGCAGGAAGAGCAAGGCGCCTCTCACGATGCTGTTTCCCGGTCGATGGTGCAAAGTGGATGGTAATCATAGGAACCTGTTCATCAGAAAGGTCGATGTGACTGAGTTTTAAACCCATCACCTCTTCCTTCTTCAAGCCTGCGTAGAGGACTAGATAGAGCAAACAGTGACAGCGAGGGTCATCTGCTGCCGCACTTAACAGGCGTTGTATCTCATCCTCGAATAATAGTTCTGGCAGTGGAGGTAAAGGTCGTTCCAAAACCAGGCTTGCGGAAGGATCTTCTCGAATTATACCATCGTGAGCTAACCACGAGAAGAAATTTTTGAGGAAGGTGACGCGGCGAGCCATGGTTTTGGGAGCAGGTGTCTGTCCCTTGTTGCCAAATTTCAGCTTCATAAGCCAGTCTGTAAGTTGCTCCTTGGTAATACGCCCCACAGGAGTATCCTGGCCAACAAAGCGACTAAACATTTTCAGGTCTGAGAGGAAACAGGTAACCGTATAGTTTGATTTTCCGCGCAGCAGAAGTTCTTGCTGATACGGTATGGCACACGCTGCCAGGCTAGACTGGTCAGTAAGCGGATTGGTACGAACCAGAGGTGGATAAGGTGTTTCTAAAGGATCTGGTGGCTCCGTTATGACCGTTGCCGCGTCAGTAAACAGGTTACTTTGTAAAACGGTGGTGTCGTCAGTTACGATGGTATTCGTGTCCGATATACCTGCAGCCTGGCTTTCATGTTGAGTGTCCTTCTCCATCAGTCACTCCCTTATAGCCGGGTAACTACGATGGTTACCCTTATAACGCTCTTATGTATTTCATTATAGCAGGGTATAGCAAGTTTGTTCAAAGATAGAGAGAGTTGTTACATTCTTTAAAACGGTACGTCCTAACCGGCCAGGAGATAGCCAACGAGGTAGAACACACCTCAACTTAGTCGCCTCAGTAAGCAATTTGATCTTATCTCGTACTGGAAGATACCTACTTTCTTGAATGCGGCTGCACTTTACCGGCATGCCGCAAAATAAAAGCGCTGGTTTTGGCAAAGACCTCCTCACGATCATGATCCATCATCATCATATGATAGGAGCGGTGTAACGTGAGGAGGTGCTTATCGTGCGAACCAATCAATCGGTAGATCTCACGCCCATCACGGGCGGGGACCACATGATCATTGATTGCGGTCATAATCAGTATGGGGACAGTTATGCGAGGTAGCTCCCCTCGTAGTTGTGGTAAAAATTGTAACATACTGTAAACCGGCGCAACAGGAGCCAGACGATAGACATTCCTGTTATAGCGTCGACGAGCCCCTGGATCTCGTACGTCATCGTGTAGCCTGGGAAGCATAGGGGTAATTCGACTGACGATGCCAACCAGTCGCTTTAAACCGGGATACATATGGAGGGGAGCGCACATCGTCACAATACCGGTCACTTCCTCGTGTGCAGCGACGTGCAAGGCTAAGGCACCTCCAAGCGAATGCCCAACGAGAAACACATATTCACAACGCTGTTTGAGTAAGCGCAATTCGCGGCGCACAGCATTTGCCCAATCCTCCCAGCCAAGGGATGCCATTTCTCGCACAGGTACTCCGTGCCCTGGTAACAATATATTTTCAGTGATGATGCCTTTTGCCTGGAGAAAGCTCTCCATCTCGGCCATTTCTTCTGGTGTACCATTCAAACCATGGATCAGGAGCGCACCTATCGCAGTTTGCCTCAATACACGAGAGTGAGATTGTGATGATTCTGTTGTAGACATCGTTTTCATTCCTACCAGTTGAAGTTTTAACGACAACTTAGCGCGTTGATAATAGCAAAGGTACCCACTTGAGACATCCATCATAGATATGGAATGCTGCATATTGTTGCGCATATTATCTATGGTAGAGTGCCCCTCGCGGATACCCTATGTACGAGCATCTTTATTATTAGCAAAAAGACCTGGGCAAACTACTCGCTCAGATCTTCAGGTTCGAACTCGTCTTCTTCTTCCTCCTCTTCGTCGTCATATTCATCCAAATAACCAAAATCAGCGTAATTGGGTGAATATGATTCCTTGCGGATCTGTATTGTTGGATGAATCAGTGGAAATGGCTTCAGCCCTCCAGGAGCAGCCGGCCCCTCCATCTGCGGTTCGTAGGCAGGTGCACTTTCACGCACCAGTACCTCATCCTCCCATGCCATCGACTCAAAGCCTAAACGGCGCAGGTCCATTACCATGCCAGGCCAGGTGTCTTCAGCATCCACCGCCCACCACTCGCGTCCCATGACGCGTACAGGTCGAACACGCAAAGGTCGGTTGATATCGCCCAGATTAGCCACCAAGGATGCGCGTTTCCGCTCGGCATTTTTCACGATTAGAACCGTCCCTTTCTTTACTAGGACAACTATACACCGGTTTCCTTTGGAGTTCTTGCATTTAAACGCCTCTATAGAGAGCCATTCTACTTCAAATTTTCCGTAAAGGAAACATAGAGTGTGCTAATAACATATCACATAAACTTGTTAATTCGCCAGGGTTCAATGGCTAAAAAAGAGATGATTTGAAACTTTATAGACATATTTGACATATCGTTGTGAAAAAATTTTCACATTAAGAACAGTTTATTGACAGGTCTCAGAAAAGTGTGCATACTGCAAGCAGGTAAACTCAGAAGGTATAAGATTGATGAGCCAGATGGTAAAAACTGTGAAGACGATCCCACAGAGGGCTTCTCGCCGTCTGCGCAATACTCCCAGCTATTTTTTCCTGCTCTGGCGCTGGGTTACCTGGCTTCTTGCCTTGATTACGCTTGTTTCGATCCATGGCCAACCTCTTCCGTGGCTCGCCACATTGCTTTTGGCGATCACATTTCTACAGACCTTAGTCATAACGCTCTACGCTCCCGTCTTTCAGATTTTCCTACCTGATCTTCCAGGATTAAACAGGCTTCTTCATCCAAAACAGCTTGCAGTCAGAAAACAACGTAAGAAGGGGAGAAGCTGGCGTCCACGCCCACTGGCAACAGACGAAGAACCCGACCTATTGCCTCCCCTGGTAAGAACGCGTAATGCTTACTGGGATATAGCGATTTATGGTATAGATGTCGTAATCTGTGGCATGGTGACGTACTACGGAGGCTACTTTGGACCTCCGCCCTTCGGTGTAGGCTCCCCCTTTTATCGCTACGGTATCTCGACTGCCTTTGTAGCAGCGTTCACTTATCGCTATCGTGGTGGACTTGCAGCTGCCCTTGGCTACGACCTGTTTATACTCTTTGGAGCGTTTTTCCCGCCTACGCAATTACCACATTATGTTTTAAATGCGCGAGACCTGGCCGGCTCACTGTTAGACGCGCCGGTGATAGCTATTCTGGCAGCGTACCTGGCTACCCTGTTAGAAAGTTATACCCGCAGTAAGAGAAGAGAACAGGATAACGTCCGTCTCCAGACCGCTATGCGACGCGTCGGCGAGACGCTCATCGAGGGCGTCAGCGATAGGATGTATCTGTTACAACAAAGCGCTGAACAGATACGTAAGGGTGGACATTTTGAGCGCCTGGTTATTGCACTTCTTCGCAACGCCGGCGAAGGCAAAAGCGGCAAAGATACCCCTGAGATTGAGCATTATATAGAGGCTGGTTTTCTAGAATCCAGGATACCGGATAAGAGTCGAACGCTCTTCGCGCAGGTGATTCAATCGGGGGAAAAATACACCGCTTTTCAGCCTGAGATTGATGAAAACAGTGAGTATCGCCCAGCTATCGCACGTCTCTACCTGCCATTTCTCAGGGAAGGGCTGCTATATCTGGTGATCGGCGCTGAAAGCACACGGCAAACGCCTTTTGAAAACAAACAGGAGGTATTTCTCAGCGCTACCGGGTCACAGCTGGTAATCGTACTGGAGAACATCCGCCTGACAGAACAGGCCAAAGAATTAGCAGCGCTGGCGGAACGCGGCCGTATTGCTCGTGAGATTCACGATGGTGTGGCACAACTGGTGTATATGATGAGCCTGAACGCCGAAACAAGTGCAGCACTCGCTCACCGTATAAACGAAGCTCCTGAAGATGGGGAAGATAAAGAGATGTTGCTTCCCCTCGCGCAACGCCTCGATTCATTGGTTACCATTTCGAAACAGGCGCTGTGGGAAACACGCCATTATATGTTCACACTCAAACCCTTGATCAGTGGAACCATTACCTTGACGCAGATGTTGACCGGTCAGCTGCGCGAATTTGAGGCTATTAGTGGCCTGCCGGTCCATTTTGAAATAGAAGGCGATGAAGATGAAGAGAAAATCAACGGGGATCAGCGGCGCGCACGGAGGGTGGCGCAGATAGGGACCGCGTTATTCCGCATTACGCAAGAGGCGCTCACCAATGCCTATAAACATGCAGGAGCAACACAACTGCGCGTGTACCTGCGTTATCTACAAGGTTTTATAGAAGTCGAGATTTGCGACAACGGGAGAAGTTTGAAAGTAGCCGAATATAGCTATGCTTCAGGAGCCGCTGAAGATCGACAGCGCATCTATTCTGGGCACGGTATGAGGGGTATGCGTGAACGAGCCGAGGAACTGGGAGGGACATTTGAGGTGAAACAGGGTCCTACAGGTGGCGTCAGCGTGCGAGCAACCCTACCATATTAATAAGAAGAGGTGATTACGCTTATGGCGAGAATACGATTGCTCATTGTAGATGATCACGAAGTGGTACGCCTGGGTTTGCGCGCGGCCTTTGAACTGGAACCAGATATTAACGTGGTTGGAGAGGCCAGTAATGGCGCCGAAGCCCTGGCGAAGATGAGTGTACTTGCGCCACAATTAATCCTGATGGATGTCCGTATGGAGAGGATGAGTGGTATCGAGGCCTGTCGCGAGATCAAGAGTCTCTACCCTGATGTCTCCATCTTGATGATTACTTCTTATACCGATAATGAAGCCGTCCTTGCCTCGATGCTTGCAGGTGCCAGCGGCTATCTCTTGAAAAATTTGAGCCGGGCAGAATTGTTGCGCTCTATCCGGTTGGTTGCCTCGGGTCAATCGCTACTTGATCCGGAACTGGTCAAACAGGCAACGTCAAGGCTAACCGCTTTAGCCAGTAGTGGCAGCCAGACACAGGGTGGCGAGCTAACCGAGCGAGAGCGCGAAGTGCTAGTGTTGATAGCGCGTGGCTATACGAACAAACAAATAGCCAACACCCTTATTGTGACGGAGAAGACGGCCCGCAACCATGTCAGTCATATTCTGGAGAAACTTGGGCTGGCACGCCGCAGCGAGGCGGCGGCGTTTGCGGTTGAACACAAACTGGTGCCACCAAGAGAACAGCACAAAGATGAGGAATTTTGATAACGGAGTTACCCCTCAGTCAATTCTTCTGAGAATGTGGCACGGCGCAAATACTGCCCTCCTCCTTTTCCGCCAACGTATTCTCCATCGCGTACTATCACACCTCCACGTAGAAGGATTGTTTCGGGAACGCCCTGCACCTGCATCCCTTCGTAGGGCGTGTAATCTACATGCTGGTGCTGGGTGGCAGCACTGATTGTCATCTTTCGCTCTGGATTGAAAATCACCAGGTCGGCGTCGCTACCCGGAGCAATAGTTCCCTTACGAGGATAGAGGCCAAAGAGCTTAGCTGGAGCCGTCGCTATCAAGTCGACAAAATGCTGGAGAGCCAGTTTGCCTGTGCGCACACCCTCGTAGAGCAAAACTACACGATGCTCCACTCCTGGCAAGCCGTTGGGAATTTTTGTGAAATCGTGCAATCCCAATTCTTTTTGACCCGCAAAATGAAACGGGGCATGATCGGTGGAAACGACCTGAAGCTCACGGCGCTGCAGGCCGAGCCAGAGAGCTTCGTTGTCAGCGATGCTGCGCATAGGCGGAGTACAGACGAATTTCGCACTCTCAAAGCCAGGTGACGCGTAATGACTATCATTGAGATAGAGGTATTGTGGACAAGTTTCACCCCATACAGGTAGGCCTTTGACACGAGCGGCAGCTACGGTATGAAGGGCATGGGCACAGCTGACATGAACGATATAAAGCGGTGCATCAGCAAAGGCGGCCAGCGTAATGGCGCGTTGGGCAGCCTCTCCCTCTAATATCGCCGGGCGTGTCAGGGCGTGAAAACCGGGAGCGGTATGACCCGCGGCCACAGCTTCGCGCACCAGAAGATCGATGACAATACCATTTTCGGCATGGACCATTACCAATCCACCTATTTTCGCGGAACGGCGCAGTACGCGGTAGATAGTCTCATCATCGACCATGAAGGTCCCAGGATAGGCCATCAAGAGCTTGAACGTGGTCACGCCTGCGGTGACCATGTCGTCCATAGCGGTCTCGGGGGCAGCGGCAAGATCCGTGATGGTGATGTGGAAACCATAGTCAATGACGGCTTTCCCATCTGCTTTGTTGTGCCAGGTTTGCAATGCATCGGCGAGCGTATGGCCGCGCTGCTGGTTCGCGAAATCGATGATGGTCGTGGTGCCACCGCAGGCGGCGGCAATAGTTCCTGTCTCAAAATCATCGCTGGCAACCGTAGCAGGGAGCGGAAGCTCCATATGTGTATGCACATCGATGGCACCCGGGAAGATATACTTACCCTGGGCATCCAGGACTGTATCAACCTGCAACGAGGCAAACGCACCTGGTACGCTGACTGCGGCAACTTTTTCTCCGTCAATGAGGATATCGCCCTTATAATCAGCAATAGCAGTGATGATGTGGCCATTCGTTATGAGCGTACGCATTGAGAACCCCTTTCCAGGAAGCTTATGGTTGAGGGTAAACATTCAAATTGCTGTAGACGATATCGGCGGGTGTATCTGACGTCGTGGCAAGAAAGGCAATATCACCTTCAGCGCTATACGTTGAATCCGTTACCTGCGTCAGGAAAGCGCCGTTGGCATAGAACAAGAACGTATTGCCACGTACGATTACGAGCAAGGTGTTATTAACAGCATTTCCCTGCTTCAAAGAGGCTGACGAAGTCCAATTATGCCCTGGCAAAGTATTGATAGTGGTATAGGACATAGTTGATATTTTATAGTTCCCCTTGCTGTCCACCTCAAACAGGTAGCCTGCATAGCGATTTAAAAGATCTGTGTTGACGCGGAAGAAGAGGCCGCCAGAGTGCCCACTATTGATTTTCATATCTACCGAAATAGTGGCGTTCTTATACGACTTGCCAGACTCAAGACATCCATGGAAGTTTACCAGATTCACGCCTTCCTTGTCATGGTAACCATCCGATTGAAAAGTACATTGGCTATTGTTATCCCATTGAGCAGCCTGGGTATCAGCATTGGTTGCGTCATTTAATGCGTCCTGGTAAGAGGGCTTGACAGCAGTTGCCGTCTGGATCACCCCGGCTGTAGCTCGTGCTTCGGCCTGGGCCGTTGCAGTGACGTGGGCAATGGCCGTGGCTGTTGCCTGCACCTGCGCCGTTGCAGTAGCGGCAGCGATAGCCTGCGCAGTAGCTGTTAGGTTTGGTGTGGCGGTAGGTGTCGCTGTTGGAGAGGTCCCTACAACTGGCGTCTTTTGCGAGTGGGTGGCAGTAGCAGGAGGTGAACTACTACTCCTGGGATTCGTCTGTGTGAGGAAGAATAATGCACCAGCACTGGTCACCAGCAGGAGTACTAGCAGTGCCATGACGACCAGAATCCAACGACGCCTGTTCGTCCCCGCCCGCGCTGTAGTATGAACGTCGCTATAGGGGGGCTCAAGCGGCGGTTGAGCTGCAAAACGCGGCGGAACAGGGGAAAACGATTCTATCCCGCTCGCATGAGATGAAGGCCTGGAGGTCGATGAATTTCTGGAATCTGGCGGGAGTACAGGAGGCAGCACGGCCTGTTTTGAATCAGCAGCGGGGATAGCAAAGGCTGGCGCTACCCACTCATTTCTGCCTGCCCGATTGCCCGGCATGGTGGCGGCCTGGCAGAATGCATCAGCCAGTTCGGTGGCGCTGCTGTAGCGTTGTTCTGGCCTCTTCTCCAGCGCCTTGAGGATAACGCGTTCGACCTCGGGGGAAATAGCTTCCGAGAAGCTGCGAGGTGAGGGCGGCTGTTTGGTCATATGCATCGTGACCACGGCAAGCTGGTTCTCAGCGGAGAAAGGGAGTTGCCCGGTGACCATTTCGAAGAGCAGCACGCCCAGGGAGTAAAGATCGCTACGGGCGTCGGCTTTGTGATTGTCCAAGAATAGCTCGGGCGCAATATAATCGACGGTACCCAGGACATTCCCTGTGATGGTCAATTGGGTGGCATCGGTTGAGATACGAGCAATACCAAAGTCGGAAAGATAGTACCTTCCCTGGCCATCGAGCAGCACATTCGAGGCTTTGATGTCACGATGAACGATACCCTGCTGGTGTATGTAATCCAGGGCATCTGCAATATCTTTCAAGACACGGCAGGCTTCATCCAGGGAGAGAGGCGACTGGCGAATACGCGTACGCAATGTCCCACCCTCCATAAAAGGCATGACAATGTAGTACCTGGTTTCGTAGTCTGCCAGGTATTGACCCGCATCGTAGATAGGCACGAGATGTTCGTTATGAAAAGAGGCCATGAGGCGCGCTTCTCGAACAAAGCGGCGCAACATGTCCTCGTCTTCGCGTTTAAAGACTTTGACAGCCACAGTACGATCAAAATGACTATCATACCCTTTATAGACATCGGCCATCCCCCCTTTTCCAACCACCTGACCCAATTCATAACGGCCGAGAGTTTTCCCCTCCAGTCCTGGCATACTTCTTCTCCGGATGTTAGATATAGAGCGGTTTCATGCTATATGACCGGCCACTTTGGCTTGATCTCGATACCGGCACGGCGATATAGAGCACCGGCATGGTAACGGGCCTGCTCCATCACTTCTTCCTCATCCATTGTTAGCAATTGGCCTTGCTCAACAACAATCTGTCCATCTACTACGACCATATCAACTTCGCCACCTGTTGCAGCGTAGACTAGCGTGGAGATGGGATTCAACGATGGGGTAGTATGCAATCGTTCGAAGTCGAGCACGACAAGATCTGCCTTCTTGCCAGCCTCCAGCGAACCGATTTCACGCTCTAAACCGAGCGCGCGCGCGCCGTTGATCGTGGCCATCTCCAGTACTGTCTCGGCGGGTACAATCAATGGGTCATTGGTAACCGCTTTATGAATAATGGCAGCGAGTTTCATTTCTCGAATGAGATCGTAGTCGTTGTTGCTGGGACCGCCATCGCAGCCAAGCGCGACATTGACACCGCTAGCAAGCATTTGTGGTACTTTGCATACACCGGAGGCAAGCTTACTATTGGAGGAGGGATTGTGAGAAACATGCGTTTCTGTGCCAGCCAATTTCGCAATATCGTCCTGGTTAAGCCAGACCATATGCACCAGGACCGTTCTCGGACCGAGCAAGCCAACACTCTCAGCGTAATAGACAGGCGAAAGCCCATATCTTTCGTTGAGGTAGATTCTGTCAGCCTCGACTTCAGCAAGGTGCATGGTGATACCCATGTTGCGCTGGCGAGCAAGGTCGCTCATCTCGCGGTAGAGCTCGGAGGTGACACCTCCCGGGGTGCGTGGGCCGAACCAGACATGGATGCGTTCGCCGGCGGCACCCTCCCACTTACTGTGCATATCGAGTACGCCGAGCAGGCTTGTCTCACGGTCTTCTATCATGCCCGGGTGCATCGAATTCGTCTGTGTGGCATAGGTACCGATATCCATGACGATCCCAGCAAGGCAGGCACGAATACCACTTTCCTCCACTGCCTGGGCAATGCCATTAAAACCATAACGATGGGCAAGCATCGATTCGAGGAACGTGGTGGTACCCGATTTCAGCATTTCCGCTATACACAGGCGCGCACTTACGTAGCCATCGTCCTCAGTAAAGTTGCCCTGCAAGACCCAGACACGATCGCATAGCCACTGGATGAGAGCCATATCGTCAGCACAACCACGAATCAGGGCCTGGGCGAGGTGGACATGTGTGTCGATCAGGCCGGGGATAATTAGCTTCCCCTGAACATCTACCCTTTCATCGCCATCGTACTGGCGTTGTAGCACGTCAGCTTTCCCCACGGCAACGATGCGGTTGCCCTGTATGGCGACGGCTCCGTTGGTGATGATATCGCGAGTGGGGTTCATGGTGATGACGGTAGCGTTGGTGAATAGCATGATGAACTAAACTCCTGTCGTGGCTTGATATGAGAAAGAATAGTGATGGTCACTCAGGGTGTTATATAATCTACGAGCAATATACCACGAAATGATGCCGCTCTCAACAACTCAGATGATCTTTCTCCCATCATATGTACTCACACCCTCACATACACATGTGTTGTATCGTCATAACGGAAAATAGGATTGCCGCGGTTAAAACGCAAATCACCATTTGCATTACTCGTCAACCAGAGCAACACGCGTGTGCCTGCGGCCATATGGAGAGGGTACTTCCAGTGATCGAGGGAGTTCGCACCCGTTACACCGAAAAGCCAGGCCCCGCGATCATCGTCGATCGTATTGGGCATGAGCTGGTCACACGAAAGCGAGTGGTCGTCATGTGTGTTATCGACCTGGAGATCGCACGCGCGCATGGACATACCGTTAAGCGAAGCCAGGGGGTTGGCGTAGGGATAGGTATCAAAACCTTTGATGCTCTTACGAGCAAGTTGAGCCTGGGCCCAAACCCAGGAACCAACTCTTACCGGAAGGGTTGTCTGCACAGTAAGGTGTATTTGCACTCCTGGAGCAATGCGCACAGTGAGCAAGCAGCTGCCAGAGCAATCTGCCCCCAACTGCTGTTGATGAGAAACGTTGATAAGCGGCGTCGGGAGTACTTGTTGGGGTGTTGTGGCAGCAACTTTGAGCACCTGACCACCAATGGCTATGAGCGGATACTGTGGTGAGAGGGCCAGTACCATACCGGGCTGCAACGCGTGGCAATCGTGCCCTATAGTGGCATTGAGCGCCTGGATGGTGTTCGGTTTGACATCAGTGAAAACTGTACTTGCATCGCTCATGCGCATTTGAACAGCAAGTATTTCGTCACAAGAGTCTCCCGCCTGCACCGTATAGAGCAGCGACCCCACTTGAGGCAGGGTGGAAGGAAATGGAGGCAAAGGTGTGGGTGTTGCCGCCGGAGGGGGCCCGGTGAGATTATAGAAAAAGTTTGTCACTGCTGGGAGCACTCTCTGGCCAGAGTGTGTACCAAAGTAATACGTGGGAATTGCGACCAGTATCAGTACTGGCAAGAGTATCAGCAGACGCCAGGGTATAGAGCGCATAAAGAAGCGTAGATTTTCTCTTCGCCTGCTCCACCTGCTTCGCTTGCTCCGCTTTTGAATACGGTGATCCATCTTCGCCTCGCTTCTGATTTCTACCAGAATAGCCAGGGTTATTATAATAAGATAACAGACGAATTACTAGTCAGAGCAGTCAATGATTCGCTCCTCGTTCTTAAAAAACTGGGCACTTCAATCCATGCATAGCCAAGTAGTCCTGTTTGCTCGAGAAAACGGTGAACAATTAGAATGGTTTGGCGTAAGTTAAGGTAAACTACTATGTAGAGGGTAGACTGACTACTACGTAAAGGGATAGATAAACAGAAAGGAACTTTTGTGGTTACTTCGCCAAAAGTACTTGTAGTTGAAGACAGTGCCAGCTCATCTCTGTTTATTGCTCAGGCCCTGCAAAAGGCGGGCTATCGAGTGATTACAGCCATAGATGGAAATGAAGGATTGACAAAGGCGCTTCAAGAACGGCCAGAGTGTCTGATCCTTGATGTTGTATTGCCAGGCGTCAGCGGTTTTGGAGTATGCCGCCAGTTACGATCGATTGATCCTCAACGCAGCCTTTCGATCATTATGGTAAGCAACAAGAACACACATCTGGATCAATCGTGGGGATTGCGTCAGGGTGCCGACCGTTACTTACCAAAACCCTTTACGGAAGAGACACTTGTACGTACCGTCGAGGAAGTTTTAACAACCAAGCACCTTTACTCATAGCCGCCTCCGGTCTTCGATTATTTTCCCCAGCCTTATCGCCTGGCAAAGGTAACATCATGGGCTTTATCTGCCGCCCATGGTCAGGGCCATGATGGCATTTTGCACGTGCATACGGTTCTCGGCCTGATCATAGACAACCGATTGAGGGCCATCGACGACGGCGTCGGTGACTTCTATACCACGATCTGCGGGGAGGCAGTGCATGTAAATAGCATCTTCTTTTGCCAGGGACATGCGCCGCTCGTCGCAGATCCAGCTTTCGTAACGGCGGATGACATCCACCATTTGTGATTCCTCTTTGATGGCGACGAGCGGACCCCAGCTCTTTGGATAGACGATATCGGCATTATAAAAGGCCTCGTCCATGTCGTCGACGATGTTGAAACTGCCTCCACTCATCCGCGCGTTGTCTACGGCATTCTGCAGGATCTCTGGCATCAGTTCAAACTCGGTGGGGTGCGCGAGCGTGACGTCGGCGCCAAATTGCGTGAAGAGTTCGATGACCGACTGCGGCAGAGACAGCGGCTTGGTGTAGGATTTGGCATAGGCCCAGGACATGACAACTTTCTTACCTTGCAGGCTGCCTTTCTTCTCCATGCAGGTCATCAGGTCGGCCATGGCCTGGCAGGGGTGGTAGATATCACACTGCATGTTGATGACGGGAACACGCGCATGCTCGGCTACGTCGCGGAGATATTTGTTGCCTTCGCCCCAATCGCAGTGGCGGATGGCGATACCGTGCCCATAGGAAGAGAGAATTTTGCCAATCTCTTTGGGTGTATCACCGTGGGAGATCTGCATTTTGTCGGGTTCCAGGAAAATAGCATGGCCGCCCAGCCTTGTCATGCCTGCCTCGAAGGAGTTACGCGTACGCGTTGATGAGAAGAAGAAAAGCATGAAGAGGGTTTTGTCCTCCAATAAACGCGAAGGGAGGTCAAGCCCCCATTTCATTTTGAGGTCAAAGGCGAGGTGCAGCACGGTTTCCAGCTCTTCTTTCGTCCATTCCTGGGTGCTGATAAAGTCTTTACCGCGTAGATTTGTTTTCATTGGGGATTTCCTTTCTAATCGGGCTTGATCCACGTGCCGGTCTGACCGGAGAGCGCTTTGCCAATGGTTTCGGGCATGGTGATCAATGCGGCCCGGCCACCTTGTTCGAGGTAGTTGATGATGGCGCGTACTTTGGGTCCCATGCTCCCTTTGGCGAAATGCCCTTCTTCGTAGTAGCGCCTGGCTTCACTGAGCGTGATGGTAGCGAGGTCCCGCTGATTGGGTGTGTTGTAATAGAGAAAAGCCTTCTCCACGGCTGTCGATATGAGCAAGAGGTCGGCATGCAATGTAGTGGCCAGAAGACTGGAGGCCAGGTCCTTGTCAATGACGCCCTCGACGCCCGCAAGGTTTCCTGTCTCATCCTGCACAACAGGGACACCACCGCCGCCAACGGCTACGACAATAAAGCCACTCTTAATGAGGGCTTCTATAGCGTCACATTCGATGATCTCCTGGGGCTGAGGCGATGGCACAACACGGCGCCAGCCACGGCCTGCATCCTCGACCATAGCCCAGCTCTCCTGAGCCATCTTGGCCCTGGCTTCCTCTTCTTTGAAAAACGAGCCTATGGGCTTGCTGGGATTGTGCATGGCCGGATCATCTTTATCGACCAGCACCTGGGTGACGACTGTCACGCACTGGCGCTGGATACGGCGACGCGAAAATTCGTTGTGCAAGGCTTGCTGAATCATGTAGCCAATAGCGCCCTGGGTATCCGCGCCGCAAGAGTCGAGCGGTACGGTGTGAATCACGTTGCGGGCATATTCGGAGCGCAGCAGGATAAAGCCGACTTGCGGGCCGTTGCCGTGGGTGATGACCACGTTCCAGCCCTGGTCAATCATGTCGGCGATGTGGACAGCGGTTTCTCGCACGGCAGCGAACTGGTCAGGGACGCTTTTATGTGCTTCATCTTTGATGAGAGAGTTGCCTCCGATGGCAACAACGGCCAGTTTACTCATAGAACCTCCAGGAAAAGTGGGAGCATAGCGTAGAAATCGGCGCATTGGACGACTTCGGCGGCCGGCACCTGGTCAAGCACGGTATGTGCCCAGTGTTCCTCGCCAGGGCCAAAGCCGATGGTCGGGATACCGGCCTTACCCATCCAGTAGGTGGCGTTGGTCGAAAATACCCACTTACCGGTTTTTGCCGGGCGTCCATAGCAGCTTTCAAAGGTTGCCTTGCCGGCTTGCACGTAGGGGTGATCTTCCTCCAGCGACCAGGCGGGAAAGATCTTTTCTACCGGGAAGGTGAAGCCTGTATAGCTTGGCACCGCATACACCGGCACGACGATCTCGGCGAGGTGGGCATTGGGCAAGGCGTGCAGTTCGTCCAGCACAACCTCTCTGGTCTCTGCCGGGTGCATACGGCGGTCAATGTAGATGTTGCACTCGTCGGGAACGGCGTTGAGCGAGGCGGTGCGAGTGCTGACGTTCGTCACGGTGATGGAGCCTGGTCCAAGAAATGGATCGGGACGGCTCTTGAGCTCCCCGTGCAGTCGCTCGACTCCCTGGATAAAGGGAATGGCTTTGTAGAGGGCGTTGTCGCCGCGTTCGGGGGCGCTGGCATGGCAGCTGCGCCCCTTAAAGGTGACGCTGATCTCGGTACGCCCGCGATGGCCGCGATAGATGTCCATCTCAGTCGATTCGCCGACGACGACAAAGTCAGGGCGAATACCCTCGTGTTCAACGAGGGCGTTGCCGGAGATACCGTCGCACCACTCCTCCATATTGCCAAAATAATAGAGCGTCCAGTCCTTTGCCAGCCCAAGCGTTTTCAGCGTTGCCATGGCGTAGATCATGGGTGGGGTCGAGCATTTTTCGTCGCCCGCGCCAAGGCCAAAGATAATGTCGTTCTCGACCTTGCCCTTGAAGGGGTCCCACTGCCACTGGCTGGCATCGGCGATGCTGACGGTATCGATATGGCTATCATAGAGCAGTGTGCGCGGCCCGTTGCCTATGCGCCCGAGGATGTTTCCCATGCTATCGCGGCGTACCTCGTCGAAGCCGAGGTCGGACATACGGGCACCAACGGCGGAGCCGACCGGGCCTATCTGGCTGTCATAGCTGGGGATGGCTATGAGGTCGCGCAGGAACTGCATCATGGCGTCGTGGTGCTGTGCCAGTTCCTGTTGCACAGCGTTCTGGGTTTCGTGAATGTTCATTTGTTTCACTTGTTTCACTTGTTTCACTTGTTTCACTTGTTTCATTTGTATCGCAGATGGCATTCAAACATGTTCAAAGGTTGTTCATGTTGACCTGGGCTGATACCAGCTAGGGCCGATAAATCGGCGGGGTGCGCGATCAATCGGCACCTACGCTTGTCCGGGTTAGTTTGTTAATCTTCATAAATCGGGTCCTTACATTCTTTGCCATATGGCTTGTGAGAGTTCTCGCGAGCGGGCGTGAATACGCGCTTCATCAAGGGTGAGCAGCTGGTGGTTGCGCATCAGCCAGCGGCCAGCGACCATGGTCGAGTTGATATGGTGCGCGTCGATACCAAAGATCAGGTGCCAGGGAAAGTTCCCGCTGTTGAGAGGCGTGGGCGGCAGGTAATCGAGCAGCACGAGGTCGCCTGCGGCTCCGATGCTCAATGCGCCGAGTTGCGGGAAATTGGCGCTGAAAGGGCTGAAGACGGCCTGCATAATGCGGGCGTTGTGCTGGAAGGCCAGATTCAACACCAGGTCGGCAGGCATGACGCGTGGGTCTCCGGCCGCCAATTTGTGCATGAGATAGGCAGCCTTCATCTCTTGCATCATGTTCATACTGAAGCCATCGTTGCCAAGACCGACATTGACGCCCGCGCGCACCATCTCTTCAACGGGCGCACTGCCAACGGCGTTGTTCATGTTCGAGCGCGGGTTGTGAACGCTATTGGTACGCGTTTCTGCCAGGCGGCCAATTTCGCCGCTGTTGACATGCACACAATGAGCGGCAATGCTGCGAGGCCCCAAAATATGATTGGACTCCAGGCGCACAGCCACGCGCATGCCATAACGAGTCATACTGTCGTTTTCGTCCGAGGCATCTTCGGCCACGTGAATATGGAAGCCCACACCGGCTGCGGCGCCTCCGGAGGCACAGCGTTCGAGCGTAGCCGGACTGAGAGTAAAGGACGCGTGGAGGCCATAGCTGGCAGCGATCATACCGGCCTCCGCCTGTTGTTTGCGTTCGGCGCGCAGCGAACGGATGAAGCGCTCGTTTTCGCGGATGCCACCATCGATAACGGCGGGACCATCACGGTCGGAGACTTCGTAGGCGAGGCAGGCGCGAATACCAGCCTGCTCCACCGCAGCGGCGATGACATCGAGGCTGCCTTCGATGGCATTTGGGCTGGCGTGGTGATCGACAACACAGGTTGTACCATTACGGATAGCATCGGCCAGGAACATTTCCGCGCTGGCGCGCGTGTCTTCCAGTGTCAGGAGCTTGTCGAGGCGCCACCAGAGACGTTCAAGTATTTCCGGGAAGTTGCGGGGGGGCTCTCCTGGAATAGCCATACCACGTGCGAAGGCGCCGTAAAAATGGGTGTGAGTGCAAAGGAATCCGGGCATGATGAGTCCGGCGTTGGCGTCGACATAGCGAGCGCCGGGATGCTGCTGTCGCAGGGAGGCGTCGGAGCCAATGGCAGCGATGCGGTCATCATGTACCAGTACAGCGCCCTGTTCGATGAGACGGTTGTCGCTGTCAAGCGTGACGATGGTTCCATTACCGATGAGGATGTCTGTCATTGAGGTACCATCCTTCCTGTAGATTAAAGCGTCGCGATAGAATTTCGCGTAATTCTCTCCGATTTTGCGACATAAAATTTTCAAGCTTTGTTTATTCCTCGTGGATTTTATTTGTCACCATATTCATTCCTTCTGGGCCTTTGGCAATCGGTATGACGCGGCCGGAGGATTGGACGACAGCGTCGATGTTTTTGAGGCCGCTGCCGGTTATGAGCAGGACGATACGTCCGTTTTTTGCTAGCCTGCCATCTGCGAGTAAACGGAGTAGGCCGGCGTAGCTGGCTGCCCCCGAGGGTTCGGCGAAGACGCCGGTACGCATTGCGAGTTCTTTCTCAGCCGATAAAATCTCGGCGTCAGAGACGGTTATGGCGAAACCGCCGCTCTGGCGAATATGGCGTACCGCCATGGCACCATTGCGGGGCATGCCAACCGAAATACCATCGGCAACCGTGTTGGCCGGATAGGGTCGCACGATGCCGTCACCTTCCAGGGCTCGCACAATAGCGGGTGAGCCTTCGGATTGGACGGCGATCAGTCGCGGCAAGCGGTCGATCATACCCAGACGGTAGAGGTCTTCAAAGCCGCGATAGACGCCGCTGATGATACAGCCATCACCGGTAGGCACTAACACTGCGTCGGGTACCTGCCAGCCCAATTGTTCCGCGATCTCCAGGCCAACGGTCTTTTTGCCTTCTACAAGATAGGGGTTGTAACCGGTATTGCGGTTGTACCAGCCAAATGCATTGCAGGCCTCGATGCAGAGATCGAAGGCGTCATCGTAACTGCCAGCGACGGAAAAGACGGTTGCGCCGCACATAAGCAACTGCACGATCTTGGCGCGCGGCGCATTTTGTGGCACAAAGATGTAGCATGGCAGGCCAAACGAGGCCGCCTGTACCGCCAGCGACGAGGCGGCGTTGCCCGTTGAGGCACAGGCAACGGTCCTCCCTTCCGCCAGCATGACCGCGATGATGCTCGCACGGTCTTTGAGCGAGGCACTGGGATTGCGCGTATCGTCTTTGAGCCAGAGATTGGGCATAGCGAGATAGTCGCGCAGACTTTTCACGGGGTACAGCGGCGTGTAACCTATCTCCAGGGGAGGTGTATCATGGCTATAGGAAACAGGTAGAAGGGCACGATAGCGCCAGAGGGTATGGTTGTGATCGACTGCCAGTTGGGCGGGGCTGATATGTGGAGCGATCTGCTCGTAGTCATAATGGACGGCGAGGACGCCCAGGGGGCCACAGGACGGGCAGGCGTACGGGACTTCTGCGGGATGGTAGGTTGTCCCGCAGAGGACGCATTGCAGGTGATGTATGTGGCTGGCTGGTATCATGGTGCTAATGGATTACCTCGAGTTTGACTCTGGCTAATTTTGCTTTGTCTGCATCGGTGATGGGATGGTCGCGGTCGGGTACTTCCAGGTCGTTGGTGACACCACAGAGTTCGGTGGAGAAGTAGCGCAGGCCGTTGTCGGAGAGGACGGTGACGATCATGCCGATGTCTGGATAGCGGTGGGCGACTTTGAGGGCGGCCGCGACATTACAGCCAGAGGAGATGCCACAGAAGATTCCCTCTTCACGCGCCAGGCGACGCGCCATTTCGAGCGACTCGTCGGAGGTGGTGGTCACGACGCCATCGAGGTATTCTACGTGGAGCACCTCTGGTATGAAGCCGTCGCCAATGCCTTCGATTTTATGCGCTCCCCAGGAGCCACCGGAGAGGATAGCGCATTCCGCGGGCTCGGCAGCGAAGACTTTGATATTGGGGTTCTGTTCTTTGAGGTATTTGGAGGCACCTGTCACGGTACCACCTGTCCCCTGGGATAGGACCAGGGCGCCAATTTGGCCGCCGGTCTGTTCCCAGATTTCGGGTCCCGTGGTGCGATAGTGGGCCTCGATGTTATCAGTATTGACGAACTGGCCGACCTCCCAGTATTTGCCAGGGGCGGCGGTCTTCAGCTCTTTGACCTTTTCGATGACCAGGTCTACGTCGCTCTCGGCGCCAGGAGTGAGCACGAGTTCCGCGCCGTAGGCACGGATGGTCTTTTTGCGCTCGTCGCTCATGCCATCGGGCATGACGATGACGACGGGATAGCCTTTGGCGGCGCCAACGCAGGAGGTGGCGATGCCGGTATTGCCGGTGGTGCCCTCGATGATGGCCATGCCTGGGAGGAGGTCGCCGCGACGCTCTGCCTCCGAGATGAGAAAGGGTAAGATACGGTCTTTGACGCTGCCGCTGGGGTTAAAATATTCGATCTTGGCGACGATAGTGGGTCTGGCGTCACTTACGACGCGGTGTAGACGTACCATGGGCGTCATGCCAGCGGTGTCAAGTATGCTGTCGGCGATTTGTGCCCGGCGATTCCAATTGACCATGTAATTTAGTCCTCCTTTGGGTGGGATGGTATTGTGGTTGCCCGCGCCCGCCCCCCAAGGTTGACCGCCAGGGCATGTGGGACAACTAAATTAAGAATCGAGTTGCAAAGACAGAGCACATGGAGGAAAATCCTTTCATGAGAGTTGTTTGGTATCAGAAAGGATTTCCTGCTATGTATGATACAGCAGTCATGCA
>WNGK01004033.1_pt1 | contig 21142 bp, 17 predicted proteins | sample 5400601 | NCBI WGS metagenome assembly WNGK01 (sample SAMN13153376, study PRJNA577476) | soil metagenome | isolation source: 60 cm soil or saprolite under Garry oak tree replicate 1 | place: USA:California | collected 2016-06-15
GCCGGCGTGCTCCGGCCGCTGCACAATGTACACGAACCGATGCTCTGCAAGCTCCCACACGGCCTCTGTGTCGTGTGGGAAGAATGTGGGCGCCGAGCCCAGCAGCCGTTCGTACCACGAGAGCGCCGCCGCGTAGTCGACGACTGGAATTCCCGCGAACAGGTCGAGATTCGTGGTATGAATCATTCTTCTTGCTCCTTTCTCGCGAACAAACAGGTAATATCAGGCGTAATTGTATGACACACTCCATCCTGAGACAATACCCTACCCCTCTCGTTACCTTGTTCTGATCTTGCGCATCATCGCGAAGCCGAGTCTATCGGCATCGGTTAACGCAAGCCTTTCTTTTTCTTCCTCCAACGTTTTGTAAATTGGCATTCTATTCTTAGAAATTTCTTATTTTTCTCCAATATTATTTATATCAAGGTCTGTTATTCTGTTGGGCATGGAGCCTTTCTGATCATTTCATTGTCAGGTATGTTACCTGATTTATATACATGAAAGGATGTAAATCAAATGTCGAAACGAACGTCACTGTCACTAAAAACATTCGTAATTGTTACTTTTCTCTTGCTTGTAGGAACCGCAATCCTGGCGGCCTGTGGTAGCAGCAGTGGAACAGCAACCGCTTCCTCCTCAAGTTCCACTTCTTCAAGCTCGACGACAACTCAGCCTTCAGGGCCAGGGGGCGGCGGAGTCGGGCTTCACATTGACGACAGCAACAGGTCAGAAGGTAACCGTCGACGAGGCGTCCTCTACGACCTACCAGAAGGGAACGAGCTCGACCTCGGCGAGTGCCATTACAAATGGCGAAAGCGTCCTCGTACTTGGGACGGTCAACACAACCAGCGGAACGACCATCACGGCCACGCAGGTCATCGTGCAACCGGCTGGCAGCGGCGGAGCTGCGGCTTCCTCGGCGGCAGGGGTGATCCCCTTCAAGCCCGGTGTACCGACCACGTCAAAGCAGATCGGTCAGATCCCGGCGAACTACAGTCAGGGGTCGGGGACGATCGTCAGCGGAACGACAGCGAATAAGGCGACGGAAGCTGCTCTGGCCGCCTACCCGGGCGGCGTCGTCGACCGTGTTGTGCAGCTGAGCAACGGCGAGTACGAGGTCCACAACATCGGCGTCAACTGGCCGCACCACGTCTTCGTCAACCAGGACTTCAAGGTCGTCGGCGCCGACTAGCCGCCACGGTAGCTCGGACGGCTCTCAGACCGCCCGTGCCACTCACCACGGCGGGTCAGCGCGCGTGGTGAGTGGCACGGGCCGGATGCCGGGAGTTGAGGAACGCGGACGACGGATCGTGCGGTAGCGCCCCGATAGGCCTTGCCGCAGATAACGGGGGCTCCTCGCGCATGGGCAAGCCGACCGAACCGCAGGTCAGCGTCACGGATACCGCAGATATCAAGGTGTTATCTGCGGCAGCTCCGTCATGGTGCGTACAGACGCACACCTGATGGGCTGGCGTGCTCAAGAGCCGGATCAACGTCACCAGGCGCTGCCACGAATTTCCAATACGTACGTGCAAGAAGTCGCTTCTGAGGCGGATTTACATTGAGAGAGCCAATCGATTCCCATCATTCGCGAGGAGTTTTTACGTCTGTTGCGGGTGCTCCTCCTGTTGTGATCATGAGTTGGGATGGTGATCGACAACAAAGACTGCCACAAGGACACCAACAACGGCTACCCCTGCACTCACGAAAAAGGCCCAACGAAAGCCAGCGACGAGGGCAGTCGCGTCTGTGTATCCCGAACCTTTCAGTATGGCCGTAGAGGTGGCGGCAATGGTGTCAAGCAGAGCAAGGCCAAGAGCTGTACCTAGTTGCGCTGCCGTATTAAGCAGCCCGGCAACCAGACCTTGTTCTGCTACATTGACCTGAGCCATCCCTGCGCTTGTGGCTGCAATCGAGGCGACGCCCAAACCGAAACCGAGCACAACGAGTCCAGCAAGGAGGGAAAGAACTGTCGCATGCGTTTACCCTCCTTATGTCGTACAACTGTTCTTTGCAGAACAATCAGCACATTCAGAGGGGCGCATCTCTGCGAGAAGTGAAAGCTATGAACATCTCTAGCACAGACGTGTGCCCCACCCAGAGCCATAGCGGAAAATGATCACGAATGCTTGTTCCTGATTGTAGCATACAGGCGTGAGAGAGGGCAAGCCAATCTGTCGGGCGACAATTCCTTCCTTTATGTATCACTTTGGAAGATATGGGTAAGAATCAGGCTTTCTAAGCGTGGGGAGTACTGGTTCGTCAACGTGGATTTGATGGGTGAAATGTAGTGGCGATCCCTTGTGGTCGCCAGGTTCCTACCCCTCAATTGCTGCTGGACAGAGCAGTTTACAAATTGATCCCTGGCGAATCCAGTGGGGGGAGTCCTGGACCCGTCAGGGACCGGGCACCGCAGCCAGCAACCGTTGATCGGAGCGATCTAGTCACTGGTAAGCGGCGGCCCACTATTAACCGACGTCAACGCGTGTGGCAGTGATGCTCCCATCACTGTTGTGCGTCCCGGTAACGTGAATCCGGGCGCCAACGTTGATGGCGCTCGCGGCGACAGTCTTGCCGGCCTGGGTGTACTGGGTACTCGCTGTCGTGTGGATCGTGACCGAGCTGCCACTCGCCGTTTTGGCCACGATCGTGTTGCCACTCACGCTCGATACTGTCAGCGCATCACACTGACCACGCGCTCCCGGTGTGGCAGCCAGCGACTGGTCGCTATTGGTATTGGAGCTTCCCTGGACATCAGCCAGCGCTTGGGAGTTACTGGTATTACTGGACGCAAGGGCCGAGGCCTGGGTCGAACCCAGGAGCGCGCCTACGCCCAGCGCGAGCATAAAGGCAAAGGCCAGGGCACCGATCAGGAGCCATCTGCGCCCGTGTTCACGCGGAGCAGGTGGTTGATCCAGCCGGGCCGAGGCCATATCTTCATAGTCTTCCAATTTGAATACCTCCTTTCTTTAAAAAAGTGAACTTGTGCGGCGTATTGCTCGCCGCAAACAGAGTATAAGGTGGTACGATGTGATAAGGATTGGAATAATATGTGATTTCTCCCATACTACAGCCAGGCCGGGCCATGTGCAGCGGGATGTGGTGTAGATTGTACTTGAGATAGGCTCTCCGTCAATTTAAGTGTGTCTGCTTGCTTCACAAAGGTTTCACTTGACACTCGTCCTTTGATGTCCGCATGGCTAGCTTCACCGTCTGTAAAAACTTGTAGCCGGCTGCAATGTCGGAGGACATGCTTTGCCCTTGGGCGGCGCTTGCTTGTATCAGTTGATCGAGGGCAACAAGCAGTTCATCAGTTGGCATCTCCGAGACTTGCCCATCACTCCGAATGAGGTATGCAAATAGCTCTTGCTTCATGGTTGATCTGCTTCTAGGAACCAGAGACCTTCTTGGCAGTGCGAAAAGCCATCCACCCACAGTGAAGCCAAAACCGGCTCGCACAGCTTTTCTCCTTGCCTTTCACAGGGCAAAGGCGGGTACCTTTGGCGGCATTGCCAAAGGTACCCATTTTCTGCAAGGAGTGTAGGGGGTGGGTAGGTCTACCGCTCATCGACAAACGGCTTGAACCTGACTCTTGCATCTACAATCTACCAGGTCTAGCTGAACTGAGGCTTTGATGAAGCTGAGACGGGGCTAAGAAGGAGGAGCCGGGCAGGGATTTCGTGGTCCTCGGCAGCGGAGAGTTGGTCCAGTCGCTGATGCGGCGCAACCTCGTCGACGAGTACGTGCTCCTGATCCACCCGCTGATTCTGGGATCGGGGCGCCGCCTCTTCGCCGACGGCGGTGCATTCGCCGCTCTCCGGCTCGTCGGCATTAAGTCGACGACCACCGGTGTCGTGATCGCGACCTACGCAGCCACGCATTGAGTGTCAATCCTAACATCCTGAGAGCGGAAGCTGGAGAACTATTGGGTTTAGGCCTACCAGAGATGATGAACTTGGGGGCGGATGTAGGCATCGTAAACCTCTTGCACCCGGCACATCGTTTCATTACTGAGCGGAGGCAAGATAGCTGCACGTGCATTGTCTTCCGCCTTTTTCTTTATATTGAGGCAACCGCAGGACTTATTCCGGTATATGTAGAGTTCAGTGGCTCGAATGCAAGGCTGTTCGTGAAATGAAACACAAGTTTGTTCATGATGGGGACCCCAGAATCGGTTTCAAGGCCGGATAGAGTGCACGATAGGTTTCATAGGTTCGGGCATAGATGTGCTTGCTCTCTGGACGCGGCTCGGTATGTTCCACGATACGTACGGTGGAGTCACAGGCCTGCTGTATTGAATGATACACCCCACTTGCCACTCCTGCAAGCAAAGCCGCTCCAAAGGCTGGCCCTTCATTGGCGTTTGTCGTCACCAACTCCACTCCCAGCACATCGGCAAGGATCTGACGCCAGAGCGGGCTCTTTGCCCCACCTCCTGTTGCCCGCACCTGCTCAAGCTGGAGCCCTTGTTCTTGCAGAATGGCGAGACAATCTTTCAAGCTAAACGCCACACCTTCGAGGACAGCGCGTATCAGATGGCGGCGATCATGACTGGCCGTTAAACCAATCCAACCCCCACGCGCCCACGGATCCAGGTGAGGTGTGCGCTCGCCCTGCAGATAGGGCAGGAAGATGAGCCCTTCGCTGCCGGCAGAGACCAGCGCGGCCTCTCTGGAGAGCAGTTCGTAGGCGTCGATGCCCGTCCAGCGTTCCAGCGCGCTTTCCGGCAGGCCAATGTTGTCGCGCACCCAACGTAGCGAGAGACCCGCCCCTTGCGTGACGCCCATGAGATACCATGCCCCTGGCACGGCATGGTTGAAGGTATGTACGCGCGGCACGGGACCAGAGGTATCCACCTGCGGGGAATCGGCATAGGCCAGCACAACGCCGCTGGTGCCAATGGAGACGAGGCCAAGGCCAGGGCGCACCACGCCATTGCCGACCGCCCCGCAGGCGTTATCAGCTCCTCCACCAGCGACCGGCGTTTCGGCAAGCAGACCCGTCAGAGCTGCCACCTCTTCGGTAATCGTACCAGCCACTTCGGCAGCCTGCACAACAGGAGGCAAGAGCGTTGAATTGAGTTCGAGCGCCTCAAGCACTTCGCGGGACCAGGCACCGTGCTTGACATCGAGAAGGACGGTGCCAGCAGCGTCGGAGATTTCCATGACCATCTTACCGGTGAGCAGGTAGCGAATATAGTCTTTGGGCAGCAGCATAGTCTGGGCGCGAGCGAAGATTTGCGGCTCGTTGTCGCGAATCCATTGCAACTTGGGCGCCGAGAAGCCGGGCAGGGCAGGGTTGCTCACCAGTTCGATGAGGCGCTCGGCCCCCACGCGCTGGGTGATCCAGCGACATTGCGCTTCGCTGCGCTGGTCGGCCCAGATGATGCAGGGGCGCAGCACCTGTTGCTGCCCATCCAACAAGACGACACCGTGCATCTGGCCGGAGAGGCCAACGCCTCGCACATCAGCAGCCTGCACCCCCTGCTGCGCTCCCCCGGCCAGGCAGGTACGAATGGCGGTAATGGTGGCCGACCACCAATCGGCGGGATTCTGCTCCGCCCAACCCGGATGCGGGTGGTAGAGCGGATAATCAACGAAGGCGGAGGCTAGCGTGCGCCAATCATGGGCCGCAAAAAGGGCCGCTTTGACGCCCGTTGTCCCAAGATCGATGCCCAGCAGTGCTTGCATACGTATACTCCTAATCACAGAAATAATTTCCCTTACGCGAACCTGCTGCTGTGTGCGCTTGGGGTGAGGTCCGCTCTGACAAAGATGAAATGAACCAGCTAGCGAGTACCCAGTAGAAGTTCTATCGTGAGTTGATCGAGCTTCTCGTAATGAAAGCCGCGCTTTGCCACTGTCTCGATATCAAAGGTCGCTTCTTTCAATTTGCGGGCGGTCTCAGAGCCATATCCATTGAGCAGCCCGCCATAAGTCTGATCGCCACCGTGAATCTCGTTCAAGAGCGCCTGAATTTCCGGGTCAACATTGAAGCGCTGCACTTTTGCCTTGAGCATATTGTAGGTACGCATACAACCCTGGGCAAAATCCCAGATGCCCTCTTCATTCTCTGTACGATAGGCGTGTGCGTCAAAGTGGCGTGGGCCTTGGTACTGCTTCTCTTCCAGCAGCTTTATCAGGAAAAACATGCTCTTGATGTTCTCGCTGCCAAAGCGCAGGTCCTGATCAAAACGCGGGCCTCGCTGGTCATTCAGGTCAATGTGGAAGAGCTTGCCTGCATCCAGCGCCTGTGCCACCCCATGCACGAAATTCAAGCCTGCCATGTATTCGTGCGCCACCTCTGGATTGACCCCCACCATCTGCGGGAGGTCAAGCGTGTAGATGAAGCCGAGCATATGGCCGATAGTGGGCAGGTAGAGATCAGCACGCGGCTCATTCGGCTTCGGCTCTAAGGCAAAGCGCATGTTGTAGCCACTGTCAATGACATACTGGCACAAAAAGTTGATGGCGTCACGCATGCGTTGCAGCGACACCATAGGGTCCTTGCTGGCTTCCGTATCGACGCCTTCACGTCCGCCCCAGAACACATAGGTGCTCGCGCCCAGTTCAGCGCCCAGATCAATCGCACGCATCGTCTTTTGCAGGGCAAAAGCGCGTACTGCTGGATCAATAGAGGTGAATGCTCCATCTTTGAAAATCGGATGGAAGAAGAGGTTCGTCGTTGCCATCGGGACGACAATGCCGTAATCTGAGAGCGCCTGTTTGAACTCGCGCACAATGCGGTCGCGCTCCGTCGGTGTCGCATCGAAGGGGACGAGGTCGTTATCGTGCAAATTGACGCCCCAGGCACCCAATTCCGAGAGCTTCTTCACGATGTAGACGGGATCAAGCGGCGGACGAACAAACTCGCCGAAGGGGTCGCGTCCCCGGTTGCCGACTGTCCAGAGTCCAAAGCTAAATTTCTCCTCTTTCCGGGGGGCGTACTCGTCGCTGGTCCCCTCGTGTGCTGCATTCTGCGGTATTGATGTTGTCATTAGCTCCTCCTTGTTTCATTTGATCGCGGTACAACTTCCACCTTCGTGTCCACAACCGCCCGCTGCCGGTACTCGACAACCTGGCCATCAAGTATCACGGTCTTCTCGGCTCGGATATCAGTCGAAGATGGCCCAATGCTGAAGGTAAACGCGCCCGGCTCGGTGACGAAACGCATGTTTGGGTCGTAGAAGGCGAGCCGGCATGGATGCACAGTGAACGTGACTCTGCATGCCTGCCCAGGTGTGAGGGAGAGGCGTGCAAAACCGAGCAGCATTCGCTGGGGACGGGCAACAGAAGCAACCAGGTCACGGTAGTAGAGTTGCACTACCTCGTCACCTGCACATTCGCCGCTGTTACGCACCTCTATGGACACCTTGACCGGCTCTGCAATACTCCTCGCTTGCACGGTAAGATCATTGTAAGTAAACCTGGTATAGCTCAACCCATGTCCAAAGGCGAACAGCGGTGTCGTCGGCGAGTCGATATAATCGCCGAATAACATCGCACAATCACCTCCGGCACGGAACCCTACGTGGTTTGGCATCTGGCCGACCGAGCGGGGGATGCTCACCGGCAAGCGACCGCTGGGATTCACCTTCCCGGTCAACACATCAGCCAGACCACTGCCCCCTTCTTCACCTGGCGGAAACACTTGCAGGACCGCATTGGCTCTCTGCACGACGGAAGCAAGCGTGTGGACGCGCCCACTAAGCACTACCACCACGAGTGGGGTCCCCGTTTCGGCAACTGCCTCAACCAGTTCCTGCTGCACGCCGGTGAGGTCGAGAGAGGTCGCGTCGTTCCCCTCCCCGGAAGTGGCCGGTCGCAAGATGCCGCTACGACCGGCGACCACGACTACAGCCACATCGGCGTCGCGTGCCACCTGCACTGCCTCTGCAAAACCAGACCGGTCGTCGCCCAGCACCTCACAGCCTTTGGCATATCCTACCTCTGCGTCATTCCCAAGAGCAGAGCGCAGGCCCGCAAGAGGTGTGACGTGCGGAGTGAAATACGGGCCGGGCATGTAGTTACCCCTCGCCTGTGGAGTGTTCATTGCTGCGACTTCGATGTCCTGAGGAGCTGCATTGATGATTTCCAGATGAGCAGGGTAGTGGTAATCACCCTGTAGGAGCCGTTCATCGTCCGCACCAGGTCCAATGACCGCAATGCACTTGACAGTGGGAGCAAGGGGCAGCACCCCATCGTTTGTCAGCAGGATGGTCGACTCTGCAACGGCCTGACGAGCCAGCGCACGCTGCTCAGGAATCTGAAACGCGGCATTGGCGGCTGCCGCATCAACATAAGGGTTCTCGAAGAGCCCGAGTTGGAATTTGAGGCGAAGCACGCGCCGGACTGCCGTGTCAACGACTTCGAGTTGCACGCGCCCGGCCTCAATTTCGGCCTTCAGTGGCTCTCCGTAGCAGTCAACAGCAGGAAGTTCCATATCGAGTCCGGCGGTCAGGGCGAGCCTGGCGGCCTCTCCTCTGCTTGCTGCGACATGATGGAAGGTCATGAGATTCATGACGGCAGAATAATCCGCGACGACGACGCCAGAGAAGCCGAGTTCGTCGCGCAGCAGCCCGGTCAGGATGGCGGGGCTGCCTGCACAGGGGAGGCCGTCAACAGAAGCGTAGGAGTTCATCATTGTCGCAAGTCCGGCGTTGCGGATCACTGTGGTAAAAGGTTCGGCATAGACCTCACGCAGTTCTCGTGGGCCGCACTGCACGGGACCCCAGTTGCGCCCACCCTCAGACATGGCATAGCCAAGGAAGTGCTTGCCGGTGGCAGCAACGCCGTGCCGGAGGTCGTCGCTCTGAAGACCCTGGACATAGGCAGTGCCGATGATCCCGCTCAGCACCGGTTCTTCGCCGTAGGTCTCCTCTACTCGACCCCAGCGCAGGTCGCGTGCGATGTCGAGAACCGGTGCCAGCGCGTGTCTGGCACCGACGGCCATCATCTGCGTGCAGATAACCCCGGCCACCTGTTTGACGAGGCCCGGGTCCCAGGTCGCTGCAAGTCCAAGTCCCTGGGGAAAAACGGTCGCATCCCGGTGGCAGAACCCACCCGTGGACTCCTCGTGGAGGATGACTGGAATGCCAAGCCGCGTCCGTTCGATGGCGACTTTTTGGATAGCGTTAATGAGTGCGGCGCTCTCCTGCGGATGCAGGCCAGTTGAGGCACCGATGCGCGTGATCTCCCCGATGCCATGCGGCATCATCTCCGCCACGGCATTGGGTTCGAAGTTGCCTGTGCTCACGAAAGCGGTGCTCCAGAGACAACCGAGCTGGGCTAGCTTCTCGTCGAGCGTCATAAGAGAGAGTAAGTTCTCGACCCGTTCCTCGATGGAGGCGTCTGGGTCGCGGTAGAGCAGTGTAGACAAATGGAAACTCCTTGCTATCTTTCCTTTCTGATCATATTCAGTCAAATACCCTTCCGATCGTTTTTTTGCTGAAGGAAAACATCGCTTGCTGTAATGGCCCTCTACGGGCCTTGTGAAGAGATGTTGTCGTTTCCGTCAAAAAACTAGTGGAAGGTCGATAGGATCCTGGCTAATTCAGTGCGTTGTTCACAGTTCTTGAACTGGAAGGACTGCATCAAGGTATCGATGTCCTGATCATTCATGCCTTTGAAGAGTGCAGCGAACTCCTGCAGCAATGGCTCTGCAAGCAAGATGTGTCGCACTAATTGTTTAATCATCCATTGAGCGCCAAAAGGGTAGGGATGGTAGTCGGGCAACTCTATGGCGAAGGTCTCCTCCAGCGGCTGCATGAGTGGGCGAATGTGGGTATCGACGCTGCCCCATGAGTCGACGCCCAGGCGGGCCTTTTTCTCCAGCAATGGTTGCAGGAGCTTTCTCCAGGGAGAGTCGGGGGCCGTATAGACCACTCCCTGCAAGCCGATGTCCTTGTACGTCCACATGGCCCAGTTCGCTTGATAGCGGTCGTAGATCTCCAATTGGTCGCGCAAGACCTGGTAGCGCATGGCATCAGCGGCAGGATCTCCCACGTAGACCGGCCCGAACTCGCCTACCCAGATCGGTGTCCCCGTCTGCCGCATGTAGGCCGTGCGTCGCAAAAACGTCTCCTCCAGGACAGCCTTATCCACATACTCTCCCCGAGAGATGCCAGGATAAGGGCCCCCATCGATGAAGCCAGGGAGGGCGTAGTCATGCACGCTGTAAATGACTTGAGGCCACGTCTCCGTAAACATGTGGAATTCTGTCGAGTAACGATTGCCTTCCAGAAAGAGGATGTGATCGGGATCGACGGCCCGGATCGCCTGGTAGAGCCGCCGGTAGAAGGGTACTATCATCTCCTCAGTGGGATCACCCGGCTCATTGATAGGGTTGTAGCCAGCCACCCAGGGATTCCCCTTGTAACGATTGGCGATGACCTCCCAGAGGTGAACTACCCGATCCTGAAAGTGCTTATGCTGCCAGAATAAGGCTTTGTGGGTTGGGTTGTCGCTATGCCACGCCTGATTTTGATAGCCAGGCAAGGCGTGCAGGTCGATGATTGTGTATATCTGCTGTTCGCCACACAGGTCGATTACACGGTCCAGGTGCTTAAAGCCCTCTTCCTTGATGACAAACGGCTCCATATCCGACTCGAAATGGCGATAGTTGATGGGAAGCCTCAGAAGGTTGAGGCCAAGGGACGCAACGAACTGAGCATCGTCGCGTTCGAAGAAATATTCCAGGAAGCGATCGAAGAAGAATTCATATCTGTCATTGCCAAGCACCTGGCGGATGGCCTGTCTCTGAGCTTCCTCATTGGCAGGAAAGCCCGTAATGAAGTTCTCCATGTTCATCCACCCGCCCAGACCAAAGCCGCACAACAAGACCTTCTGGCCTTTGCTGTCGACAATGGACGTCCCCTTTGTAGTCAAAACATTTGCTGGCATAAGCGGTTCCCTCTCGTTTTCAGCTTGCCCCTTCCCTTCGTGCGCAAAATCGTAGGTTACTTACTAAAGCCCGCCATCAAGCCCGCCAGTAACTGGCGTCTGCCAAAGATGTAAAGCAGGATGATCGGTGTGGCTGAAAGTAAGACAGCCGCAAGAATAGCCGGGACGTTGGTGGTAAATTGTCCCTGGAAGCTCCACAGGGCCAGCGGTAGGACCCGAACGCCCGGACTCTGCGTCAATACCAGCGGAAACAGGAAACCATTCCAGATCTGGATGGTTTCATAAATGATCACCGTGACCAAAGCCGGCCGCGATAAGGGAAGCACCAGGCTGCGTAAGATGTGAAAATGCCCTGCACCGTCCAGGTACATAGACTCGTGCAATTCGTTGGGGATATCTCTGATGTAGGTGACCAGTACAAGAACGGACAAAGGAATGCCAAAGGCCACCGAAGGCAGGATCAGAGCAAACAGCGTGTCGTAAAGATGCATTGCAGTAATCATGGCATAGATCGGGATGATCGTTGCCTGCAAGGGAATCGCCAGCCCGAAGAGAAACAGGGTGAATAATCCCCGCGTGAAGCGGTTACGGATGCGCGAAATGGCATAGGCAGCCAAAAGAGATACCACAAGGATCAGCAGGACGCTGATCGCCGTGACGAAGACGGTATTGGCAAAGTAGGTGCCAAAATTGGCCTGCAAAACGTTCGCGTAGTTCGCCGTTGTTGGATGCGTCGGAGGCAGCCAGGGAACGTCCGTGAAAAAGTCCGCAAGCGGACGAAGACTAGTAATTAGCATAAAGAGGATCGGAAAGAAGGCGATCACCAGCCAGATAATGCCAAAAATGGCTGGAAGAAGCTCTCTGAACCCGCTCCAATGAAGTATCTGCTTTCCAGGTTGTTGCTGAGTAGCAGCCGCTATAGACTTTGTGCTTACATGCATGGATTTTCCTCACCTTCTTGTTGTCTCGTCACGTTTGTTTTACAATCCTTCGCGCTGGCTTGACATCTTAGCAAAGCCGCTAAAACGCAGGAGAACGAACGAGAGTACAATTCCAAAAACTGCCAGTAGAACAGACAGCACACTACCGTAACCCACCGATTGGCTCTGGAAGGCGGTGATATACATCTGGAGCGGCAATATACGGGTGGCGTAGCCCGGCCCCCCGCCGGTTGTCACCCAGATGAGATCAAAGTACGTGAGAGAGCCGGTGAGTATCAGGATGGTGGAAGTGATAATGGTATATTTGAGCTGAGGAACGGTGATCGAGAAGAACTTTTGGAAGGATCCAGCCCCGTCGATGTTCGCCGCCTCGTACATTTCCTTTGGAATCTGACGTGCTCCCCCCAGGTAGAGCAGTGCGTGAAAAGGGATGAACTGCCAGGAAATGAGGGCAACGATGACGTAAAACGCCAGGTTAGGATCCCCGAACCAGCCTCTTGCCAGTCCGGAGAGGCTAATGGCCCTCAGCAAGGTATTCAGCAAGCCAAAGTTCGGATCGAGAATTGACCCCCAGGTGAGGCCAATAGCAACCGTCGAGAAAAGGAGCGGTATAAAGTAGAAGACGCTCAGCACTGTGCGGTAACGCTGGAACCCGGCCATAAAGACGCCGAGCAGCAGACTGATTGGCGTTTGAATAACCCAGCTCAGAATCATTAACTCGAAGGTGAGGATGAGCGCATGGCCGGTGACGGAGTCGGAAAAGAGTGTGATCCAGTTTTTCCATCCAACCCAGACTTCCGGCGAAAGGCCGTTCCATTGTGTAAAACTTAGATAGAGCGCGATGAACATAGGAACCAGCGCGAAGAGTACATAGAATGCCAGTGCTGGCGTTGCCCAGAGTACTGCCAACCAATTGGCCTGTTGCGTTCCTTTCACTGTCTTTATCGATGCGCTCATAGCGATCTCCTCTCTGGTGTAAACCCAGGAACAGGTGAGTTTCGCAGGCTCCGCTGCAATCGAGCGTACAGGGAGCAGATCCTCTCTGACTCACCATCTTCGTGTGTTCTCAAGCAGTTTCTCCACTCTCCTGTCGCACATTTGCCGCCCCGGCAAGCAAATACACGACAGGAAAGGGGAGTTGAGCTTTCAGGCATGTGAAAAGCTCCATGGCTGCTAGCCTACGATGTGCCGATGGTCTTGTTCATGTTGGTGGAAAACCCCTGTGGCGTGACCTGTTTCAAGAACAACTGATCAAGATTGGTGAGCAACGCCTGAGCCGGTTGTGGCAGTAGCGCCTGGTCCCAGGAGAGCTGGAAATGAGGAGCCTTCTGTACCATGTTGTAATTGTATTGCAACCACTCGCCGTTTTGGGCGCTCGCTAACTGCGACTCGATTCCCTGCACTGGCGGCACGTCGCCCACAGCGATAAATCTCTTGACCTCGTCATCGCTCAGTACGGAACTCTTGAGGTAGATAACACAGTTCTGCGTGGACTTAGCGGCCTTGGAGATGGAATAAAAGTTGGATGGGTTTCCTACGACATTCGCCACATTGCCACTGCCTCCCTCGACGCTCGGGAAGGGGAACCAGCCGTGTTTGCCACTTTTTACGAAATCAGGGTTGTTCGTCTGAAAAACGGGAAAGTTCCAGTTCCCCTGTAATAGCATCGCGGCTCTCCCCGTGTATACCAGTGCGGCATCCTGGTTCGTATCCGCGGTAACCGAGGCAAAAGATGAACCAAATGCACCTATGTTCACTAACTGCTGAATAGCCGTGTTTGCCTTGATAAAAGCATCTTGTGACCATGCATTCGCTTGATTGGCGACAACGGCATTAAATGCTGTCGGTCCGCCAATTCTGTCAACGAGATACTCCTCATACATCAGATACGGCCATTTGCTTCCTCCCGCGAGCGCAATCGGGATAACATTGTGTTGTTTCAACATATTGATGACCTGTAGTAAGTCATTCCAGGTCTGAGGAGGGGTCAGGTGATACTGGTTGAACAGGTCCTTATTGTAGAAGAAGAGGACCGGCTGTATCCCGCCGTTCGGCACACCGTATAACTTCCCGTTGAAGGTGACTGCTGTCAGAACAGAAGGGAGAAACCTGTTCTTCCAGGTAGAGTCAGCGTTGAGGTCGGGGGTCAAGTCGTAGACGTCGTTTGCGTCGATATAGGTCTTGAGGATGCCACCACCCCATCCGAAGAAGATATCTGGCGGGTTATGGGCTCCCATCGCCACCTGCAACTTCTGCTTGTATGGATCGTTCTGGAAGAAGTTGACGCTTGCCTGGATATTGGAGTGTTTCGCATTAAAATTTTGAGCGGTGGTCTGCACTATTTGCTGCTCTGTGCCTGTGCGGATATCCCAGATGGTGATGGAGGAGCCACTGCCTCCCGTTGTGCTCTGACTGCTACCAACGCCAAAGCAACCGGTGAGCGATGTTGTCAGTACAGTTCCACCAGTTACCCGGAGAAATGTGCGACGTGATATTCTTGTTTGCATCTCTCTGCCTTCCTGGCAACTCTGCCTGCCAGACTTGTTGTCTTGTCCGCATGAGCTTACAAGATGACGTACAATCAAGGGCATGACCTTGCTTGCTCATCGCCCTTCACAAATGGATTGCATCCATTGCAGTTCGCTCGTGACTATGGGTTCATGCTTTTCTCCCTCCTTTTCGTTATAATAGTTAAACCTGAGCGCCTGGTAGACGAGATATTAGCTCCCTGTATTCGTGAACTGCAAAGGTGCGCATGATTCACGAGCTATCAGCGTGGTCGTCAACTCGACGCGCTTACTATCAAGAGGCTCTTCCACTATCAGGCGCAATAACATCGTAGTAGCTACCCTCCCCATCTCCACGAGCGGTTGACGCACCGTCGTCAGTGCAGGGGTGATGATTGATGCGATTGGCACGTCATCGAAGCCCACAACACTCATAGAATCGGGGACACTAAGGCCGCGTGCTCGTAATGCTGCATATACGCCCATTGCCTGTACATCACTTCCTGCAAATATGGCAGTTGGAGGCTCCGGTAAGTCGAGCAGTGCGATGGTTTGCTCATATCCTGTCTGTTGCGCAAACCTACCGGGACGTATGAGTGCCGGATCAACGGGGATGCCAGCATCTTCCAGAGCTGCACGATAGCCTGCAATTCGATCTCGGCTGCAAGGCAGCGCCGTATCCCCGCTGATAATCGCGATTCGCCGGTGCCCAAGCGAAAGTAAATGCTCCGTCGCCAAACGTCCACCGAGCCAGTTTGTTGCCGCTACGGAAGGAACATCGGGGCCCAGTTCTCCACGGTGATCAACAACGACAAATGGAATCTTATTTCGAAGCAGCATGTCCAGGCGATTTGACTGACCATGTGCAAGAACAAGGATAACTCCATCGGTCGCTCCATCGATCACTTTGGCGAGCCATCGCTGCTCCAACTGTAAAGAATCATGTGTGAGCGAAAGTGCTAATCGTAACTCTGTACGCTCCAGCACCTCCTCAACGCCGCGCACGATTTCAACGGAGTAGAGATTCGTCAGACCCGGCACCAGCATGTCAACGATGCCGCTACTTTCTTTCAAGACATTCCTCACTCGACTCCGTATAAATCCGCTTTCTTTGATGACCTGTTCCACCCGCTCACGCGTTCCAGGTGCCACATCAGGTCGATTATTCAAGACACGCGAGACAGTGGGGATAGAAACCCCGGCTTTTGATGCAATCTCTGCAATAGTTCTGCGCTTGGGTGGAGATACATTCATTTTCTGAAAATGACCAACCTCTTCTAACAGGATATACAGTAGTATTCCTGAAGATTGCCCACATGTCAAGAGAAGCAAGAGATTGAGAAAAAGTTCATCTCGAGACGGAATGTTCCAGCACTCTCCCAATGCTCTACAAAATGCCATTCTTGTACACATGAGCTGATTCGGCAAGAGTAGGTCAATGATGCCACTCCTCTTTGTCCGTAAGGCATTCCTCACTCGGCTTCGTATCAATGCGCTTTCTTTGATCGCCGGTTCCACTGGCTAATGCCTCTCCTGGTATACGATCAGGTCGATTATTCAAGATACAAAGACGGTGGGGATAGAAATCCCAGCTTTAGTTACAACCTCTCAAATCGTAGTGCGTCTGGATGCAATTTGATATATTTTCTGAAAAGATCAGCTTTATTATCGGTATTTATTCTAAAATATTACCGGAAAATTTTCCATTTGTCAAGAGCGCGTTGTGCTAAGATTTCATAACCATCTCGACGAAATGACCTTTCAACCTCCCCCAATGCAAGCGCCGCGTATTCCTATCTGGGTCGTAGGAGCCTGGCCGAGCATGAAATCGATGCAGCGGGTGTTGCGTTACGATGGATACTCCCGACAAAACTCACATCTTCTGGGGCCATAGGGCAGTTAGAGCAGGTTCTCTCACTAGCCGAAAAGGGTACGTAGGGAATTGGCGAGATCAGTACCGGTCTCCGGCTCAATCCTCACAAACACAACAAAACCACCATCCCCGTTTCGTTCTTAATATCAGAGATTCGTTCTTAATATCAGAAAGGAAACACCTATGTATGGAATAGTCAAAAGACTTGATATCGACCTTCAAAAACAAATCCTACAAGATTGTAGCAGCCTCCTCAGTGCAGCACCTCTCTACAGTAACTACGCGCCTCACAGAGGGATAGGCAGGCGAGACTGTCGAGGCACCTGTGAAACCTGTTTCACAGGCGGCAATGTGAGACAGTTCAAGTATAAGAACACCTCCTTTGGACCCTGGGGATACCATGTCCGCCCTTGCGGATCCAGATACGTCCAGGAGCATCCCACAACAGGAGAGCCATTTCCGTCCCACAACAGGAGAGCCATTTCCGCCCATTCCTGCAAGCATTTTAGATATTTGCCAGGTCGTTGCAGATGAGTACGGCTTTGATTATGAGGCACAGTCAGCCTATCTGTCTTACTACCCCCTTGGATCATCAATTGGACGCCACCAGGACTATGAAGAAAAGGTCAATAAGCCTGTCATCTCAATAAGCCTTGGGGAGGATGGGATCTTTGAGTTCGGAGGACTTGAGCGCTTCGGGTCCTACGAGGATATCATTCTTCATTCTGGAGATGTATTCCTCTTTGGAGGAGAGCATAGATACTGCTATCACAGTATCAGGAAAGTCATTCCAGATACCAGGCCTGCTGACCTCATCACGGAACCGGTCAGAATCAGTATCACCATCAGGCAATATGAATAATCCCCAAAAGAAGGGGGTGCAGGGGACCTCCCCTGCCGGGGTGCAAGGGGGGTCCCCTTGTCTTTCCCTCTTTCCCAAAGGGGTGGGGTGGTTATGCACTGGTGATACGCAATTCTAGAAAGGAAATGCACAATGCTACAAGAACTCTACAACAAACTCATAGCAGCCCGGAACTTTGAACTGGTTGCCAAGTTCTGGGACTGGTACATCCTACTCCGCATCAGCGGGGTCAATGGCAGGCCTTCCTGCTACTGGGATCATGATCCAGATGGCCTGGGATATAATACACCCGAGCGCCGTTGGGAGCTGGCAGACAACATCGATAAACTTGAGGAACAGATGCAAGGGCGCGGATGTCCTCTCACTGCCATACCTTTGGAGCTCTGGCGAGAAGACACGAGAGCAGACAAGGAGTTACAGCGGTTGGCGAAAGTGTTGAGCCAGCATCATGAGTGAACCAATGACACGTCTTCGGTTTCAATCGCGCCTTCTTCCCCTTTCGGTTCGGTCATCAATAACGATGAGCATCCCGATGTAGACCTGGGAGATATTCGCCAGTAAGCGGATACAGAGATTCAGGTTGATCTGCCCACGGGCGGGGATGCTTCCTTCGACCGAGGTGCGGACCATGGTGCCGGGTGGATGTTGCATGCGCATAGAGTGGAGGACTCCAATCAAGCCCAGTTGGGGATGAATGCTAAACACGTCCTGGTAGCGTTGACCCAGGGCCCGAGATGGATCGAGATGAAGGATACTTCCCAGTGCAGCGTTCCATATCATGATCCTGTCTGAGGAGTCGATGATGATCACGCCCTCGCTGAGACACCCCAGGACGCTCTCGAAGAAGTGTTGTGTTAAGGGGACTGCCATTATTTGCTCCGAATTCCGTTGATCCCACATTTCTACTTTGGTAAAAGCTTCCAGTACACATTCTGGGCTACCCTCTGTACACGCTGGAAGGAGTCCGTTTGGTACATCGCTGAGCCATCCTCGGTAATATCCTTGATTTCACCCTCTGGGCCACCATCCATCAATATATGACAGGAGATGTCCACAAAGAGCATGTATACTTACATAAGAACAGGTAGAAGAGACGTCTATGCTAAGGCATGGTTCAAATGAACTTGACAGTGCCTCAAGCACCAGAAAGGTCCGGCCCTGTCATCCTGAGCGCAGCGAAGGATCTCCCTGTCAGACATGATGAGCTTCTGGAGCAATCACAGCAGCACCTTTCGTCCAACCAGAAAGGTCCGGCCCTGTCATCCTGAGCGCAGCGAAGGATCTCGCGGCCGGACATGGTGAGCTCCTGGAGCTATCACAGCAGCACCTTCTGTCATCCTGAGCGCAGCGAAGGATCTCCCTGCCAGACGCGAGAGACCCTTCGCTTCACTCAGGGTGACACAGTACCACTGTTCAATCGGTCAAGAACCTTTCGTCCACATTGAACCTTGTGCTAAGATTTCATAAAGGAGAGAACAACGATGCAATATGGTTTTATTATTCCCAGAGGTGATATCGAGACCATCCTAGAAATGACCATTGAGGCAGAAGAAGCCGGCTGGGATGGCGTTTTTTATTGGGATGGCATCTATATCGAGTCAGCCGGACCGATGTACGATCCATGGGTGGTCCTGGGTGCAATGGCATTGCAAACGAAACGCGTGCGCCTTGGAGCTGTATTGACACCACCATCGCGGCGTCGGCCCTGGAAACTTGCCCGTGAAACCGTGACGGTTGATCATCTTTCGCATGGGCGACTCATTGTGCCAGTTGGCTTAGGTGCCCTCGATGATGGTGGTTTCGCGAAGGTAGGTGAGGCAACGGATCGCAAAGTGAGGGCAGAATTGCTCGATGAAAGTCTGGACATTTTAACTGGCCTCTGGAGCGGGAAGCCGTTCCATTTTCAGGGCAAGCACTATCATCTCGACGAAATGACCTTTCAACCTTCCCCGGTGCAATCGCCGCGTATCCCTATCTGGGTAGTAGGAGCCTGGCCGAGCATGAAATCGATGCAGCGTGTATTGCGTTACGATGGACTGCTCCCGACAAAACTCACTTCTTCTGGGAACGACAACACGATAACGCCGGACGATATCCGTGCCATGAAAGCGTATATCGAGGACCATCGCACCCTCACAACGCCATTTGATATCGTCTGGGAAGGGGAAACTCCCGGTGATGATCGCGAACGCGCCGCTCAGCTTATTCAGCCCTTCATCGATGCAGGGATCACCTGGTGGACGGAATCTCGCTGGTTCACTGAGGATATCCAAGCTATTCGTACACGCATCAGGCAAGGACCGCCCCGTATCCAATAAAACCAGATACCCCTGATGCTCTCTCATCCTTGAGGGGTGGAGTTAAGGTTACTGTCACCAGCCGCAAAGTAAAAAAACAGTTCCTCTCTCCTCCTGGGAAGACGTGCGAGAGGAACTGTCACTCGCACGGCTGCTCGGAAACGAGCAAACATGTGCAGAGACACGTGGTTTTCCCGACGTGGGGCGCAGAGCCGTGAGAGCGCCGCTCGAGCAGATCGGGTCGTCACACCGAGAGGTATGCTCCTTGCCGGTGAGCCTCCTCTTTGGTATACTTCCTGGTGTTGGGAGGAATTGAAGGGTCGTTGGGAACAATGCACACACAGGGAAGGTCCGATGTCCAGAGCACCTCTTCATGCACTGATCTGGTCCAAAGAGCAGCGCCTCTACGAGTTATACACCCAGGGCCAGATTGAGCAACGTTTTCAACCAGCGGAGGAAGCCGCCTGGCTGGCCTGGCTCCACGGGATGTCCTCCTTTGCCTTCCACGGCGCAAGAGGCTCTCTCAATGTCTACCAGGAGCAGAGGCCACGTGGGGGAGCGTATTGGTATGCCTACCAGACCAAAGAGGGCCGCACCCGCAAGCGCTATCTCGGACGAACGGAGACCCTCAGGCTCTCGCGGTTAGAGGAGACGGCGCAGACGCTCTTGCATAGCGAGCAGAAACCCGCGCAGGCGCTCGACCAGGGGACGCTGGTGCTCTCGGGCCGGCTCGCTCCACCACGCTTGCCAAACGCGCTGGTGGAGCGCGAGCGCTTGCTCTCGGCGCTCGATGAGGCGCTTGCCACGCCGCTGACTCTGCTCTCTGCCCCGGCAGGCTTTGGCAAAACCACGCTGCTTGCCGCCTGGGCGAGCCGGCAAAAGACGCAGGTCGCCTGGCTCTCGCTGGACGAGCTAGACAATAGCCCGCCCCGCTTCTGGGTCGCGCTGATCGCCGCCTTGCGACGCTGCCCCAGCCTGACATCGAGCTTTGGGGAAACTGTACAGGCGCTGCTCGAGTCGCCCCAGCCACCGCCGCTTTCCACCACCCTGACAGCCCTGCTCCATGAGCTGGAAAGCCGCGAGGTGCATCCTGCTCCCATCGTGCTCATTGTAGATGATTATCAGATCATCGAAGAGCCGGCCATTCACGAGTCCCTGAGCCTCTTCCTGGAGCATCTGCCTGCCCACCTGCATCTGATCCTCTCCAGCCGGGTGGACCCGGACTTGCCGCTCGCGCGGCTTCGGGTGCGTGGACAACTGTCCGAGATCCGCGCGGACGAGCTGCGCTTTCGAGAGGTCGAGGCAAACCGCTATCTCGGCCAGATGCTCTCCCCCACGCTCTCAGCAGAAGAGGTGAGTCAGCTCGTGAACCGCACCGAGGGCTGGATCGCCGGCTTACAACTGGCCACCCTCACCATGCAGAAGCGTGAGGATCGTGCAGCCTTTCTCAAGGCGTTGACCGGCAGCCAGCGCTATCTGTTGGACTATGTGCAGGAGGAGATCTTGGCGCGCCTCCCTACCGATGTGCGCGACTTTCTGCTCCACTGCGCCATCCTCTCGCGCCTGGACGCCTCCGTGTGCCAGGCGGTGACGGCCTCACCCACACAAGCCGCCAGTCAGCGGATGCTCGTCTTCCTGGAGCGAGCCAACCTCTTCCTGGTGCCGCTCGATGAGGAGCGGCACACTTATCGCCTGCATGATCTCTTTCGCGAAGCTCTGCTGGCGACTCTGCACACCACCCAACCAGAGATGGAGCCGGTC
>WNGK01016840.1_pt1 | contig 21128 bp, 15 predicted proteins | sample 5400601 | NCBI WGS metagenome assembly WNGK01 (sample SAMN13153376, study PRJNA577476) | soil metagenome | isolation source: 60 cm soil or saprolite under Garry oak tree replicate 1 | place: USA:California | collected 2016-06-15
CGTGCCAGCAGCATAGCCGTTGGTGATCCGGCGCAGCGAGCACCGACGACAATCACATCGTACATGGAAGAACTGCCTCCTTCTAGCAAGGCCTTCTCTGACCCTTTGCTGTCGAATCCGGAGAGACGAAGACAGGGAGGTTGCGAGAAACAATGCCCGGAAGCGCGCTCATCTTTGTCGTGACTTCCCTCAAGCAGGTCAATTTTCCTGGCTTCAAACCCGATGTGACAGAAAAAGGATGAGGCATCTTCTCGCTCTCTGAACATGCCGGGCGCTGCTCATGCTGTCTGAGTGTTCGCCGCCGCCTCCAGACCGAGCGCTTTGATCGCTTGCTCGCGCAGGACAAACTTCTGCACCTTGCCGCTGGCTGTCAAGGGGTAGCTCTCCACGAACTGGAAGTAGCGCGGGATCTTCTGATGGCTGATCTGTCCTTTGCAGTAGTCGCGCAGCTCCTGTTCGGTGAGTTGCTCACCGACCTTGGGAATCACCACCGCCAGCAGTTCCTCGCCAAAGAAGGCATCCGGTACCCCGACGACCTGCACGCCGGCCACCTTGGGGTGGCGCATGAGGAACTCCTCAATCTCACGTGGAAACAGGTTCTCCCCACCACGAATGACCATGTCCTTGAGCCGGCCCACAATGTTGACATAGCCACGCCCATCCATCGTTGCCAGGTCACCGGTATGTAACCACCTTTCGGCATCAATTGCAACTCCCCGCGCTCTCCACAGGGCACGATGTCACCAGTCGCCGGATTGACAATCTTCACCTCGATGTGCGGCAGCGGGATGCCTACCGTGGCGGCTTTGCGTTCAAACGGATCATCCGGCAGCGTCTGCGTAATCACGAGACTTTCGGTCTGCCCAAAGCTAATGCCCACATCCGCCCTGGTGCATTCTTTCACCTGCTCCATCAAGGCTACGGGTACCGGGGCACCCCCGCTCACCGCTTGCTTGAGCGAGGAGAGATCAGCCGTCGTGAAGTCGGGATGCTGCATCAGCGCCACCAGCATGGTGGGGACGCCTGCAAACATAGTACAGCGTTCCTGACTGATGACCTGCAAGACTTTCTGCGGATCGAAGGCGAGCAGCGGATGCAATGTGGCACCAGCAGCAAGCGTCTTCAGAATGCTCCCCACACCTTTGGCATGAAAGAATGGCACGGGAAGGCAAAACCGGTCCGTCTGTTCCATCCCCCACCGCCGTGTCACGAACAGGGTATTATTGAGCAGGCCGCGATGGGTGAGCACGACCCCCTTCGGGGACCCGGTCGTGCCAGAGGTGTAGAGGAGCATGGCCGGGTCCAGGGGAGTCACGGCGGTTTGCTGTGCGGCTAGCTCAGCCTCGCTCACCTGGAGGCCCGAAGCCGCCACCTCACCCAGCAGTGCCGGACGCCAGCCCTCCTGTTCCCGCAGGCCCGTCGGAGGCATCCCCATCAGGCAGACAAAGCGCAACCTCGGCAGGCGCTCGCTTGTGACCTCTCCGGGCCTGCCCCCAGGAATAATCAGCGAACGGATGGTCGCCAGGTGGTCGGAGGTACGCACACGTGCCATGAAGAACAGCGCCTGCACATCCCCTTGCTTGAGGAGGTACTCGACCTCAGTCGCCTGCAGCACGGGGTTGATGGTCACCAGCACCAGCCCCACTTTGGCGGCAGCCATCATGAGGATCGGCCACTCCGGGAGATTGGCCGCCCAGACGGCGATGTGATCGCCCTTGGCTAGTCCCTGGGCCAGCAGCCCTTTGGCCACCGCATTCGCGCGGTCGCGGTAGTCCTGGTAGGTCCAGCGGATGGCGAGCGCATCGCCGAATTCGGGATAACAGGAATAGACAATGGCTTCCTGGGTAGAAAGCTCATCGGCGCGACGATCTAAGAGATCTCCAATCGTCATCTCGAGGAGGTCGGTCCCCTCAGTTTCGGCCTGCCAGTGCGACAGGCCATCAGCAGTCATACCCATACCATTTCTCCTTTGCTTCTGGGAGTATCCAGTTCACGATCGGCTCACTAGGGAAAGTCTACCTGACTGCCAGCGGAAGGGTATCGTAGAAATTACGTATTCGCTTACGTATTGTTGTGAGGAGGAGAGCGTTTCCTCACTCGTCAATCCACCTCCTCCTGGAGAAGGAGGAACCGTCTCTGTTACCGGAACAAAGCACATGAAGGCATTCATGAGGTATACTCTCAAAGGAACCAGCTCAAGGCTGAATGCCGTTTCTGTGATCCAGTGCTAGACGAAGGAGAACCGCTTATGTCAACATCGAGTACCCCAACATGCGCAGTCATTCACACGCAAGAGACCTATGAGGGGAAGCAAGGCCTCACCTACTTTGCTGGAATCTCTGCCCAAAGCGCGGATGCGCAAGCCATCTGCCTGCATCTGCTGACGATCCCACCGGGCGCACGGGCCAAGGCACATCTGCATGAGCACCACGAGACCGCTATTTATGTCCTCAGTGGTCAGGCTGAGATGTGGTACGGCGAGGGGCTCGGAGACTACCTGTCTGCCGATGCAGGGGACTACGTGTATATCCCGGCAGGCATGCCTCACTTACCCGGCAATCGGAGCCAAACGGAACCCTGCCTGGCCGTGATTGCTCGGACCGATCCCAATGAGCAGGAAAGCGTCGTGCCCCTGCCCGAACTCGACCACGTCCTCTTGCAAAGGCCGCAGGCTCCCCAGTAGTAGGAGAGCAATCTTGTCTCGGCTCAGTTTATCCGAGTGATCACCTGGTAAGTGGAAAATAGATCAGGATACCCCTCGCTATTCCGATCCATCACATCTGGCCCTGAGGCCAAAGAGGTCGCAGTTCGTCGACCTCGTTTCCCGTCTGATCGGAGGCTGATGGTGGGAGATAAATTCACTCTCCCTTGGCGGGGAGAGCCCCCAGTTGTTGAAGCAAACCGAGAAAGTCGGCCTCGGCCCAGTGCTCCACAATCTTGCCATGCGCGATGCGGTAGATGCTGATCCCCGTCCCAGAGAAATGCTTTCCGGATGCCTGAACCCCGAAAAACGGCGTGCCGGTGTGGGTGCCAGAAGCCCTCCAGCGCTCTACTACTTTGTCACCTTCAGCGATCAGGTCGACGGTTTCGACCTGGTAATCAGGACAAGCGGCGAGGGCTCGTCGGTGAGCGATCTTGCCACTCTCCAGGCCGGGAGCCTCGCCTAGCAAGAGATTATGGGAGACGAGATCTGCCGCCACAATGTCATCGAGCCAATCTAGTTGGTTCAGGTTATGGGCTTGCCGATACCGACGAACGAGTTCTTTGTTGTCTTCAGTTGACATATGATGTTTTCCTTTCGCAGGTGAGCCGTTCCTCAAGGCCAATTTCGAGCGATTCACACCGATGTTCGATCCTTCAGCCAAAAACTCTTCGATCCCTCGCTCATATTACCATGCCCATGAGGAAATGTGGTAAATGGGGTGAAAGTCCCGACACAGGAGTCCTCGATCCAGCATTTGTGTCCGAACCTTCACCCCATTTACCAAAATGCTCTCGCGAGGCCATGGGTTGACGACGGAGCGTGTCATCAGCTCATCAAAGAAGCTGATGTTCGGCGGCGAAGCGGGCAGCAGCAGCCCGCGAGTTGATGCCGAGTTTGTTGTAGATGGAGCTGAGATGAGTGGTGACCGTGCGAGGGCTGATGACGAGCTGTTTAGCCACCTGAGCATCGGTCAGACCTTGTGCGACGAGACGCAGAACCTCCACCTCGCGTGTGGTTAGTCCTGCCGGATAGATAGCAGGGCGTGTAGGAGCGGTCGAAGAGGAAAGCCTGGAGAGGGGCGCTTCCTGGATCGGAATTGCCGGCTGCCAAGCGAGCGCCTGTTCGGTTGTCATGGTGCGCCCCTCTGCCAGAGCCTGAGCAAACACCTTGTCACCCAGCTGCGAGCGCGCCCTGGCCTGGGCGCGTTTAACACTTGCGCGGAGCACCCGGGGAAAGGTGGTGGCACTGTTCTGGAGGAGGGCCTCTGCTGCACCCCACAGTCGTGCAGCCGCGAGCGGTTGTGCTTGTGCCGTCAGTGCGACGGCCAGGCCTTGCAGACAGGAGGCCACGAGTTCCCGATGCCCCAAGGCCGTGGCGAGAGCCAGGCTCTGCTCGTAGAGGGTGCGCGCTTGCGCGATGTCTCCCTGCAACAGCACAGCCGTTGCCAGGTGGAACAGCGAGTTGGCCACACTGTACCGGTTGCCCGTCTCCTGTTTGAGCCGCAGGCTTTCGGTGAGCAGGGCACAGGCGCTGACGAGATCGCCCTGCTCAAGCGTCAACTGGCCTAAAAAGCCAAAGGCATGGGCCAGCCCCCACTTGTTGCTCACCTGCTGGCAGAGCTCAATGGCCTCCTGTAACAGGGCTCGCGCTCGTGTCTGCTCCCCCAGCTTCATCGCATTGCGTGCCAGGTAGATGAGCGGCCAGGCGATATCGCCTGCATAGCCCAGCGCTCGATAGAGGGCCAGGCTTTCTTCTAAGTGTTGCCGGGACCTGGCGATCTCCCCCTGAACATTGCAGACACGCGCCAGGAGCAGGCACACCGAAGCAACCATCCAGCTATCACCTCGTGCGCTAAACTCAGCCTGCGCCTGCTCGGCCAGAACGCGTGCTCGTCCCGGGTCGCGTCTGTGCAGCAGAGCGACCCCCGCCAGCCCAAGAAGGGCGATCCCCTGCGTCTGCCGGTCTGCGAGCCGCTGCGAGAGAGGCAGTAACCCCTCGCACAAGCGCTCCAGCCAGGCAACGTCTTCCTGATACAAGCCGAGCGTTACTGCGGCTATCAGGGCCTTGAGCCGTATAGGCTCGCCGCTCTTCTCGCTCCCAGCGAGCACCCGTTCCACAAAGGCCCGTCCCTCGCTCATGTAGCCGCGGATGGTCCAGAAGCGCCAGAGCACGCTGACCAGCCGCACGGCTGTCTCGATGCGGCGCGCGCTCCCGGTTGGCTCATTCCCGTCCTCCAGAGCCCATTGGAGCGCGGCTCGCAGATTGGGATACGCTTGCTCCACCCGCTCGAACCATGGTACTGCCTCCCCGCCGAACAGGTGCCCGCGCGCCTTCTCCACGAGGTGGAGATAGTAGGCAGCGTGGGCCTCTCGTGCCGCTTCCCACTCTCGGTGTGCTTGCAGGCGTTCCAGCCCGAACTCGCGGATGGTCTCCAGCATGACGAGCTGCGGTTCATCGCCCTCCTGCTCCGTTTGTTGGACAAGGCTCTTGTCCAGCAGGGAGGCCACTCCCTCAAGCACAGGAAAGGTCTGAACACCATCCTCCTGACCCGCCTGGCACACCGTTTCGGCAGCCTCGAGGGTGCAGCCGCCGACGAAGATGGAGAGCCAGCGGAAGAGGCGCTGTTCCGGTTCCGTCAGCAGGTCGTAGCTCCACTGCAGCGTGTTGCGCAGCGTCTGTTGGCGGGTGGGCAGATCACCTGGGCCACCTGTGAGGAGGTCGAGGCGATGGGAGAGGCGATGAAGCAAGGCCTGCGGTGGCAGCAGCTTGATACGCGCCGCCGCCAGTTCGATGGCGAGCGGCAGGCCGTCCAGACGCGCACAGATCTCGGCGATGGTGCGGGCATTGGCCTGGGTCAGCTGAAAGGCCGGCTGGATGGCCTGGGCACGCTCCACGAAGAGGCGCACGGCAGCGACCTGCGCGAGGGCCTGTGCGTCTTCGAGCTGTGTGAGGTCAGGCTGGGGGAGAGACGGCACCGAGAATGCATATTCGCCGGAGAGGTGCAGGGCAGCCCGGCTGGTTACCAGGAGATGCAGGCGGGGGCAAGAGACCAGCAAAGCAGCCAGCTGTGGTGAGGCGGCAGTCACCTGCTCGCAGTTATCGAGCAGCAACAGCAGGTGTTGCTCTTGCAGGTAGTCCCGCACGTGATCCAGCAAGGGGCGATCGAGAGCTTCCCACAAGCCAAGGCTCTTGGCGATGGCTGGCAGGACCTGCTCTGGATCGCTGACGGGAGCGAGGGGAACAAAACAAACGCCGTCGGCAAAGGTGTCACCTCCCTCAGCTGCTACTTGCAAGGCCAGGCGTGTTTTCCCCACTCCCCCGGTGCCGATGAGCGTCACCAGTCGGACGGACGTTTGCCGCAAGAGGGCAGCCACGGCTGCGACCTCACGCTCGCGCCCCAAAAACGAGGTCAGTGGCACCGGAAGCGTGGCGCGTCCTGGTGCTCCGCTCTCCCGCTCGGGCGGGGTCTCCAGGGGTTCGACAGGCTTGTGGAAAGAGGGGTTCGTGTCAGTGCGCAGACGAGCCTGTGCACTGGAGACAGCAGGCGGGCGAGGCGCAACCTCCAGGTCCTGCGCTTGCACGGCGAGAACCGTTTCCCCGACATGCATGCCAAAGAGCCGGGCCGCAACCGACTGCAGCTGATGGAGGGTCAAGGCCTCCGATTGGCCCAGGTAGATCCGCTGCAACTGCCCCTGCCGCGTGCAATAGGCTCTCCAGTACGATCTCCCGCGCCGGTTGCCTGCCCGTTCTTTGTGCGCGGTGAAGCTGCCGTGCTCACTGCGAAAGGTAAAGGTGGAGGCAGTCTCAAGCCAGCCATACCAGTCGGCAGAATCCACCATCACCTGAGCGGGTTGGCCGTCCAGTTGGTAAGTGAGGATGCCATTCTGGATGATTGGAGGAGTCTGAGCCATCTTTCCCTCGCTTTGCTACCGTCTGCAACCGAACAGGGATTCCCGAACAGTATAGCATATGTTCGGGAATCCCTTCTAGAAGCGTTATCACCCCAGGGAGCGGCGCGGTTCTGTTCATCAAGAGCCGTCTCTCGTGCTTCTGATGAGAGGAAAAGAGCTGCAAAGGCAGTTTTTCACCTGTTTTTCCTATCCCAGGTCCATTCGCTCCCGCTCAACCTCCCACCTATGCTATACTCCTAACGCCAGGAAAAAACAGGTGAAAAAACGGAAACAGGTGAAAAAACATGGCGACTACCACGCTCACGCCTCCTTCTCCTAAAGAGGTTCTCCCTCGCTGGCTCGATGAATTGCGAGCCAGCGATCGCGCCAAAGGCACCATTCGTCGCTACAAAAGCGCGGTGGAGAGTTTCCTCGCCTGGTACGAACGCTGTGAACGACGACCCCTCACCTTTGCGACCCTGACTCCTATCGCCCTGGTTGGTTACCGCAATGAGGTGCAACGGACGCAGGGGCGGGCCACCAGTACCGTCAATGGACACCTGAGTGCCTTACGGGCCTGGTGCGCCTGGCTGACGGAAGAGCGCTATTTGGAGGTCAATCCTGCCAGGCGCATCAAGCTGGTGGGTCGCCAGGAAGCCTCGAAGCGGGAGGGCCTTTCTGATACTCAGGCCAATGCCCTGCTGCGTCAGGCCCAGGCTGGGCACTCCGCGCTGCGCAACTATGCGATTGTGCAGGTATTATTACAGACCGGCATGCGCTTGGATGAGTGCAGCCAGCTCACTCTAGAGGATATCGAATTCGGGGAGCGCAGCGGACGGGTGACGATCCGGCAGGGCAAAGGCAACAAAGCGCGCACGGTTCCCCTCAATGCCTCAGCACGGCAGGCGTTAGCAGAGTACCTGGCTCCGCGTCTGCAGTGTGATCCGACGGTGAAAGCGGTCGCGTTCGCTTGGCCACGCCGTATACCTGGCAGTCCATCGATGCCACTGTGGCAAAGTCAGAAAAAGGGCGTGCTCACGACCTCGGCGATGCGGCAGATGATTGATGTGTTGGTGCGGGATGCCTCGGCACGAGGATTGGTGCCAGCACAGACCAGTGCGCATACGTTGCGGCATACATTTGCTCGCAACTATCTGGCCGAGTATCCTGGTGATGTGGTTGGGCTGGCAACGCTGCTCGGCCATACCTCCCTCGATACCACGAGGATCTATAGCCAGCCCACCGTTGAACAGCTCTCCACGCGGGTGGAAGTATGGCGAGGAATGAGCTGATTTTGAGAACGCACTCTCCACAGGAGAGAAGAGGAAAGACATTCCCTCACGGTCTGTGAGGCTCGCCGCCGAAATAGAGAACGGTGATACTGGGGGAGGCACAAACCCATCCATCCTATGAAAAGGCGGGAGCGATTGACAGGCGGAAACGTAGGCCCGTAGAATGGCAGAAAAAGAGGAGAAGAGCAGAGCTATGGCAGAGCAGCCCCACTGGCACCCGATCGCGATGCTGGCGACGATCGCTCGGCATATTGATGGCATGGTCGAGGCGGATCAGGAGCAGCTGGCGACCCTGCAGGAGGCCAGGACCAAACCCTACGTCCTTGATGATTATACAGTCACCCGTGTCATGCACGCATTTACCACCCAGCGCGAGGATTTCTGGGTCTTCGAGGAGCAACTGCACCGTTGGCAGGCATTGCAACTCACCGCGAAGCCTCGCGCCGAGATCACCCGCCTGCAGAGCCAGATGGCTCGCCTTCGCCACATCAACAGCGATGTGCTCACCCTGGCCGAGGAGTTGAGCAAAGGCACGATTGAGAAGCAGCTCGCTAAAAGTGACTTCGAGCTCGGGTTGGAGGCGCTGCTGCGGAGGGCCAATGGCGAAGACCCCTTGGAACTTATCCGAAAACCTGACATTTTCCAATGGACTAAGCGGCCAGGGGGAGAGCATGAGCCTGGAAGGCTCAATACATACATTGGTGACACCAGGGGCAAGATAGCAATATTGCTGGAGGCAAGAAGACGACGTCACGTGAACTGCCTCTTGCCCCAGATGCTTCCACTCGGCTTTGGGAAGGATGAAACGACGCTTTAGACAGCCTCAGCTCGTTCAATCGTCAGACGCTCGGCCATGTTGAGTCGCATGAGTCCGTAGGGATTGACGTTGCTATAGATCAGCGGGGTCAGCCCACGCAAATCTTCTTTGGTCATCTGGTTCATCCACGCTGGCTCCGACAAGACCTCTTGAATCATCAAGGTCTGGATAAAGGTAAGCGAAATCTGCAAGAGATGCAGTGCAAGCATGGCCAGCTCTTGATCTGCCACGTTGTTGGTCGCGAATTCGCCGAGACGACCGAAGTGGATAAAATTGGTTGCTGAGTTCCAGTTCTCCACGACATTGAGCCCCTCCTGAATCTCGCGCCTGAGTTCCTCTAAGCTGAGGTAATGGCAGAGAAAAATGGTGCGCTGGACTTTGCCAAGCTCCAGGAGCGCGGTATACGTCGGATGCTGCACGCCGTTGCGCGTGAATCGGCGCAGAATCTCCTCCGTTTCGGCAGTGCCCAGACGCAGCGCTGTGGCAAATTTGACCATCTCGTCGTAGTGTTGTCGAATGAGCTCCCATTTGATAGGGCGCGTAAGTACCGGTTGCAGGTTGGGATAGGCGTCAGGTCGGCCTGTTTCGGGTCGGTACAGCTTTTGTGCATGCAGATTTTTCAGGCGGGGCAACAACTGGAAGCCCAGCAAGGAACAGAAAGCAAATCCGATCTCGCTCTGGCCGTGAGTATCCACGTAGTTGCGATCCACCTGCATCTCTGACGCGTGGCGCAGCAGCCCGGTGATCATCGCGGCAACTTCCGAGGAGGAGCAGCGTTTGAGTTGCGAATAGATACAGACCGCTTTGCGTTCCACGTGCCAGTAGATCAGCACGCCAGGACCACGATAGCGCGCATGCCATTCGGTCATCAGGTTCTGGTCCCAGGCTGAGTATTTCTTGGAGTCGGAGGCGCACGCCGTGGTGCCCTCTCCCCAGATGTCGGGCAGCCGGATGCGGAAGATGGCATTAGCCACGTCGGCAATCGCCGCCCGCAGAGCATCTTTGGTGAGAAACCGGTTACAGGCGTAGAGTACGTCCCGGTAGCTCTCGCCATGGTCTCCCGCGCAGACGCGTTTGAGACCGATATTGGTGCCCAGTCCATACAGGCTCAGCAGGAGCCGTTTTTGAATGGTCGCCCGCTCCAGGTTCTCTCGCAGCGTCAGCGTGTGGAAGCGATCGGTAAAGCGCACCCGCAGGTCCGTTTCCTTGAGGATATCAAGCAGCTCGATCATGGGCCACCGCGTGAAGAGTTCGCCTTTGAGCAGCCGCAAGTGCTGGGGTTGGGGCTGGGGAGGCAAAGGCGTGAGGGAGATCCAGCCGCCACCCTTGGACAACAGGCGCACGTGAGGATTGTCGGGGATGTTCTGGTTGAGTTGCTCTAATGCTGTGGTCATCTCAGCCTGCAGCTTTTGGATGAAGGTGTCAGCGTCCAGAGGCAGGTGCAAGGCGTCATAGTAGGTCGTGCGCTTGCGCGCAAAGTCTTTTGGCAGGTCGTCATTCGGATCGCGGAAGCGGTTGGCGTTCCGGACCCACACTTCCTTGCTGCGAACTTTCTCGCGCAGGGTGTGCAGGACACAGAGTTCATAATTGACGCGGCTGACCTGCTCGGTCTTGCCCGTTTTGTCGTGGGTGACGACGGCTTTGCGCCAGCTGATCGGCACAATCTCCTCGAGGGGAACGGTCTCGGAGCTGGCAAAATGGGGCTGCGTCAGGGGAACATCGACATACCTCTTGAGCAGTTCCAAAGCCTGGACGATGGGTTGATGCACGTCATTGTTGGAGCAGAACGCCAGGTGCTTCAAGATGACCGGCACCATGCGCCGGTAATGTTTGCTGTAGGGTCCGCGCATCGCCTTCTGCACCTGCTGCTGATAGCCTGAGCCGCCAGCTTTGTATTCTTTGACCAGGTCACGCAAGGTCTGCTCACTGACCACGGGAAAGACCACCTCGCGGATGGTCCCATCCGGCTGGTCGACCGCCGCTTCCGCAACGCGAAACAACAGGTTGGTTTTCCCGGAGACCTTTTTGATATCCTTGACGAAGGCTTTCTCGACACGTCGCTCGGCCTTGGTACTCAGATGATGGGCGATATCCAGCAGCAATTCGACCAGAGTATCCACGATCTCTTGCCGTCTGCGCCAACAATAGGCAGCAAGCAAGGTGAAGCGGATGGGATCAGGATGGCGGCGCACCTCCTGGAGTTCTTCGACGGCAATGCGGTTGCGGTAGCTGTCCAGGGTTTTGGCTGAGACCTGGGCGAACAGATCCGTAGGCAAGCCTAGCTGGTGGATGCGCTCCAGCTTATCGATTTCCTGCAGCACGCGTTCCAGGCTGAGGGGGCCGACATCCTGTTTGAGCGCATGCAGGGCCGACTGGGGACGCGGCGGTGCTCCTTCCGGCGGTGCTGCTGCTGTCTCTGCCTCAAGGGTTGTGCCCTCCAGAGCAGACACGGTCTCCTCGCGCGCCTGGGTCTCGGGGATCTCGACGGTGAGCAGCGCATCCAACTGAGTGCGTGTCTCGACCGTGAGCCGCTGCATGATGGTGGCACAGAGATGTTCATCAAACCGATGCATTGCGGTATGGACGAGACGACGGACGCGATCGGGCGTTGGTGGATCGATAAGCTGCTCCTTACAATGGGTATAGAAGGAGGCGATGAGGGCTTCCTCCTGCCGTTGCTCTGCCACCACCTCCTGGCAAAGCCATTCGACCACCGCCTCCTCATCGGCGAGGGTGGCCTCGTGAACGCCGAGAAACGCGCGCATGGCGGCGCGATGGGCCTTGATCGTGCGTCCCTCCCAGTCGTAGGGAATAATCTTCTCCGGGACGACGCCTAACTGCTGGGACAAATGCACGATGACGATGGGAGGAATGTCCTGCTTCTGAGCGGGAAAGCGTCCCTCATACTGAAAATACTTCAACAGGCAGGCCGCGCCCAGCAGGTTGTGATCGGTCTTGCTGTCGCCGATCAGGTCAAGTTCTTTGGATGAGAGTGTCCAGTGTTCGACCAACTCTTCGTTGGTCCAGTGTCGCTTCATGAGACTGCTCCTTCTTGTTTTCATGGTGAGCACCTGCTCATGCGGCGCATGACAACAAGTGCTCTGAAAAGCACAACGAGAGGAGCGGAACGATTCTCTGACAGAAGGCCAACATGTCGGAGATGTTCCCATCTGCGGCGCGTTCCAGTCGAAAAATGTCCTGACATGTCGGAGAAGGCGTCATATTTGACCCCTTTGCCACTCATCTGCACACGTCGCAGAATCTGTCTAGTTGTGGTAGAATGGAAGGGTACACTCAACAGGACACAAGGAGCGGTAAGATGCATCCTTCTCTCAAGCAGTATCTTGCAGCCTTGCACGCGAAACGACGTGCACCGGCAACCCTCAAGGTCGTCCGCCAGGACCTGACCCATTTTATGACGTGGTGGGAGCACAAGCGGGGGCGCTCTTTCGATCCAGTACTGTTGCGCCATGAGGACTTCCGTGACTGGCGAGTGTTGCGCCAGTGCGATGATGGAGCGGCTCCTGCCACGATCAACCGCGGATTGGCCTCCCTCCGAGGCTACTGTCGTTGGGCGCTGGCAGGTCATTTGCTCGTTGAGGATCCGATGGAGCCATTGGCCCCGCGCTCACTGCCTGCTGAAGCCATCGATGCATTGTTGCGTCAGGTCCGCGGCTCCACACAATGCCATCCTGCGTATCCGTGACGAAGCACTGCTCTCCTTGCTCACCTATGTCGGACTGCGTGTCCAGGAAGTGTGTGATTTGCAACTGCGTGATCTTGACCTCGAGGGTGGAACGGTTATCGTCCGCAGCGGCAAAGCAGGCAAGGCTCGCCGCATTCCGCTGCATCCTGATGCACAGCGCAGGCTTGGTCGCTACCTTGATATCGTTCGTTGTCCACAGGGATTGCCTGCCATCGGCAGTGACCAGGAGCGGGAGAAGCTGGTGGTGGGGGTCGCTCTCACGGTGAAAGGGCAACCAACCAGAATAGGAATTACCCAGCGTGTCATCCAGCGTATGGTGCAGCGCTTAGGACAACAGGCTGCACAGCAACTGTGTGCCGAGGCGAAGCTGGAGCGGGATATCACGCGCAGTGAGCATCTAGAAGACCTGGCGCGACGGCTCTCCACTGTCACTCCCCACATGCTGCGCCATAGTCTGGCGCGCCGGATGCTGGAGCGCGGGGCGCAGCTGCCTGAGGTGCAACGCGTGTTGGGGCATAGTCGGCTCTCAACCACGGGTATCTACCTGACGCCGAGCGAAGAGGAGGTGCGTGCAGCGCTTCGGCGCGCTGACATCTAGCAGGGGCAGCAGAGCGCTCACCTCCTCTCTTGTGTCGGTTCTTGGAGAAAAGGCCATCACTGCTGTCACTCCGATCTATGTCGTGAGGCCAAGCAGAGCGCGCCGGGCTCATGATCGGAGCACGCCACTCATCCTTTGAACCTGATCGAACGTATACCTTTCATTCAGGAATGCATACAGCGTGACGAGAGCCATCTAACTCTCCTCAGTTCTCATAGAGGAACAATCGCGTTGAGCATAGAAGATACGCCTGTGGCGAAGGTCTTCGAGACCTCTCCCAACAATCTGCCTCTCCAGGTGAACCGGTTTATTGGCCGCGAACGGGAGATGACCGAGGTCAGAGCCTTGCTCGCGACTACCCGGCTGCTCACCCTCACTGGCGCTGGAGGCAGCGGCAAAACGCGCCTGGCCCTGCAGGTCGCAACCGACCTCCTGGAGGAGTTCGAGCATGGTGTCTGGTGGGTGGAGCTGGCAGCGCTCTCCGATCCGATGCTGGTGCCGCAGGCCGTAGCCTCAGCTGTAGGCATCCCTGAACGCGCGGATTGCACGTTGACGGAGGCCCTCTCTGATGCGCTCCGTCCCAAACATCTGCTCCTCGTGTTAGACAACTGCGAGCACCTGCTAGCGGCGTGCGTGCAGTTGATCGAAACGCTCCGGCATACCTGTTCCCAGCTGCGCGTGCTGGTCACCAGCCGCGAAGCGCTCAATATCACCGGTGAAACTACCTGGCTGGTCCCTCCCCTACGCGTACCTGATACCTATCACCTGCCACCCATCGAAGGGCTGATGACCTATGAGGCCGTTCAGCTGTTCATTGAGCGTGCGAGGTCTGTCCAGCCTTCCTTCACGCTCACACCGGAGAATGCATCGGCAGTGGTGCAGATATGCCGTCGTCTCGACGGTATCCCACTGGCAACCGAGTTGGCTGCGGCTCGTATACGCGTCCTCTCTGTGGAGCAGATCGTCGCACGACTGGATGATGCCTACCGGCTACTCACCGGGGGCAGTCGATCGGCCCTACCGCGACAGCAAACCTTGCGGGCAGCCATGGACTGGAGCTACAACTTGTTGTTAGCACAAGAGCAGGCCTTCTTCCGCCGGCTCTCGGTGTTTGCTGGCAGTTTTTCGCTCGAAACGGCAGAGGCCATCTGCGCAGGTGAGCCAGGCGAAGCATGCGACGTGCTTGAGGTCCTCTCCTCCCTGATCGATAAATCGTTGGTGCTCATGGAGCAACGCAGCGGTGAGGCACGCTACCGGTTGCTGGAGACGATGCGGCAGTACGGCCAGGAGAAGCTGCGGCAGGCGGGCGAAGTGGCCGCCATGCGCCGCCGTCATTGTGACTGGTATGCCCGTTTCGCGGAACGCGCAGGACCCGAAACAGTTGGTCTACAGCAGGTCGAATGGCTTCATCGCTTAGAGTTGGAGCATGATAATATCCGAACGGCGCTCGCATGGTCACTAGAGCAGGGAGAGGCAGAACGAGGCGCTCGCATCGGCGCCGCCATCTGGCACTTCTGGCTCTATCGAGGCTATCTGACTGAGGGACGAAACATGCTGGAGCGAATACTGAAGCATTTTTCGGAGCAGACATCTGTGCGAGCAAAGGTACTGCATGCTGCAGGTGTGTTGGCGTTCTACCAGGGTGACCATGCACGAGCAAACATCCTCCTGGAAGAAAGTTTGGATCTCTCTCGTGCGCTCCCAGATAGACAGGGCATTGCCTACGCTCTAATTTCTCTGGGAGATCTAAGACGCAGCAGGGGTGACTACGAGCAGGCAACCACGCTCTACGAGGAGAGTCTACTGCTGCTCCGTGAGTTGCGCGATAAGCGGGTCATGGCCCTTGGCTGGTTCACTCACCACTCTCGCCATTACAGTGCTGGAGCGGGGCGACTATGAGCGAGCGAGAGTGCTTTGTGAGGAAAGCCTGGCGATACGGCAGAAGCTAGGAGATAAAGGAGGGAGCGCCCATACCCTCACTATTCTAGGGCGCGTGGCGCTGTACCAGGGGAGCTATGAGCAAGCAAAAGAACACTACGATGTGAGCCTGTCCTTGCGGCAAGCAATAGGAGACAAAGAAGGTATCGCTTCTGCCTTGGAGGGATTGGCAGGCGTAGCCCAGGGGCAGGGACAACCACTGAGCGCAGCGCGGCTGTATGGAGCGGCAGCGGCTCTGCGCGACGCAATTGGTGCTCCCCTTCCGCCAACCGACCACGCCTCGTATGAGCGTACGGTAGCCGACGTACGTGTCCAACTTGATGCAGCAACCTTCGAGGCAGCATGGACCGAGGGGCGAGCATTCACACTTGAACATGCCATCGCAGCCGCGGAACAGGTGAACGTGCGCGAGCAGATCACTCCAACCTCCCAGTCTCCCACTGGGGTAGCTCCTTCGACCTTCCCTCAGGCACCTGCGTCCAGAGGGAACCTATTCGGCTTGACCGCTCGAGAAATTGAAGTGTTGCGCCTGGTGACATTGGGGCTGACCTACGCCCAAATCGCGGATTCGCTCGTCATCAGTCCGCGTACCGCCGATGCCCACTTGCGCTCGATCTACGGGAAGCTCGGCGTGAACTCGCGCCATACAGCGACGCGCATCGCGCTTGAACAGAAGCTTGTCTGAGCGTCAGCGCATCGGGGATACTCCCTAGGGAACAGATGAGCAACCAGGTTTTCCCACCGCACAAGATAGGGAACATAATCACGTCTTCTCCCGATGTTCTCCAGCCTCCAAACGGGTAGACTTTCATCAAGAGTAGTGCTCAGTATCTCCTGAGCATTCGGCAAGAAGATGTCTTCGAAGAGATGTCTATCAGGGGTCAGCATATCGAAACGTGAAAAGTGTACGCTAAGCAGATGAATTGGCCTGTAAAGGCAGACGAGCATTCGTGATGAAATGCCCACGAGAAAGGATCGCGCAAGCGGATAGACTTTCCCGACTTTACATTCTTTCTCCTCAATTCGCTTGAGGAGCCGCATGAGTACATCAGTGTGGACTCCCGTTTTGCTTAGCGTACAGAATTCAGCATTGGATATGCTGACCCCTAGTAGCACCACCCAAGCGGTAGTGAAGAACCTACAGTACTGTATCTAGCAACGCCAATAAGGAGGCAATCCTATGACTAACGTTCTACCCGATTCCATCTTCCAAGTTGCCACCGGTTTTATGGCATCCAAACATCTCTTTGTTGCCAACGAGCTCGGGCTGTTTGCACAACTGGCAGAGGGACCGGCCACACTTGACGAACTGGCTCACCGGACCGGCATCCCTCGCAGGACTATCCGCATCGTGGCTGACGCCATGGTGGCCTTGGGCTTCCTCGATCGACAGGCAGACCGCTATCAGAATGGCCCCGTTGCCGCCACCTTCCTCAGTGGTCAGACGCCCGCTGATCTGCGCCCCTTCTTGCGCTTCTGGAACTACATCAGCTATCCCGCCTGGATGCAGTTGGAAGAGGCCATCCGGACCGGTCAAGGAGCAGTGGGCTATCTTGACGAAACAGACGAAAAACGCTCGCGGATTTTTTCCGAAGGGGTGGAGGCCATCACGGCTGGAAACGCGCTGGCACTGGCGAGCACCTATGATTTTAGCCCCCATCACCGTCTGCTCGACCTTGGGGGTGGCACCGGGTCCTTTCTGTTTGCCGTGTTGCGCGCCTTTGGCGAACTCAAGGCGACCCTCTTCGAATTGCCTGTGGTTGCCGCTATCGCACGCCAACAGCTGGGCAAGACCCCTTTCGAAGGGCAGGTGGAGGTGGTGCAAGGAGACTTTTTCAAGGACCCCATTCCCCCGGGTCACGATGTCGTTCTTATCGCGCAAGTGATGCATCTGCTCTCGCCTGAGCATAATCTGGAGTTGCTCCGGCGCACCCGTGAGCGCGTTCCTGACGGTGCTCGCCTGCTGCTCGTGGACTTCTGGACCGATCCGACGCACACCCACCCGACGTTTGCAGCCCTCATGGCAGCTGAGTTCTTGCTCGTCACAGGCGAAGGGGATGTCTACAGCGAAGAGGAAGTCCGTGGATGGCTCACCAAGAGTGGATGGAAGTTCATTGAGCGCAAACCACTGGCTGGACCTGGCAGTCTGATTACGGCGAAGACGGCCTCGTGATCGGAAACGATCCACACAGGACAAAGGAGAAGATCTCATGTCAACAGGAGAAAACAAGCTACCAGATCGTCGTTTCTTTGAGGAGGTCCGAACTCCCGGGAACCTGGCTGTCGGCGATGAACTGTCTGCTGCCATTGAGGATGAGTCTCTTGAAAGGAAGATCTTCGGGCTGGCACTCGCTCTCGCCACTGAACCGTCAAAACTGGGGCAAGTGCGTCAGATGCTGGTGCATCTCCAGGAACAAAGAGGTATCCCTGAAGACTTCTCTACCTGGGCCATTGGGCACATTGACGAAAGAGTGATGTCGATGGCGCTTGAGTATGCCCATGACGCAGAGGTCATTGTGCAAATGCTCTCGTTCAAAGGCGGTGCCTTTGACAGTCTCATGCATGCTATTGAAGGCATGTACCAGCAAGAGAAGATTTCTCAACGGGTCTATGTCAAAGCGAAACTGTTGCTTCGGGCAAATGAACCGCCGAAGCCTGAGAAGCCATCTGGTGAGGCACAGCAACAACAGGCAGATGGAAGTCACGGTACTGCGTCTCCCGGATGAGAGCAAGCGCTCATCGAGATGCTGGCCTCAGTATCCATCCCTGTCATTGTGAAAGTAGAAACCGATGATGACGGCCAACCTTTGGTTCTTCCGCAGGCTCGCTGCTACGGCAATGATCAAGGAAGTAAGCTCCTCGCGCCAAAGGACCGGCCTGTAAGCACAGACGCTGCAACATCAAGGTGCAGGAGGCCGGTCCATGGGCCCAAGGCCGGAGCGTGCCTGTTCATGGACCTCTTCTCTCATTGGGGAGGTGTGTGCTTCTTCCTGCGATGCGGTGCGTTCCTTGTGCTTTTGGGCACAGCACGCGACTTCTTGTTGGTCGCAGGTCCCGTATGCCGAGAGGCGGCAGTCATCGTCGGCGTCACGGAGGCATTGTAGGCTTCGACCCATGCCCGCATGCCTTCCGGTGATTCCATATCAAAGCCCGCCTCCTTTCCCATCAAGACAAAGGACTTGGCCATGCCAAAGTTGGCCGGTTCCTGCAACTCGCGCTCCAGGCGTCGGGCGGCCTGCGGCGTCAAGTGCGCCAGCAGCTGCCTGGCTTGCGGCAGCTGGTAGACACGCTCTAAAAAGTGCCAGAAGGCGCGTAATTCCTGGATAATCTCTGCCCCGTCCCCTCGCTCGGTGATGACTTTGCGCGGGAAGAGGGAATACGCGACTTCCTCCAGGTCGCTCACCGTCATCGTTGGGGGAGTTACGCCAGGGTAGGTGATGGCATAATGGATCATCGCCCGAGCCCAGCCCAGTTCGGTTCCCGCTTGGGTGATCGCTTGTCCTTCGGGCGAGGCAGCAAACTGCTCCATCAAGGCCTCTTCATAGCGCGAGGCTTGCTCCTCCAGATAGCTGCCTTTGGAGTCAAACACCGCCTTATTGATATCAAATGACATCCTCATCGTCCTCCTTGCTTCGCTTCATTGTGGGTGGTTTTAACGTCCCGCACCTGCTCTCCGCGCGATGTCAGGTGCATCGCTCTCTAGCGAGAATGGCTGCGCGAGAGGGCCCCTTCTCAGCCACATGAAGCACCCGTGCTCGGAGCAGAGGGAGCTTGGCGCGACCATACATGCTCCTCTTAATGAGCTTGAGTCGGTTCACATGACCTTCGACTGGACCAGTGCTCCAAGGCAGCGTCAATCCTGCCTGCACCGCGGCCTTGTCTTGTTGGATCCCTTTGGCAAACGACTCCAATTCGGGCAAGTGGCTCGCTTCTACCGAACTCAGCCAGGTGTCCAGCTGCTCTCCTGTATGCTCCCGGATCATCTGCATGAATGCTTGTGCCAAGCAGTAGGCGCTCTCGGCATGGGGACTGGCCTGTCTGATCAACGCCAGCTCCGCTTGCTGCCTCTCGTCTAGCTTCTCTGGTTGACAGACAAATAGCCAGGTGGCACGCTGCGCAGAAAAGTTTTCCAGCGGGGCAGGTGGCGGGGGGATGCTCTTGCGCGCTTGTGGTTTCGATGGAGACGACGTGGATGAGCGTACTTGCGGGGTCCGTAGAGTCGCCAAGTAATTGTACATCGCTTTGGGTGAACCCTTGTAGCCACGAGAGGTCAGTTCTTGGTAGAGCTGTGAGCCATTGCGGTTTCCCTCTTGCCACCAACTGAGCACGTAGCGCTCATACGGATCCATCAGGCTGGGACGTCTGCGCCGCCGCCTGGCTTCGGGAAAGGAGCCGTGGCGCAGCCATCGGTACACCGTTCGCTCTCCTATCCCAACGCGGGAGGCAATGTCTGCGGCTCTGAGCCCCTGATGATGCAGTTCAACGATTTGGGTGTAGCGATCCAACTTTTGAGCGCGCCGCCCTTCTTGCGCTAACTTGACGAGGCGTCCGCGAGGAGGCTGCCTTTCTTCTTCCAGCATGGGTTCAGTCTCTTCCTGCTTGTGTTCTGGCATGGCCTGAACTTGCAAGGCGCGTCGGATTTCGGCCCGGCAGCGGGCTAAGAGCGCCGAGACACTATCGGCTAAATTTTTGCCAATATGCCACAGATCGGCAACCTGAAGCGCCTGAGGAGCACCTTTCCGAATAGCCGCTGCATATTGGGAGGAGCGATCTCGGCTGACGATCTCCACCCCAGGATGCCGCTCAAACCAGGCTGAGACCGTTTCGACTTCCCGGTCAGCCAACACATCGATAGGCTTGCCACTTTCCAGATCACAGAGCAGCGTCCCATAGCGCAGTCGGCGTTTCCAGGACCAATCATCAATCCCCACCACGCGTGGAGAGGAGGCCGCAGGCAGGTCGACTCCCTTGACCAGGCGCAAAATGGTGTCAGGGCTACCAGGAATGCTCAACTGTTTTCCCAGGCTGGCTCCTGCCTCGCCTCCTAATGCAAAGCCGAGCTCTCGGAGGGACTCTTGCAGTCGCAAGGTGAATTTCACCCGAGGCAGGGTTAAAGAAGGGAAGCGCTCGGCAAAGATCTTACGAATACAGGTGCGCTCTTGACAGAAGAAACGACGCACGCGCGCAATCAGATGAACGGGGCGTCCGCTGGCTGGCAGATCGCGTAGCATTCGCGTGTAGCGGCTCTGTATCCGCCTGGAGACCGTCCCACAACAGGGGCATGGAGCTGTTGGGGTAGCCGCACGTACGGTGATCGTCACTTCGTTGGCCACGCTGACCTGCTCGATAACCAGGTCGGAAAGTTTGGGAATGATGGGCATGGATTTCTTGGGTTCAGCAAATGATCTCGATTGAAGAATAGGTTTGGTTCTTTAGTATACCACATTTCTGCGGATTCAACTTGAGTTTGGCCGTTTGACCAACCTGAGTCTGGCCACAATAGCGAAGAGTGATCAACTGGCTTTACAGGCCACTCTGTCAGGTTTGGCTCATGGGGGTTCCCGTAGCAAGTGGACAAAAACCAACGTTAAGCCTTGAGAACGGATGGCTGACGGAGAGGACGCCGTGGTTGCTGATCCAGTGTCGCCTCTGCCTCGAAATGGTATTTCCCATAGCGATTAATATGTGAGTACAATGCGGGTGAGAGATGCACGAGATCACTGTCTGCTACTGCATGCCCCTTCGCTCGCAAATTCGTAATGGCATCCATCATATAGGTCGTGTTCCACGTCACTACTGCATTGGTCACCAGGTTGAGACAGCTGGCTTGATTGGCTTGATCTTCGGGTTGATGCCGCCGAATGTATCCCTGATTGGCGAAAAAGAGAAACTGCCGGAGGGCATGGAGTGCCTCCCCCTTGTTGAGCTGGGCGTGAATGCGCCGTCGATAATCGGGGTTTTCCAGATAGCGCAAGATGAAGAGGGTCTTCACCAGGCGGCCATATTCCTGCAAAGCGCGTGCGAGGGCGTTTTGACGAGGATACGCCTGCATGCGACTGATGAACAGGGACGAGGTGACCCAGCCTCGTTTGAGCGACCCTGCCACCCGAAGCAGATCATCCCAGGCATTGGTGATCAGCTCTTGATTGATCACCCCTTTGAGCAAGGGCTCGATATGCTGGT
>WNGK01006871.1_pt1 | contig 21109 bp, 18 predicted proteins | sample 5400601 | NCBI WGS metagenome assembly WNGK01 (sample SAMN13153376, study PRJNA577476) | soil metagenome | isolation source: 60 cm soil or saprolite under Garry oak tree replicate 1 | place: USA:California | collected 2016-06-15
TTAACGAGATCGACGTCGACGAACCGACCTGGTTCCTGAACTTAAACGGCCTGCACTTCGAGGATCCGACAACGGACCCGTCACAAGTACAAACGCCACAAGTAGGCACGGTGGAGGATTGGGTTTATGTCAACGTGACGGGTGATACTCACCCGATGCACACCCATCTCGTCACCTTCCAAGTGATGGGCCGGACCCCGTTCGACGTCGAGGCCTACGAGGAGGCCTTCGAGGGCCCGAACGGAGTCACCGGCGGGCACGATCCGACCCCGTTTGCGACGGGACCAGAGGAACCGCCCGACCCGACAGAGCGCGGTTTTAAGGACACGGTCAAAGCCAATCCCGGCTACTTCACCAGGATCCGGGCCAAATTCGATTTGCCGACTGGCGTGACGGCACCGCAGACCTACGTCCACCACTGCCACATCGTCGAGCACGAAGACAACGACATGATGCGACCGTTCACGGTCGTTCCGTGAACTAACAGAAATTTCTTCGCCGTCTGATTGTAGGGCGTCTGTGTCAGACGCCAATCTCATAACGTGGCGTTTCGCAGAAACGCCCTACAAAATTTCGCGACGCAAGGTAAATTACGTCATGAGCGTGCAAGTTTATGGATGCAATCACGTTGCGATCGAGGTGGACGATATTGAAAAGGCGGTTGCGTTTTACCGGGACGTTTTCAATCTCAAAAAATTGGACAGCGGCGAGGGCGACGCGTTTTTCAAACTCGGCGAGCACCAATTCCTCGCCATCTTCGAGGTGAAGAAACTGCAACCCGGAGGCATGCGGCATTTCGGGATCATGGTGCGCGACGAAGCGCAGTTGGCCGAGGTCCGCAAGAAACTCACCGGCAAATACAAGTTAAAACTCGAGCCGCCGTTCCGTTGCGATTTCCATGATCCCTGGGGCAACCGCATTCAGGTTGTCGATCTTCACGACGAATCGCTTATCTGGCTGTTGCCATATCGCGAAGTCCAGAAAGCGGGAGTTAAACTTGGAGAAACGCCGTGAAGATGCCGCTCAAACTCGAACGCTGCACGATTCGCGACTGGCGGCTAGACGATGCGGCATCGCTCGCAAAACACGCAAACAATCGCCGCGTCTGGCTTGGATTGCGGGATTTATTTCCACACCCATACACCATCGACGACGCAAATGAATTCTTGTGTCGCGCAAAAACGGAGCAACCCATGACAAATTTTTGCATCGACATCGATCATGCGGCGGTCGGCGGCATCGGTATTCGCATTGGCCAGGACGTGCATCGTCATGTAGCCGAGCTCGGCTTTTGGCTGGGTGAGGAATTTTGGGGACACGGGATAATGACGGAAGTGACCCCAGCGTTCGTAGACTTTTGCTTTCAGAAATTTCCGCTCAATCGGATCTACGCCGAGCCTTATGCTAATAATCCCGCCTCGGCTCGAGTTTTGGAAAAGGCCGGATTCGTTTTAGAAGGAAGATTGCGAAAGAATGCCGTTAAAGACGGGCAGGTTCTCGATTCGCTCCTTTACGCGAAGACGAAGTAGAGCTTGATGCGAATCCACCCGCGTTGATCTTTGGGACGTGGCACAGTTATGGGGAAAGAATATTTTAATAACGGGGGCGTCACAGGGCTTGGGACGTGAAATGGCGTTGCGTTTCGCGCGCGAAGGTGCGGCAGGTTTGTCGCTGGTCGCGCGCCATGCTGATAAATTGAATGCCGTTCGCGACGACGTTCTCAAGATCGCGCCGAAGATCGATATCGTCGCCATCGAGGCCGATGTGAGCAAGCCGCGCGACATCGAGCGGATCGTTGCGACGACTCTCGCGCAATTCAAAGGCCGGCTCGACGTGCTGGTGAACAACGCATCGACAATCGGACCCTCGCCAATGCCGTTCTTGCTCGATTATCCAGTTGAAGATTTTCGCGAAGTGCTCGACACAAATCTAATCGGCCCGTTCTTGCTGATCAAAAACGCCCTGCCAGCGATGATCGAACGCCGTGGTTCCATCATTAACGTGACAAGCGACGCTGGCCAGGTCGGTTACCCCGGCTGGGGTGCGTACGGCATTTCCAAATTTGGCCTCGAAGGCATGTCGCAAACCTGGGCCTCGGAATTGGAAGAAACAGACGTGCGCGTCAACTGGGTTGATCCCGGTAGTATGAACACTGCCATGCATCGCGCCGCGGAACCGGAGGAAGATCCGTCGGAATGGGCGAATCCCGCCGATGTAACTGACGTTTTTGTTTTCCTCGCCTCTGATGAATCGAAAAGTGTTACAGGCAAACGCTTCCAGGCGCAGGAAGATTGGAAGGCAGAGCTGTCAGCGAAAGCGGAAAGGTAACCACTGAGGTCGCGGAGGTCGCAGAGAAAGAAATTTCGATTTTGATTTTTCTCTGCGATCTCTGCGCGCTCTGCGGTAAATTTGAGTAGTGTGCGCGCAGTTCACATTCACACTTCCGCCGGAGTTGAGCGCGAAGGAGCCGCCGGAACGTCGCGGCATCCGGCGCGATCAAGTGCGACTCATGGTGATCGATCGTGCGACCGGCCGCATCGAGCACACGCGTTTCGATAAGATCGGCAATTACCTTCGCGCGGGCGACCTGCTCGTTTTCAATTCCAGTCGTACACTGCCCGCGTCGCTGCGCGGCTGTGAGTGCAGTGCCGCGCACGGCCCGTGTATGGAAGTGCGGCTGGCGGAACGTTTACCTGACGGCTCCTGGCTTGCGCTTTTGGTTTGCGAGCAGGGCGATCCATTTGGATGTGGCTTACGTGCCGGCATGCAGATTGAATTCGCCGAAGGATTGGCCGCGACCGTCCTGGAGCGGGACGCAAACATCCCGCGGCTGTGGAAATTGCGCTTCTCCATTTCGGGCACCGAACTTATCGATCTTATCTACCGGCTGGGGAAACCAATCCGCTACGAATACGTCTCGGCGCCGTGGGATCTCGATTATTACCAAACTGTTTACGCGACCGAACCCGGGTCAGCCGAAATGCCGTCAGCCGGGCGGGCATTTACATGGAAATTGCTGCTCGATCTAAAACGTCGCGCCATCCACAGCGCTTACGTTGTCCTGCACGCCGGTCTCTCGAGTTACATGGACGATGAGATTGATCGTCAGCATCCCGCGTCGGAGGAAGAATATTTTGTAAGTCGAATCACCGCGGAGAAAATCAATCAGGCACGGGAAAACGGCGGTCGCGTCATTGCCGTGGGCACCACTGTTGTGCGCGCCTTGGAATCAGCCGCGAATGAAAACGGCAGCGTAGCCGAGGTGCACGGTTACACCCGTTTGAAGATCGATCGTCACCACAAATTGCGATGTGTGGACGGGTTGCTCACTGGTTTGCATGAACCCGAAGCGACCCACCTGGATTTGCTCAGCGCATTCTTACCGCCGGACCAAATTCGCGCTGCCTACCGAGAAGCGATCGCGAGAAAATATCTCTGGCACGAATTCGGTGATTTGAATCTGATTCTGTAGCCACCGGCCTGTGGCCGGTTAGACGAAACGATTAGGAGCCGCGTACCTTACGTCGCATAGCAACGTGGCTACAGCTCACATTATCTGGCACTAGCGCCATACATCGCGCCGACTTCGCCGTGAATTTCATGGGAATTTTCCGGTTGTCGAATGATAGAGTCGGGATCCGCTTGTGCGGTGGAGTTTGTATTCGCGCAGCCGGCAAGAAACGCAATGAAAAACAACACGAAGAGATGACTAACAATTCGCAGCGACATTCCGCTATGTCGACCCCCATCCTGGCAAGTCAAGGGTTGTAACCGGAGGTCGGTGGTTTTCCCTGATGTTCCTGGCTTCCTGCTTTCCTGATGTTAATCCGTGCTATCTATGTAATCCGAGGTTATCGGTTTCAACCTCTGCGCATGATTTCGTTTATCGTTCCCGCCTACAACGAAGAGCTTGAGCTTTCATCGACGATCGCAGCGATTCGAGCTGCGGCAGTCGACGCGCCTCAGCCGTATGAGATCATCGTGGTTAATGATGCATCTACGGATGCGACTGCCGAAATTGCTGCGCGGGCGGGTGCGCGAGTCGTCTCGATCAGCCGGCGCCAGATCGCAGCGTCCCGCAACGCCGGAGCGCGCGCCGCGCGGGGGGACTCCTTGTTTTTCGTCGATGCCGATACGCGGATCAAACAGACGCATATTGGCGAGGCCATCGCCGCTCTTGAAGAAGGTTATGCGGGCGGCAGCGCGTGGGTTATGACGGATGGATTCGTTCCGCTATGGGGCCGTATCTGCGTGCGCGTCTTTTGCGCCGTTTACTTCAGGCTCAATCTGGGCGCCGGCGCATTTCTTTTCACGACACGGCGCAATTTCGACGCGATTGGCGGCTTCGATGAACAGTATTATATCGGCGAAGAAGTTTACTTTAGTCTCGCTCTGAGAAAACTTGGGCGCTTCAAAGTGTTGCGCGCGCCAATTCTGACTTCAGGCCGGAAATTGCGGATGTATTCAGCGCGGTACGTTCTCGGCCGATCCTTGTCGATCATCCTCCGCGGCCCGCGCGCCGCGCGCTCGCGAGAGAAGCTTGAGTTTTGGTACAATGGCGGACGCGAAGACCCCTCTGGATAAAATAACGTAAGCCACCGGCTTGCGTTTGGAATGGAATCGCAAGCTCGCCACTGGATGAATCCGTCCGGCTGGCGGACGGGAGGCATGCGCTGCTTTGTGCCGCGGCGCGCCGGGCAGTCGCGCCCTACCATAATCGCGGCCCACGCCGTAGCAGACTTGCGAAATGCGACTCTTCATTTAATGTAGGCACTTCGCTTATGGCAGAGAGCACGGAAACGTTGAGCTTCAAGGAATTCCAACTGCACAAAGAAGATACCGGCAGCGCGGATGTGCAAATCGCACTTCTTACCCGCCGGATCGAGCATTTGACCGAACACCTCAAGACCAATCGCAAAGATCATTCTTCGCGGCGCGGTCTGCTTAAGATGGTCGCGCAGCGCCGGAGTCTGCTCGATTATTTGAGCAAAACAGAAGCCGATCGCTATAAAAAACTGATCGACAAATTGAACCTGCGCAAATAAGCGCACCGATTTTTCGGGAAGTTCCGCGTACAACCGTTTAAGCGCTCGAAGCCAGAGATAGATTAGAAAACAACACAATCAGCAGTCCAGGCCGCAGTAACCACCTTGGATTTTAGGTTTTAGTCCCGCAGTCGCGGGGTTAAAACCTACAGTCAGGGTGACCGGCCTGGAACTCGCACATCCAGGAAAGGTAAAATGCAACAGAAGGTCACGGCCCAAATCGGGGCCACTCAAATCTCTATCGAAACCGGCAGAATAGCCAGACTAGCCGACGGCGCGGTCGTCGTCTCATGCGGCGACACCATGGTGCTGGTCAGCGCCGTCTCGGCGACAATGATCAAGGAAGGCCAGGATTATTTTCCGCTCACGGTCGATTATCGCGAAAAAGCGGCCGCAGTGGGGAAATTTCCCGGTGGCTATTTCAAACGCGAAGGGCGCCCAACGGAAAAAGAAACACTTACGTCGCGCATGATCGATCGACCGCTCCGGCCGCTCTTTCCATCAGGATATTTTTATGATACGCAGATCATCTCGATCCTGCTCAGCGCCGACGGTGAAAATGATCCCGACATTCTGGCTATCAACGGCGCGTCCGCTGCGCTATGCGTTTCGGACATTCCGTTTGCCGGCCCAATTGGCGCCGTGCGCGTTGGCCGCGTGAAAGGCCAGTTCGTCGCCAACCCGACGCACACGGATCGCGCGCAAAGCGATCTCGATCTCGTTTATGTGGGCACGGAAAATGACGTGATCATGATCGAAGGCTCAGCGAACGAACTGGCCGAAGCCGAGTTCGTGAAAGCGCTTGAGTTCGCGCATGGACATGCGCGCGAGATGATTCGCATTCAAAGAGAACTGGCGGCCCAAGTGGGCAAACCGAAACGCGAAGTGCCGTTGCTGCAGGTCAACTCAGACCTGCTCGATATCGCTTACCGCGTCGCGGGTGAGCGGATCGAAGCAGCGCTTTACACCGAAGGCAAGGTGGCGCGCGCCAAAGCGGTCGATGCGTTGCGCGAGGAAGTGAAGACGTCGATCCTGGAAAAACACCCCGAGGCCGATGCTTTTGCGATCTCGCAGGCATTCGATTACGTCCAGAAGAAGGCGTTTCGCATCAGCATTCTCGATAAACAAAAACGCGTCGATGGCCGCGCTTACCAGGATTTGCGGCCGATCAGTTGCGAAGTGAGCGTGCTGCCGCGCGCCCATGGCTCCGCCATTTTCCAGCGGGGCGAAACCCAGGCTGTCGCGCTTGCCACGCTGGCACCCATCGAGGAAGCGCAGATGCTCGATGCTTATGGTGGCGGAGAACAATCCAAGCGGTTCATCTTGCACTACAATTTTCCTCCGTTCAGCGTGGGCGAAACGGGACGGACTGGTGGGCCCGGCCGGCGCGAGATTGGTCACGGTGCCCTGGCAGAGCGTTCGCTTGAACCGGTCGTGCCGAGCGAGAACGATTTTCGTTACGCCATCCGAATTTCAAGCGAGATCATGGAATCAAACGGATCGACATCCATGGCGAGCGTGTGCGCTGGCATGCTAGCGCTCATGGATGCGGGCGTTCCGGTGAAGACGCCAGCGGCCGGAATTTCAGTCGGACTGGTCACTGAGTTCGGGGACGATCGACAATTGAAACGCTACGAATTGCTGACCGACATCATTGGCTCGGAAGATCATTTCGGTGACATGGATTTCAAGTTGTGCGGCACCGACGCGGGCGTCACCGGTTTTCAACTCGATCTGAAACTCCCCGGGATTAGTCACAAAATCATGGCCGAAGCGATCCAGCGCGCGAAAGAAGCGCGCACGAAGATTCTCGACATCATGCGCAGCGCTCTGGACAAGCCTCGACCGGAATTATCGAAGTATGCGCCACGGATCGAAACCATTAAAATCAATCCGGAGAAGATCGGAGCGCTTATCGGACCTGGCGGCAAGACCATCAAGGGCATTGTCGCGGAGACCGGCGCTGAAATTAATATCGAGGACGACGGCTCGGTGCACATCTATGCGACCAGCGGTGAAAGCATGGCGCGCGCAAAAGAGATCATCGGCGGCATGACGCGTGAGATCGAAATCGGGCAGACGTATCAGGGCCGCGTGGTCTCGACGAAGGAATTCGGCGCGTTTGTGGAAGTTTTCCCGGGCAAGGATGGACTCGTGCACATTTCCGAGCTCGCGGATTTTCGTGTGAAACGAACGGAAGACGTCGCCAAGGTTGGCGACATCATTTGGGTCAAGTGCATCGGGATCGACGACAAAGGCCGGGTAAAACTTTCGCGCAAGGCCGCGTTGAAGGAACGCGCCGAAGCCGAAACGGGTCAGCCCGCTCCGGCAGAGCACGAGCCCTGATCTGCGCCGTAGCGTACGCTGCAGCACTTGTAGCCGGGATCGGTGATCCCGGTCGCTTAAGTGAGGTTGACAACCTCGACTGCGGGTGAGTTAGAAGGTGAGGCTTTGATATGACTACGCCCGCTCGACTTTCTTACGGCGTACTGGCCCTGGTGCTGATTCTGGCTGACTTCTTGCACCTCGGAGCGCCGCTGCTCGCAATGCTTTTTTCTTACTTCGCATTACGACAGCTCTTTTTGCTCACAAAAAGAAAATGGATCGCACTAATTCTATTTGTCGTCCTTGCAGCGGCGATCGCCGCTGGCGCTGCGTATTTTACCCGTGCCACCCTTCTCGCGCTGCCGGACGTGGCAGACACTTCAATTCCTTCCGCCAGCGCCTGGGCTCAGCAGCGTCAGATCGAATTGCCCTTCACGGATTTTGAAAGCTTGAAAACGGTTGTAATCGACACGCTCAAGCAAGAGGCCCATTATTTGCGAAACGTCGCTAACTTTGCTCGCTCTGTTACGAGCGTGCTGGTTTTCACACTTATCGCGATTGTGGCAACAGCCAGTCTCTTTCTCAAAACCGGTCTGGATCCACATCGGGGCACGCATCCAGTGAAGAACAATCTTTACTCCGTTTGTTGCGACGAAGTCTCAACGCGATTCCGCGATTTCTACCGCAGCTTCGCCACAGTCATGGGCGCACAGATCACGATTTCCTTGATCAATACGATATTGACCGGGATTTTCGTTGTCGCGGTTCACCTCCCGTACGCGCCGCTCGTGATTGCGATCACATTTCTTTGCGGTCTGGTGCCCATCGTCGGTAACCTGATCAGTAATACGATCATTGTTTTCATTGCGTTGACGGTTTCTCTGAAACTGGCGATCGGGGCGCTGTTGTTTCTCGTTGGGATTCATAAGCTCGAATATTTCTTGAACAGCAAAATCATCGGCGAGCGGATTCGGAACCCGGTTTGGCTGACACTGATCGCACTGATTATTGGCGAAAGACTCATGGGCATTCCTGGCCTGATCTTGGCGCCGGTGGTGTTGAATTATCTGCGCGTGGAAATGTTGACAGTGGAAGTGCCCTCGGCGCCGGAAAAAGTTGAATCGTTGAATCGGTGAAGAGCTTTTTAACGTTGCGACGTACGCCATGAAAGCTGGTTTCCCTTTTGTCATTCCGAGCGAAAGCCTTGCCCTGAGCGAAGTCGAATGGGTCGAGGAATCTCTCATTTTAGAACAACTCTGACCACGCCATGAAGGCTGGCTTTCTTGAGAAATTAATCGAACGACTGGGGCGCATCGGGCCAGAGGAGGTGCAGAATTATTTTTTGCGCTTGGCGCAGGAGAAAGGTTTTCTCGAAACGGTTTTTAACGCCATTCAGGAAGGCATCATCGTGACCGATTCGAAAGGCCGCATCACCTATCTCAACGATGCGGTTTGCGAATTGTTTGGACTTCATGGAAGCGATGCAATCGGCAAACGGCTCGACGAGTGCATCCGCGGTCTGGATTGGGAATCGCTGACGCAAAGCGGCGGACCCATCAGTCGCGACATGGAAATTTTTTATCCGGCAAATCGCTTCATCAATTTTTATATCGTGCCGTTGATGATCGAACACCGCGAGACTGGCGAGAAGATCGACAAGAAGGCCGCGACAGCTGCAGGTTCGGAGAACTTCCCGGACGGGCAAGACGATCAAGTTGGCCACGCCATGATCCTGCGTGACATCACCGAGAGCCGGCGCTCCGCGCAGCAAACGATTGAGTCGGAGCGATTAAACGCGCTCACGCTGCTCGCCGCCGGCGTAGCGCACGAGATTGGCAATCCACTGAACTCGCTGCACATCCATTTGCAATTGATGGAGCGCAAACTGCACGATCTGGACGACAACGCGAAGACGGAGCTTCAGGAATCGATCGACGTCGCCCGTTCCGAGGTCAACCGGCTCGATTCCATTGTCTCACAATTTTTGCGCGCAATCCGACCTTCAAAACCCCAGCTCCATCCGGAGAACGTGAACACGATTGTCGAGGAAGCGGTACGTTTTTTCGCGCCCGAAATTCAGGACCGTGACGTCGTCGTGGAACAGGAATTGCGGTCGGACCTTCCTCTGCTTCAGATCGATCGTGGTCAGATGAAGCAAGCCTTTTATAACGTGATCAAGAACAGTCTCGAAGCGATGAAGCGCCGCGGCATTCTGCATATTCGCACCGACAGAGACGACACCCACGTCCTCATCAGTTTCATCGATACTGGCAGCGGCATGTCCGCAGAAAATTTGGGCCGCGTTTTCGAGCCTTATTTCACAACGAAACCTTCTGGCACGGGTCTCGGCTTGCTAATTGTGCGTCGAATTGTGCGCGAGCACGGCGGCGAACTCTCCATCCAAAGCAGCGAAGGCAAGGGACTCACTGTTACAATTCGATTGCCTCATATCGATAAGCGCGTTCGCATGTTGGAAGCGGGAGAAACCAAGCGTAAGGATGAAGGCCGAACGACGGGCAGATGGAGGGCGGAGCTCTGCGACGCCGCCGGACTCGTCCCTCCAGCAACCTGAACGGAAGAAACCCGCACATTTTCCGACGGTTGAGGTTGGATTTCGTCGATCATTATCTTCTTAACGGTGTGCACGCGCCGGCGAAGATCGCTGCTCGCAAACAACGAATCGGCGCGACGAATCATCGGGGCATGGCACACCGCCGACTTCGCGTGCCGGCCGTTACGTCATCATGCCGGATCACATTCATTTGTTCTGCGCGCCGAATACGTTCCCTCCACAACCGCTTAAGGACTGGATTGCATTCTGGCGAAATCATGTAACACGAGCCTGGCCGCAGCGTCACGAGACTCCCATTTGGCAGCGTGACTATTGGGACCGGCAGTTGCGGCGCGACGAGTCATACGCGCAAAAATGGGAGTACGTGAAAAACAATCCCGTCCGGCACGGCTATGTAGCCTGCGCGGAAGACTGGCCCTATCAGGGTGAACTCAATATTTTGGAATGGCACGATCGATGAATCTTGGAGAGCGAAACTCTGCGACGCCGGGCGAAGGGATCAATTGCGCGTGGAAGGCGGAGCTCTGCGACGCCCATTAATTAGGGCTCGCGGGAGCTCGCCCCTCCAAAGCTCGCCGCACCTCACGGTCTGTTAATGGTCGCCGCCGAATACCCTTTTCAACCAGTCTTCGAGCTGGCGAAAGAGAAGACCGAGATAAGCGCCGGGTGATTCCTTGAAAAGTTCGACAATGCGCGGGCTCAGATCTTGTTTGGGCTCATCGATGGTGCCGGAGAGATGCACGGAAGTCCAGAGATAGCCGCTTCGCTCACGGCTGAAGACTTCTTCTGGGTTGGGGAGCCAATCAAGATATTGCTGGGTGAGCCCTACGCTGATGGCGCCGTGTAACGAACGGTGATCGATCGAGATCGCTCCCTCGATTCGAAATTTCCCTTTCTCTTCAATTGCGATGTCTTTGATGTCGATCTTCGGATAACGCCATGCGAAACTCAGCGAGCAATCATTTAGCTGCAGGTGCTCGAATGATTTATTCCGTGCGACTTCGGCCAGCTTTTCCAGAAGGGGGAGGTTGTCGACGCGTCCGTCGCGGATACGCAACGCGCCCTCGCCGGAGGAACTTTCCAGCTTCGGATTCTCTCCCGTCCAATGGATCTTCCCGACAGCGCTGCCGCCCAAATGCTCTTTCCATTTTGCCGGCAGCCACGTGCGAATTGGGACGGAATCGAAGGTCGCGTTGAAATTAACGCTTTTGTCTTTCCCGATGCCTGCGTTCCCCTGGCCATGGATGCTTCCCTCGCGGTGCGCGTCTAGCGCAAGTCCGCCATTCGGACGGACTCGTCCTGTGGCGAGATCGACATCGTAAATCGTAAGCAGCGTCGCTGTGATGAGAAGATGCGCACGGCGGAGATCGAGCTCGGGGACCAAGGCCATTTTCAGTCTGCCATCGGTTGCGACGTATTCGAAATCGCGACCCTGAGGGGTGATGAGCAGGTGCGTGCCGAAGAAGCCCGCCCGCTCGCCGCGAAATCGCCAGGTTATATTCGAGCGTTCCGATTCAATCCCCCGCAAATTCACGCGGTTCGGTAAAAAAATTGAAAACCACGGCTTCGATGAAATCGGCTCCGGTTTGTGCTCGTAGATCTGGACCTCGACGTCACCGGATCGAACGTGCACGTCATCGAACTTCCATTGCCGCACAAATATGCCCCACGGGTTGAACCTGGCAGTGACGCCGTGAGCATCGAGCGATTTCAGCGCTCTTTCTCCATTGCTTGCCTGGAAACTTTCGCTTTGCGCCGTTAACGAGCCAGTCCGCCGAATCGGTGAGTAGTGCCCTCTTGGAAAATGCAAACCCTTTGCCGTTTCATTTTCCATTGCTGCACGAAACGCGTCACTCTCGATGTAATGAGTGAGCAGCGGACTGAAAAAAAAGGCGGTTCCTGTCGCGGCTGCGATAACGACTAAAATCGCAATCGCTGCGGCGTAAATCTGCAATTTTCTTCGCAAGATGGGGGAAAATAGGACGTGAAAGGTTAAATAGTTAGAAGAGTTACAAAGTTACAAGGATCCTGCGCCGCTGCGATTGTAACGATGTAACTCTTGTAACTTCTTTAACGGTTTTAACGATGCGACGTTTTACGTCCGCGACCAGCGATTCCCGGCTATAACCCAGCGCGCAGCGCGTACTTCGGATTTTTTACCTGCTTGCGAATCGCTGCAAAGAGGCTGCTAATTCCAGTCTGGCTCGCGCGATTGGCGATAAAAGACGGGATCATGCCACCGCTATCAGTGTAAACCGAGTAAGTTGCGCGCGTTTTGATTGCACCATCTGGCTCGAGCAGCCATCCGCCGTCGCAAATTTTTACTCGAACGACGCCCTTTTTTTCCGTGGGTCCCAGGTCATTCGCCGATTCCCATTGATTAAGATAAATGAATCCCTCGGTGCCAGGCCACGACTTTTTCCGAACACGCAGGGTGTAATCGCGGTCCTGACAAATCTTGGGTGACAGGCGCTGATAAGTAATAATCGAATCGGTTTCGCGCTTCAGGAGCCGGCATTCCAAAGTATAAGGCATGAAGTTTGGATAATTCTCGAAGTCGTCAATCACTGCGTGAACGGCGCAGGTTGGGGCGTCAATCGCGCCGATTGCCCTAAACTCCCTTAGCCGTGAATCTGTGTGCGGTCGGCTGTAGATAGCGACATCCTTGGTTTCGACGGCTAGTTTCCAGCCTTCGCTTGGATTGACCGAATGAGAAACTTCATCGGCGAGGCCGCTCGAGCCGCCAATGAGAAAGATCGACATCAGACCGTGGAAAACCCACCGGTGCATCGGGCGATGATACACGTTTTCATCACAAGCGCCACAGTAGCCGCTATTTTCTGAGCTGCGGAGATCGCCGTAGAGCTCGGAGAAATTCTTTGAATCTCTGTGCACTCTGCGTTCTCTGCGGTTAATCATTACCGGTTGTCCCGATATGAGTCCACAGCCCACTATCCTTATTGTCGATGATGAAAAGCATACGCGCGACGGCTTGCGGCGTTTGCTTGAAAACGAATACGACGTGTATGTGGCCGCGGATATTTCCGGCGCGATGAACGTCCTCGAACGGGAGCAGATCGATGTGCTCCTCACCGATCTGCGCCTCGGCGGCGAAGATGGAATGCAATTGATCGATCGCGCTTTGAAAATGCCACGCGCTCCCATCTGCATCATGATGACGGCATACGGCTCTATCGACGTCGCGGTCGAAGCGATGAAACGCGGCGCATACGATTTTGTCACCAAGCCGCTTAATCTGGACAAAGTCGAATTGCTGATTACCCGTGCCGTGCAGGGTCGCAAACTGGAGCAGGAAAATCGCGCGCTCCGGCAGCAAGTGGACGAGCGTTACGGCCTCGAAAACATTTGGGGCGAATCGGCCGCCCTGCATGAAGTGCTCGACACCATACGGCAGGTCGCACCTTCCTCTGCCAATGTTCTTATTGAAGGCGAGAGCGGCACCGGCAAAGAGCTGGCCGCGCACGCCATCCACAACTTGAGTCGCCGTAACAAGGCGAAATTTGTGGCAGTGCATTGCGCCGCGCTCTCACCGCAATTGCTGGAGAGCGAACTGTTCGGACACGAGAAAGGGGCGTTCACCGGGGCACACGAACGTCGCATCGGCCGATTCGAGCAGGCGAACGGCGGCACCATTTTCCTTGACGAAATAGCCGAAATCGATCCGAGCACTCAAGTCAAATTACTGCGCGTAATCAGCGAAGAACGCGCCTTCGAGCGCGTCGGCGGCAATCAAACGCTGCGCGCGGACGTTCGGCTGATTGCGGCCACAAACAAGAATCTTGAACGACTCGTACGCGAGGGAAAGTTTCGGGACGATCTTTTCTTTCGCCTGAACGTTGTGCGGATCACCATGCCGCCATTGCGCGATCGGAAGGAAGATATTCCGCTTCTAGTGCGCGGCTTTTTGCGGCATTTCTGCCGGGCAAATGAGAAACCTCTTGTCGATCTAACGCCCGACGCGATGGATGCGCTGCTCACTTACGATTGGCCTGGCAATGTTCGCGAGCTGCGCACCGCGATCGAGCATGGGGTTGTGATGGCGACCGGCTCAAAAGTCACGCTGCGCGATCTCCCAATGGCGGTGCGACAAGCAGCCACAGCGATGTCTCCTCGCGGAATTTCCGCTGCCGAGGTTTTCGGAGAAAAATTGAGTCCTCTCGATCTGCACCAAACGGAAAAGAAATTGATCATGCAAGCGCTCGCCACCACGAATGGAAACGTGACCGCAGCAGCCAAAAAGCTCGGCATTAGCCGGCGGACGTTGCATCGAAAGATCAACGAAATGAATGTGGCCAAAGTGCCGGCGCCTCGCGGCAGCGCAGTCGAGAATCAGCGACCGAGTTCGTCAGACACCGGGCGTTAGCGGGATTGTTGTTATGTCGAGAGTAGAGGAAGAGAAATCGGGGATCCTACGAAAGTTTCCCTTTTACGAGTTGGCCTCCCGCGTTTCAATTAGGCCGTGACTCAGCATAAGAAAATCTTCGGAACGGACGGCGTCCGCGGCGTTGCCAATGTGGAGCCAGTCACGGCCGAGACATCTCTGAAACTGGGTCGGGCCGCCGCGCACGTTTTCACTCAGCTGAATCCGCGCAAGAACCCGGAGGGGACGCGTCCCAAAATTGTGCTAGGCAAAGACACTCGCCTTTCCGGTTACATGCTTGAAAACGCGCTCGTCGCCGGAATCACCTCACTTGGGGTCGACGTTCTCATCATTGGGCCGCTACCGACGCCGGGCGTTGCTTACATCACACGGTCGCTCCGCGCCGATGCCGGCATCATCCTCTCCGCCTCGCATAATTCGTACGAAGATAACGGGATCAAGTTTTTCCGGCATGACGGCTATAAGCTGGACGATCAAGTGGAAGAACAAATCGAGCAGCTTGTGTTCACGGGCGAAATCGATTCCATCCGCCCGACTGCTGGAAAAATTGGACGGGCTGCGCGAATCGATGACGCGCTTGGTCGTTATGTCGAATTTGCCAAGGCGAGCTTTCCTCGCAGGATGTCGCTCGAAGAAATGCTCGTCGCGGTCGATGTCGCCAACGGCGCGGCTTACAAATCAACGCCGTGCGTTTTGCGCGAGCTCGGTGCGGATGTCGCCGTCGCGCACAACGAGCCAAATGGCATGAATATCAACGAGGGTTGTGGCAGCATCCATCCCGAGGAAATTCAGCGACTCGTCAAGGAAACCGACGCACACGTCGGCATCACGCACGATGGTGACGCTGATCGTGTACTGCTTTGCGACGAGAACGGAGAGATTGTCGATGGCGATGAGATTCTCGCCATCGCAGCTATCGATCTTTTGCGCGGCGGCCGACTCGAGCAGAATACTGTCGTCGCCACGGTCATGAGCAATTGTGGTCTCGATGAAACGCTCGCCGCACACGGCGGAAAAGTGATCCGCACGAAAGTGGGCGATCGCTATGTCATCGAAGAAATGGTGCAGCGGAAACTGAATCTCGGCGGCGAGCAAAGCGGTCACATCATTTTCCGTGATTTCACCACTACCGGCGACGGAATCATCAGTGCGCTCCAGATTTTGCGCATCATGCACCAGACCGGCCAGCCGCTGAGCAAATTAAAAACTTGCCTGAACAAATACCCGCAAGCTCAACGTGATTTGGTGGTGAAAGGAAAACCGCCGCTCTCGGAGCTCTCGACTGTGATGAAGCTGGTAAAGGAAACGGAGGAAGAACTTTCCGGCAAAGGCCGGGTCCTCCTGCGTTATTCAGGCACCGAGCCGAAAATTCGCCTGCTTATCGAAGGCCGCGAGTTCGACAAGATCGACAAGCAAGCGAACCGGATCGCGGACGCGATTCAAAGCGCGATCGGAGCGAATTAAATGAGCATAGCGTTCTTTCGTCCCACACTGCTTTTGCACGCGCACGCTTCGCACAGCGAAGCGGCTACAGCTGTAGCCGGCGGCGTGTGGGCGGCGCTCGCGCGGAATTCTTCGGTATGACGCTCGCCCGAGTTATTGAAGCGCTCCTTTTCAGCGCGCCAAAGCCGTTGTCAATCCGTGAACTAGCCGCCGCGATTAAAGGCGCGGGGACGGAGGACGAGCTTTCGCCTAACGAGTTCGCGCGCGTGACTGAAGGGGAGATTGTCGCGGCGCTCGAACAATTAAGGATAGAGTATGTTCAGGAGCAGCGCGCCTTTCAAATTATCGAGAAAGCGGAAGGCTGGCAGCTCGTTACCGATCCTGCCTTTGCCAGCTGGGTGCGCCAGCTTTTTCCCCTGCCCAAACCGGCGCGCCTGACCGCGCCCGGGCTGGAGACGCTCGCGATTATTGCGTATCGCCAACCAATTACGCGCGCTGATGTCGAAGCCGTGCGCGGCGTGAACATCGACGGGGTGCTCCAAACATTGATGGAACGCGGCCTCGTCAAAATTGCCGGGCGGGCGGAGATCCCCGGTCGCCCGCTTCTTTACGAAACCACGCAATTTTTTCTTGATCATTTCGGCCTGCGTAGTCTGGACGAATTGCCCAACGTGGAAGAGTTGCGCACGCGCCATTTGCCGGTCGCGGGCCCCCCATCTCAGCCAGCCGTGCCTGCGGCGACGGCAAACTCTGGGTAGCGTGCGCGCCTGGTTTCTGGGGAGCACAGGCCGCCGGCCTGTCGCATTCGGCGGCCTCGCCGAATGCCTCTTCGCACAACATCCAGGCTCCGAGCAACACGCGCGCGGTTCGCGGCAAGCTGCCGCGAACTACAGGCTGGCAGCCTGTGCTCCCCATCACATAGGACGCGGGCGACTTTTTCTTGCACTTTCCCTCTTGATCTCAACATCGACTTCAACGTCTGCGGAAATCCAGCCAGCGGATTGCGCGCGTGCCGCAAAGTATTCAGAGGGCAAACGCGGCGTCTCGATGCTCGTCATGCAAAACGGCTGGACCGTTTTCGAGCACTATGCCAACGGCGGGTCGGCTCGCGGCAGATGGCCGATCTTCAGCGGGACAAAAAGTTTTTGGGGAATCGCCGCGCTGGCTGCGGTACGTGATGGCTTGTTTAAGATCGACGATCCCGTCTCCGACACGATCACTGAATGGAAGAGCGACGCACGTAAATCGGGGATCACCATCCGCCAGCTGCTCAACCAGACCGACGGCATTGAAGGCGCCTCGCGTCTTCAGCGTGCATCGATTCGCGATCGGAATGCGATGGCGATTCGATTGCCGACGGTTGCTGAACCCAGCTCGGCTTTCATCTATGGTCCGAGTCACCTCCAGATTTTTTCAGAACTGCTGCGTCGAAAATTAAAAGGGCGCGCAACAATCAGCTACATCGAAGGACATGTGTTGAGCCGGTTCGGGCTCGGCCGTCTCAATTACAAGAAGGACGCGCGTGGCAATCCGCTGCCCGCGACAGGCTTTGAATTGACAGCGCGTGAATGGGCGCGGTTCGGCGAGTTGGTGCTCGGCCGCGGAAATTATCACGGGCGTCAAATTGTTCCGGCAGATTTGTTGCACGAATCGTTTGCCGGCTCACAAGCGAACCCGTCATATGGCCTCACATTTTGGCTAAATCAGGGGGCACCGAATGGGCGCGAGGTCGACATGGAACGAATGCTCGATCTGCCGTGGCAAACCGCTCAATGGACGGATGTTTGCATCTGCAAGGATGCGCCTGCCGACATGGTGGTGGCGCTTGGCTCGGGTTACCAACGGTTATTCATTATTCCATCAATGAAAGCACTGATTGTACGGCAAGGGTCAACCGCGAAATTCTCGGACGCGCATTTTCTGCGGCTGGTTTTGGGCCTGCAGGGGACGCCGTTGGCGTCCCGGGAAGCGAACCGCTTCCCCTACAACCCATGAGCGTGGTTGACTTGGTGGAGCATTTCTTGAACGGTTCACAACCTTATGAACAAATTCGCGATCGGTTGCGGCGTGGTAATCGTCGTTTTGCTTTTCATTGTCGTCATCGCTGCCCTCGCGCTTGGCGGCAGTTACAATCGTCTCGTTCGGTTGCAACAAAGTGTCGATCAAAGTTGGGCGCAGGTGCAAAACGTCTATCAGCGACGCGCCGATTTGATTCCGAATCTGGTGAACACCGTTTCGGGCGCAGCCAATTTCGAAAAATCAACTCTGGTAGAAGTGACGAATGCGCGCGCGAGCGTGGGTCAGGTGAAGCTTGACCCGAATAAAGCGCCGACCGATCCGGCGCAGCTCGCGCAATTCCAAGCCGCCCAGGGGCAATTGAGTAATGCGCTTTCGCGTCTGCTTGTGGTGGTCGAGCGCTATCCAGAACTAAAGGCCAACCAGAATTTTGTGGGCTTGCAAGCCCAGCTTGAAGGAACCGAGAACCGAATTTCGGTCGAACGCGGAAACTTCAATACAGCAGTGCAAAGCTACAATGTTGCGGTGCGCAGTTTCCCAACAAATTTGATTGCGGGTATGCTCGGTTTCCCACCGCGGCCATTTTTCACGGCGCAAGCGGGCGCGGAGAGACCGCCGCCAGTCAACTTCAATTTTGGCCCCGCTACCGCTCCATCACCCGCGACGACAGGTTCGCCGTAGTTCAGCGCGAATGTTGGCGGGCGAATCGCGCGACACTGTTCTGGGGAGCGCACGCGCCCTCGCGTGCAACGGCCGGCGCCTCGCCGGCCGGAACCAGCGGCCGACGATTTTGCAAACACATTCTGTCGATCTCTGCGCGCAGGATGGTTTGCGGCGAGGGCGCCGCAAACAGCACCCGAGGCGGGTGCGCTCCCCAGAGTTGCTACGTTGCGTCGTCTTCGGATTTCTTCTTCTTGCGTCGTTGCAGTCTTTTGCCGCAGAAATCATTCCGCCCAAACCGGACCGCTACTTCAACGATTACGCTGGCGTGGTTTCGAAGGAAGCCGCTCATCGCTTCAATGAGCAACTAGCCCAATTCGAGCGCGAAACTTCAGACCAGGTTGTGGTTGCTGTCTTCTCGAAAATGCAAAGCGATTCGTCGATCGAAGATTACACACAGCGCGTCGCGCAAGCGTGGGGCGTCGGGCAAAGGGACCGGCGTAATGGCGTGGTGTTGTTTGTCTTTGTCGCAGACCGAAAGATGTTCATTCAGGTCGGCTACGGCCTCGAAGGAGCTCTGCCGGACATTACGGCGTTCGATATCACAGAGTACCGTATCAAGCCGCATTTTCGTAACGGCGATTATGAAGGCGGACTGGCGACCGGCATCGATTTGATCTGCAAAGCGATTCGCGGCGAATATAAGGGATCGGGGAAAACCGCTGCAGAACAACGCAGTAAAACTGGCGCTCCCAGCTTCTTGTTCTTCATCATCTTTGTCATTGTGTTGATCGCGATTTCGAGGGTAATGCGGCGACTTGCGGGCTACGGTTATTCATCAGGCCGAGGTGGTCCCATTTTTTTGCCAGTCGGCGGTGGGGGTGGAGGTTGGTCGTCCGGAGGCGGTGGGGGATTCAGTGGGTTTAGTGGTGGTGGTGGCAGTTTCGGAGGCGGCGGTGCCGGCTCGAGTTGGTAACGAAATGCGAACGAAAGAATTCCTCAGCAAGCTCGAGCACGACCGGATCGTGCAGGCAATGCGTAAAGCGGACTCAAAAACGTCCGGCCAGATCCGCGTTTACATTCAGCGCGGCAAGTTGAATGCCGATCCGCTGGTTGCTGCGCAGAAGAAATTTCACCGGCTCGGAATGCACAAAACGAGCGAACGCAATTCCGTGCTCATTTTCGTCGCGCCCCGCGCGCATAAGTTTGCCGTAGTTGGCGACAAAGCGATCCACGAGAAATGCGGCGAAGAGTTCTGGCAGCGAGTTGTTGACGTGATGCGCACGCATTTTCAAAACGAGAAATTTAGCCATGCCATTGTCGAAGCCATTGAGGAGATCGGCAAATTGCTGGCCGCGCATTTTCCGGAAAAATCGAGATCCTCTAATGAATGGCCGGACGAGATTGTCGAACGGTAGGGGCGACGCTCCGCGGAGCCATCGAATTTGTCGGCTCGACAGAGTCTCGCCCCACCAAAATCAGCCCTTGCAAAATCGGACATCTGGTCTTTATTTCGCGTTCCGCAGCGAGTTTTTGAAATTACGCCGTTGGTCCCTGGGTCTCCGTCTCTGGACGTGAAACCGCACTCGCCAGGGGGAACCCGGCGATAGGAGGAATTTCGATTTAAGATTTTCGAATTTCGATTGTCTCTGGCCGCAGCCGGTCTTCAATCGCCAATCGAAAATCGACAGTCGAAGATTAGATATGCCAATCCGTTACGGCCGTTTTGAGATGCCGAAAACCCTCGTCAAAGACGAGAGCACAGCCACAGATACTTACGCCAGGTTCACCGCCGAGCCGTTTGAAGCCGGCTATGGCCACACCGTCGGAAATTCGCTTACCCTTCCCGGTGTGGTCGAGGACGTGACCGATATCGTCCTGAACCTCAAGAAAGTGAAATTTAAGGCCGACGATCATGAACCGCGCAAACTTTCGCTCACTGTAAACAAGGAAGGCGAAGTCACCGCCGGCGACATTCAGGCCGTGCAAGGCTACGACGTGCTTAATCCCAAGCAGGTGATCTGCACGCTCGACAAGAAACATAAATTTGACGCCGAGCTCGAAGTGCGGGTCGGTCGGGGTTTTGCCACTGGCGAGGAAAACAAGCGCCCCGATCAACCGATCGGTTTGATCCCGATCGACTCGATCTTTTCACCGGTGACGCGCGTGAAGTACGCCGTCGAAAATACCCGTGTCGGTCAGCGGACCGATTACGATAAACTCATTCTCGAAGTCTGGACCGACGGACGTTTGACGCCGGATGACGCGCTGCTCCAAGCCTCTGCCATTCTGCGGCACCATCTCGATGTCTTCGTGAACTTCAATGAGGAGGTGATCGAATTCGACGAGACGCCGGCTGGTGTGAGCGAAGAGAACCTGAAGCTCAAGAAGCTGCTCAACATGAGTGTGAATGAGATCGAGCTCAGCGTGCGCGCCGCGAATTGTCTGAACAACGCGAATATCACCACGGTCGGCCAGCTTGCCCAAAAAACCGAGGCCGAAATGCTGAAGTATCGCAATTTCGGCAAGAAATCGCTGAACGAAATTAAAGACAAACTGCAACAGCTTGGTTTGAGTCTCGGAATGAAGTTCGACCCGGGCCTTGTCGACCTGCCGGTAAGCGGTGATGCTGCCAGCCCGAACGGG
>WNGK01002285.1_pt1 | contig 21108 bp, 19 predicted proteins | sample 5400601 | NCBI WGS metagenome assembly WNGK01 (sample SAMN13153376, study PRJNA577476) | soil metagenome | isolation source: 60 cm soil or saprolite under Garry oak tree replicate 1 | place: USA:California | collected 2016-06-15
CCTGTGATCCCAGTGTGACGCCCGGCCGTGTACCACTGCTGCTGAGCCGGCGGGTGCCGGCAGCTTGGAGGTCATCATGCGTCATCGTCCATTCCGGTGCTGGGTGGTGCCGCTGGCCGCGGCGGCGGTCCTGGCCGGATGTTCATCGGGGGGCCAGCAGGGCGCGCCCGTGGCGAGCGTGTCCGGCCACGGCGGAGGCACCGCGGCGGCCGGCCAGGCGCTCACCCAGCAGCAGAGCGACCAGGGCATGATCAGCTTCACCCGGTGCATGCGCGGTCACGGGGTCCAGATGTCCGATCCGGTCCACCGGCCCGGGCACGCGGGGCTCAGCCTGGACCTGCCCACGCGCGACTCGGCGACCAGCGCGGCCTACGCGGCCTGCACGCACTTCATCGCGGCCATGCTCCAGATCAAGTCGGCCGGGGCGGCGGCTCAGGCCGCACCGCACCTCGCCGCGCTGACCAGGTACGCGCAGTGCATGCGCAGCCACGACATCAACATGCTGGACCCGACCCCGCAGGGCGAGCTGAACATGGGCAGCGTGCCCGGTATCACCAGCAATTTCGGCCGGTACTCGCCGCAGTTCCGGGCGGCCGACGCGGCCTGCCGTCACCTTCTCCCGGCCGGCGTCCGTGACGACGGGAGCGGGCCGTGAGGCGGCGCGGCCTTTCCCTGGCCCTGTCCCTGGCTGGGGCCGCCCTCGTCGGGGTGGTCGCCACCGTCGCGGTCCGGGGCGGCCAGGCCGCCCCGGCGGCCCCGGCCCCGCCGCGGCTCGCCACCGCCGCGGTGGTGCGGACGAACCTGGTGACCACGGCACTGACGGGCGGGACGCTCGGCTACGCGGCGGCCCGCCCGGTGGTCAACATGGCGGCCGGGATCTACACCTGGCTGCCGCATCCGGGCGCCACCATCAAAACCGGGAGCGTCCTGTACCGGGTGGACAACAACCCGGTCACGCTGATGGCCGGCGCTACGCCCGCATGGCGGCCGTTCGGGATCGGCATGACGGACGGGCCCGATGTCCGGCAGCTTCAATCCAGCCTGATCGCCGGCCACTTCGCCGTCGGCCTGCTCACCGCGCCGACCGGCCACTACGACCTGCTGACCGCGGACGCCGTGGAACGCTGGCAGACCGCCGGCGGCATGACCGCGACCGGGTTGATCCCGCTGGGCCAGGTGGTCTTCCTGCCCACCGCGGTCCTCGCCGGCGCGATGAACGTCGCGGTGGGCCAGGCCGCCTCGGGCGGCCAGCAGCCTTACCAGGTGACGACGGGTGAGCGGACCGTGACCGTGCCGCTGAGCCCGGCGCTGCCGCCGGCTGCCGTCGGCGAGATCGTCTCCATCATCCTGCCGTCCCAGGCCAGCACGCCCGGGAAGATCACCGCCGTGGGGGCGACGCCGGGCCAGCTCACGGTGACACCGGAGCAGCCGCGGGCCACCGGCACCGGGGTGAACGTCCAGGTGCAGGTAGCCCTGGCGGTTCAGTCGGCCCGCGACGTGCTGGCCGTGCCGGTCTCGGCCCTGCTCGCGCTGGCCGGCGGAGGCTACGGGCTGGAGGTGGTCACGCCGTCGGGCGCGCGTCACCTGGTCGCCGTGACCGCGGGCATCTTCGCCGCCGGGCGGGTTCAGGTCAGCGGAGCGGGCATCACGGCCGGAACGAGAGTGGTGGTGGCGCAGTGAACCTTGCTAGCACAGTGAACGCGCTAGAACTCACCGGGGTGAGCAAGGAGCACCCGGGCTCGCCTCCGGTGGCCGCGCTGAGGTCGGTGACCGTGACGATCGGGTCGGGCGAGTTCACCGCGATCGTCGGCCCGTCCGGGTCGGGCAAGTCGACCATGCTGGCGATCGCCGGCACCCTGGAACGCCCGACCGCGGGTAGCGTCCGGGTGGCCGGGCTCGCCGTGGACGGCCTGCCCGACCGAGCTCTGTCGGGAGTCCGGGCGGGGCGGATCGGCTTCGTGTTCCAGCAGTTCTTCCTGGTGCCCAGCCTGACCGCGCTGGACAACGTGGCCACCGGGCTGCTGTACCGCGGGGTGCCCGCGGCGCGGCGCCGCCAGGCCGCCGCGGACGCGCTGGCCGAAGTCGGCCTGTCACCCCGGGCCACCCACCGTCCGGCCGAACTGTCCGGCGGCGAGTGCCAGCGCGTCGCCATCGCCCGGGCCCTGGTCGGCCGGCCCGCCATCATCCTGGCCGACGAGCCGACCGGCAGCCTGGACTCGGCGACCAGCGCAGGCATCCTCACCCTGCTGGCCGAGCTGAACCGCCGGGGCGCGACGATCCTCGTGGTCACGCACAACCCGGAGATAGCCGGGGCGGCGGGCCGGGTGATCCGGCTGCGTGACGGGCGCATCGAGCACGACAGCGAGGCAGCATGAAGACCCGTTCGGCACCTGCCTTGCCGCCCAGCCGTCTGCGTGCGGCCGACATCTGGCCGCTGGCCGTCCTCGGCCTGGTCAGCAGGCCCGCGCGGGCCGCGCTTTCCGCCGTCGGCGTCGCGCTCGGCATCGCCACCATGGTGGCGGTGCTCGGCATCTCCAACTCCAGCCGGGCTCAGCTGGTGGCGCAGATCGACGCGCTCGGCACGAACCTGCTCACGGTGGCCCCGGGCCAGTCGTTCGGCGGGCAGGCCGTCACGCTGCCCCCGCAGGCGCCCGCCATGGTGGCCCGCATCGGCCCGGTCATCGGCGCGTCGGCCATCGGCGACGTGAACGCCCAGGTGTACCGGAACAACCGCATCTCCCCGGCGAACACCAACGCGATCACCGTGTACTCGGCCGGCACCAGCCTGCTGCGTACCCTGCAGGGACAGCTGGCCCGGGGCGCCTTCCTCGATGCCGCCACCGCGCGCTACCCCGCGGTGGTCCTCGGCGCGGACGCGGCGGCCGCGCTCGGCATCGATCGCGCCGACGGCACGGTCCAGGTCTGGCTCGGCCAGCGCTGGTTCAGTGTCATCGGGATCATGCGGCCGCTGCCGCTGGCCCCCGAACTCGACCGGACCGCGCTGATCGGCTATCCGGTCGCGCAGCGACTGCTGCGCGCCACCGCGGCGCCCGTGCAGATCTACGTGCGCGCCAACCCGGCGAGCATCGCCGCGGTCGCCGCCGTCCTGCCGGCCACCGCCAACCCGGCGGCGCCGCAGGACGTGTCGGTGACCGACCCGATCACCGCGCTCACCGCCCGGGCCGACGCCTCGGTCGCGTTCCAGGATCTGTTCCTCGCCCTCGGCGCGGTCGCGCTCGGCGTCGGCGGCATCGGCATCGCCAACGTCATGGTCATCGCGGTGCTGGAACGACGCGGCGAGATCGGCCTGCGGCGCGCGCTCGGCGCCCGCCGGCTGCACGTCGCGGTCCAGTTCGCCGCCGAGGCGACCCTGCTGGCGGGCTGCGGCGGCGCGGCCGGGGCGGTCCTCGGCGGGTTCACCACGACCGTCTACGCCGCGTCACGGCACTGGGACGCCGTCGTCCCGGTGCCCGCCCTGCTCGCCGCCTTCGTGGTCGCCTTGCTGGTGGGCGCCGTGGCCGGGCTTTACCCCGCGCTGCGCGCGGCGCGCCTGGTCCCGGCTAGGGCGCTGCGGTTGTGACCGTGTTTTACATCATCTCGTCGGTGAACGGCAGCAGGACGGTCTTGAGCTCGGTGTAGGACTCGACGGCGGCGCGGCCGCCCTCGCGGCCCTGGCCGGACTGCCGGTAGCCGCCGAACGGGGAGTTCGGCTCGAGCTGGTACCCGTTGACGCCGACGGTGCCGGCCTTGATGGCCTTGGTCATCCGCAGCGCCCGGCGCACGTCCTCGGTCCACACCGTGGCGGCCAGGCCGTAGTCGGTGTCGTTGGCGATGTTTATCGCGTCCGCCTCGTCGTCGAACGGGATCACCGACAGCACCGGCCCGAAGATCTCCTCCCGGGCGATGCTCATGTCGTTGGACACGTCGGCGAACAGCGTCGGCGCGACGAAGTTGCCTTTAGCGAGTTCGTCGCCGTCGGCGCGGCCGCCGCCGCACACCAGCCGGGCGCCCTCCTCCTGGCCGCGGGCGATCAGGCCGAGGACCCGGTCGAGCTGCCGGGGGTTGATCAGCGGTGCCGAGGTGACCTCCGGGTCGAACGGATTCCCGTAGCTGACCATCGTGCCGATCATCTCGGCCGTGGCGAGGAACTCCTCGATCGCGTCCCGGTGCACCAGCGCCCTGGTCTGCGCCGCGCATACCTGGCCGGACAGGCCGAGGGTGACCGTTCCCATCGTCACCGCGGCGGCGGTGCCCACGTCCGCGTCCGCGAACACCACCGACGGGCTCTTGCCGCCGAGCTCGAGGCTGACCCGCCTGCACCCGATGGCCGCGGCCATCATGACCTTCTGCCCGACCGCGCGGCTGCCGGTGAACGACAGCTTGTCCACCATCGGGTGGCTGATCAGGGCCTGCCCGGCCGGGTCGCCGGGCCCGGTGATCACGTTGAGCACGCCGGGCGGCAGGCCGGACTCCTCGGCGATCAGCCGGGCCAGCCGCAGCACCGCGAACGTGGCGTACTCCGACGGCTTGAGCACGATCGTGCAGCCGGCCGCCAGTGCCGGGGCCACCTTCTGGGCGAACAGCGCCAGCGGCGCGTTCCACGGGATCACCGCGCCCACCACGCCGACCGGCTCGCGCAGCGTGAGCACCATATGATCGCCGCCCTGGTACGGCGGCAGCGTCTCGCCGGACAGCTTGTCGGCCCAGCCGGCGTGATGATCGAACACGTCCGCCACGAAGTCCGCCGACATCGCGTAGATCTCGCCGAAGCTCAGCGGGACGCTGTTGTCCAGCGCCTGCAGCCCCAGCAGCTCACCGGCGTGCGCGCGGACCAGGTCTGCGATCGTGCGCAGCACCCGGACCCGCTCGCCGGCCCGGGCGTGCGGCCACGGGCCCTCGTCGAACGCCCGGCGCGCCGCCCGCACGGCCAGGTCCACGTCGGCCGGCCCGGCGACGGGAAACGCGGCGACCTGCTCCCCCGTCGCGGGATGGGTGTGGCTCCAGGTGCCGCCGTCGGCGGCCGCGGTCCACTGCCCGTCGACCAGCATGAGGCCGTCGCCGAGACCGAGCTCGTCGCGATGCGGCTTGATGGATGCGACCATTGCCCCGCTCCCTTGCGCTGTCCTTGCGGTACCCGTGTCCTGCCCGTGTCCTGCCCGTGTCCTGCCCGTGTCCTGCCCGTGAGTAGAACACGTTCTAGTTATTCGGAGCGTACACCGGGTGCCGGGGCGCCCGCCAGGAACCCCATCGCGTCATCGTGGATCAAAGTCCCCTACAGAGGGCCGTCGCGTAACTGGTTCGCGCCTGCACCCACGGCGCCGGCAGCGACCCCGGCGTGCCCCGCCACCGCTTTCCCGCATGCCCCATGGGTCCCGCGCCCCCGCCCCGGAACCTGAATCCACCCGCCCCCGCCCACGGCAGCAACCACGCCGATGTCACATCGACGTTGTCATAGCCACACCAATGTCACATTGGTGTGGCTTTCCGGAGCGAGGGCGATCCGGCGGGCCTGAGGCAGTCCCGGCAGCGGCTGAGGTGATGGGGCGGCGGCGTTCCCCGCCGACGGGCTGTCCGCGTCGGCGTGGCGGCAGGCGGGCGCTATTACCGCGGTCCCCGGAGCGGGATGTCCAGGGTGGCCAGCACGGTTCCGTCCTGGTCGAGTCCGGCTACCTGGATCGGTGTCAGCTGCTCGGTGCAGACGACCCAGACGCCGAAGTGTGACCTGAGCGGGCGGCGGTCCTCGTGGCCGTCCTGGATGAGGGCTATGTGCGTGACGGCGGGGGCCGGCGCGGCCGGTGACGATGACGGCGGGGTGTCCGGGCGGTGGCGGCTGCGTGGCGTACGCTGATCCACCGCACACCATGGGCTGGCCGTCCAGGTCCCGCCGGTAGCCCGGGCGGGCGATAGGGTCGTGGCCGAAACTGCTGCCGTAGGAATGCCTTTGCCCGGTCCAGCCTTCACCGGTCCGCGAGTACGTGACCTGCAGGAGCATGGGTTCTCTCCCGCCCAGCCCGAGGCCGTTGAACGTGAGGAACACGACGACAGCGCACTGGCTGGCGGTCCAGTAGGCGACCGGAATGGCCATCTGGTAAGTCAGCACCTCGGGCAGCGCGGGCAGCCCGTGGCTGAGTACCTCGATACCAGTGCGGGTGAAGTTGTGCGGGTGGAACTGCGGCGGCAGGTCGGCTAGGTCGTCGTCGTCGTGGTCGGGTTCGGCGGCCGGGGACAGCCTTCCTCGCAGGTGGTCGGCGAAGTCGGAGCCGGCGTCGATGGCCTGCTGGTAGGCGGCGCGGGTCCCGTCGACGTCGTCCTGCCAGTTGAGCAGGTCACCCAGGCCGACCAGCGCCTGGGCGTCTCCCGCGGCAGCTTGCTGCCGGTAGAAGCCAGCCAGCATCTCCGATATCGCCGACGGCAACCCGGGCTGCTCGTCGAGCATGCTGTCCGCCTGCTCCTCGAGCCCAGCTTGCCGGTCTGGATCAGCCGGACTGGCGACGAGATCCGCGAGCGGCAGCGGGAGTTCGAGACCGGGATCCTGGACGCCGAATAGCATCCGCAGCAGGCCGCGGCCGAGCATCTCCGGCGTGTCCGTGCCTGCCTGCGCGGACGAGGCCAGCACCTGCGGGCCGTACGCCGCGGCAGCGGCGGCCATGTAACGGACGGCCTGCTCTGACAGCGACATTGGCCCTCTCCGGGTAAGGAAGCCTGCTCCGGCGGGTCAGATGGTACTAGCACGTACTAGCGGAGAGGTTCCTCAGGAACGGGAAGGGCCGCGGTCAGGAAGGCCGGGGGTTCGCCGCCGCCGTGCAGGGTGAGGCAGGCGCCGCTGATGTAGGCGGCCCGGGGAGAGGCCAGGAAGAGGCACGCGTCGGCCACGTCGTCCGGGGTGGCCATCCGGCGCAGCGGGACGGTGGCGGCGACGGCCGCCACGCCGTCCGCGTCGCCGTAGTGGCCGGCGGAGTCTTCGGTCGCCACGAAACCGGGCACCACGGTGTTCACCCGCACTCGGGGGCCCCATTCGATGGCGAGGCTGGTGGCCAGGTGGTGCAGGCCGGCCTTGGCGGCCCCGTAGGCCGCGGTGCCAGGTGACGGCCGGGAGCCGCTCACGCTGCCGATCATGATGATCGACCCGCCTGCGGGCTGGCCCTGCATGACCTCGTTGGCGGCCTGGGCGACGTGCAGCGGCGCGATCAGGTTCAGTTCGATGATCCGGGCGTGGAACCGCGGGGATGCGGTGGCGGCCGGGGCCTGCGGGGAGCCGCCCGCGTTACTGATCACGACGTCCACGCCGCCGAACAACTCCAGGCCGGCCGCGATCAGCCGCCGCGCCTGCTCCGGGTCCCTGACGTCCGCGCGGGTGAACGCGGCGGTCGCACGGCACGCCTCACTGGCCGCCTCACTGGCCGCCGTACTGGCCGCGGCGGGTAGCGAGGCGGGGTCGTTCCGGCCGCAGACCAGCACCCGCGCGTCGGAGCGCAGGAACCCCCGCGCGATGCCCGCCCCAATGCCCTTCGTGCCGCCGGTCACGATCACCCGGCAGCCGGAAATGCCGGGAAACGGTTGGTCGACGGGTTGCATGGCGCCATGTTAGGCTCACGCCCAAGCAAACGCTAGGTCAAGTGTGCGCTGGTAAGGCTAGGGCACGTGCGCTGGTAAGGCTAGGGCACGTGCGCGGGTAGGTGAGGCGGCTTTGTCTACGATTTCGGGGGTTATAACACCCGAAACTGCAGACAAATCGGGGTGAGACGGTGCGGCGACGGCGGTGCGCGTGACGGTGGCAGTGCGGGGTGGGGCGCGGTGAGCGTCGAGGTGCGCGCGGCGGACGGGATCGCCGAGGTGATCATCGATTTTCCGCCGGTCAACGCGCTGCCGGTGCAGGGCTGGTACGACCTGGCGGCCGCGGTCGCGGCGGCGGGCGCCGATCTGGGGACCAGGGCGGTGATCCTGGCCGCGGAGGGCCGCGGCTTCTGCGCCGGGGTGGACATCAAGGAGATGCAGCGGCCCCAGGGTCAGCAGGCGGGGCACGAGGCGCTGCTCGGCGCCAACCGGGGCTGCTTCGCCGCCTTCGCCGCGGTTTACGACTGCCCGGTCCCGGTGATCGCCGCGGTGCACGGCTTCTGCCTGGGCGGCGGCATCGGCCTGGCCGGCAACGCGGACATCGTGGTCGCGGCCGACGACGCGACCTTCGGGCTGCCCGAGGTCGACCGGGGCGCGCTGGGCGCGGCCACGCACCTGGCCCGGCTGGTGCCGCAGCCGCTGATGCGCGCCATGGTCTACACCTGCCGGACCGTCACCGCTCGGCAGCTGCTCGCCTTCGGCACCGTGCTCGAGGTGGTGCCGCGGGAGGAGCTGAGGGCCGCCGCGCACAAGCTGGCGGAAGAGATCGCGGCCAAGGATCCGGCGGTGATCCGGCTGGCGAAGCAGTCGCTGAACGGCATCGACCCGGTCGACGTCAAGCGCTCCTACCGGTACGAGCAAGGCTTCACCTTCGAGCTGACCCTGGCCGGCGCGGGCGACCAGGCGCGCCAGGCCTTCGTCGACGGAAAGCGCACATGAGCGAGCCGCGGGGGGTTCCGGGCCCTCGGGGTCCGGGGTATCCCCGGGGGGCAGAGCGTCCCCCCGGGCCAGCACTGACCCCTGAGGAGGTCGTCGCGGAGCTGCGCGACGGGATGACGATCGGGATCGGCGGCTGGGGATCGCGGCGCAAGCCGATGGCCCTGGTCCGGGCGATCCTGCGCTCGCCGCTGAAGAACCTCATCATCGTGTCCTACGCCGGTCCCGACGTCGGGCTGCTGGTCGCCTCCGGCCAGGCGAAGCGGGTCGTCACCGGGTTCGCGTCGCTGGACTCGATCGCCCTCGAGCCGCACTTCCGGCGGGCCCGGCAGGCCGGGACGGTGGAGCTGACCGAACTGGACGAGGGCATGCTGCACTGGGGCCTGCTCGCCGCCGCGCACCGGCTGCCGTTCCTGCCGATCCGGGCGGGCCTGCGCTCCGGCGTGCTCGAGGTCAACCCGGAGCTGCGCACGATCCGCTCCCCTTACGGCGACCCGTTCGGCCTCGGGGAGGAGCTGGTAGCCATGCCGGCCCTGCGTCTTGACGCCGCGCTGGTCCACATGAACCGGGCCGACGCCGCGGGCAACGGCCAGTACCTCGGCCCCGATCCGTACTTCGACGACCTGTTCTGCCTGGCGGCCGAGCGCGCCTACCTGTCGTGCGAGCGGATCGTGCCGCATCTGCTCGACCATGGGCCGCCGCAGAGTCTGCTGCTCAACCGGGCCATGGTGCGCGCCGTCACGGAAACGCCGAACGGCGCGCACTTCACCAGCTGCGTCCCCGACTACGGGCGGGACGAGGGGTTCCAGGCGCGCTACGCGGCGGCCGCCGCCGACCCCGCCGAATGGCAGCGATTCCGCGCCGAGTACCTGGACGGCGACGAAGCCAGCTATCAGGAAGCGATCCGGGGATGACGGGCGCAAGGGGGGGCCGGGGGGATGGGTCCCCCCGGGAGAGACAGCGGGGGGGTTTGGGGCCACCGGGGTCCGGGGTGTCCCCAGGGGGCAGAGTGTCCCCCCGGGCCAGCACTGCCGAGGTCTGCGTGGTGGCCTGCGCCGAGGCGTGGCGCGGCGACGGCGCGATCCTGGCCAGCCCGATGGGGCTGATCCCGTCCCTGGGCGCCCGGCTGGCCCGGCTCACGTTCGCGCCCGACCTGCTGCTCACCGACGGCGAGGCGTACCTGCTCGACGCCGACGGCCGCGTGGAGGGCTGGCTGCCGTTCGCCAAGGTGTTCACGATGCTCGCGGCGGGCCGCAGGCACGTGATGATGGGCGCGGCGCAGATCGACCGGTACGGAAACCAGAACATCTCCTGCATCGGCGACTGGAAGCGCCCGAAGGCGCAGTTGCTCGGGGTGCGCGGCGCGCCGGGGAACACGGTGAACCACCCGGTCAGCTACTGGGTCCCCCGGCACTCGCCCCGGGTGTTCGTCCCGCACGTGGACATGGTCTCCGGCGTCGGTTACGACCGCGGGGCGTGCGAGGTGCGCGTGGTGGTGACCAATCTGGCGGTGCTGGACTTCGGGACTGGCTCCGGGATTGGGGAGCGCGCGATGCGGGTCCGTTCGGTCCATCCCGGGGTCGAGGTCGGCGACGTGGTCGCGGCCACCGGCTTCCCGCTCGCCGTTCCCGAGGAGGTGCCGGTGACCCGGCTCCCCACGGCGGCGGAGCTCGACCTGATCCGGACCCGGCTCGATCCCAACGGGATGCGCGAGCAGGAGCTACGGTGATCCGCACGCCGCTGACCGAGCTCCTCGGCATCCGCTACCCCATCGTGCAGGCCGCGATGGGCTACGTGTCCGGGCCGCGGCTGGCCGCGGCGACGTCCAGCGCGGGGGGCCTCGGCCTCATCGCGTCGGCGACGATGAGCCTGGCCGAGCTGGAAAGCGCCATCAAGGAGACGGCCGGGCGGACCGCCGCGCCGTTCGGCGTCAACCTGCGCGCCGACGCGCCCGACGCCGCCGAACGGGTCCGGCTGATCATCGATCGCCGCGTCCCGGTCGCCTCGTTCGCGCAGGCCCCGAAGCCGGAGCTGATCGCGGCGCTCAAGGACGCCGGGGTGATCACCATCGCCTCGGTGGGCGCGCGCAGGCACGCGGAGAAGGCCGCCGGATGGGGCATCGACGCGGTGATCGCGACCGGCGGCGAGGGCGGCGGGCACGTCGGCGCGGTGCCGACCAGCCTGCTGATCCCCCAGGTCGCGGCCGCGGTGGACCTCCCGGTGATCGCGGCCGGCGGGTTCTTCGACGGCCGCGGGCTGGTCGCGGCGCTGGCCTGGGGCGCGGCCGGCGTCGCGATGGGCACCCGGTTCCTGCTCACCAGCGACAGCCCGGTGGCCGACGCGGTCAAGCAGGTCTACCTGGCGGCGGGCCTGGACGGCACCGTGGTCACCAGGCGGGTCGACGGGGTGCCGCACCGGGTGCTGCGGACGAGTATGGTCGACCGTCTAGAGCGGGCAGGCGGCCTGGGTGGGCTGCTGCGCGCGGGCCGGATCGGCTGGCTGCTCCGGTCGGCCCGCAACGCGACCGCGTTCCGCGCCGCGGGCGGGCTGAGCTGGCGGGAAATGCTCGGCCAGGGCCGGGCCCTGCACCGGGGAACCGGGCACCAGGGAACCGGGCACCAGGGAACCGGGCACCGGGGAACGGGGCACCGGGGAACGGGGCGCCAGGACACCGGGCTGACCTGGGGCCAGGTGCTGATGGCCGCGAACACCCCGGTGCTGCTGCGCGCGGCCATGGTGGACGGCCGGGCCGACCTCGGGCTGATGTCATCCGGGCAGGTGACCGGGCTGATCGACGACCTGCCGTCGTGCGCGGAGCTGATCGAGGCGATCATGGCCGAGGCCGGCGACACCCTGGACCGGCTTACTGCAGTGCGTATCACAGGCGCTCGATGATCGTGACGTTGGCCTGGCCGCCGCCCTCGCACATGGTGAGCAGGCCGTAGCGGCCGCCGGTGCGCTCCAGGGCGTGGACCAGCGTGGTCAACAGCCGGGCCCCGGTGGCGCCGAGCGGGTGGCCGAGCGCGATCGCCCCGCCGCAGGCGTTCACCCGGGCCAGGTCCGCGCCTGTCTCGCGCTGCCAGGCCAGCACCACCGAGGCGAACGCCTCGTTGATCTCGATCAGGTCGATGTCGTCCAGGGTCATCCCGGCCCGGCTCAGCGCGTGCGCGGTCGCCGTGATCGGCGCGGTGAGCATCAGCACCGGGTCGTCGCCACGCGCGGACAGGTGGCTGATCCGGGCGCGCGGGCGCAGCCCGTGCTCGCGGACCGCGCGCGCCGAGGCGATCAGCAGCGCCGCCGCACCGTCCGCGATCTGGCTGGACAGCGCGGCGGTGATCGTGCCGCCTTCGCGCAGCGGCTTGAGCGCGGCCATCTTCTCCAGGGTGGTGTCCGGGCGGGGGCCCTCGTCCTGGGTCACCTCGCCGTAGGGCGCGATCTCGGCGGCAAACGCGCCCTCGCTGATCGCGCGCACCGCCCGCTGGTGGCTGGCCAGCGCGTAGCGCTCCATCTCCGTCCGGCTGATCCCCCACTTGTCCGCGATCAGGTCCGCCGCCCGGAACTGGGAGATCTCCTCGGCGCCGTACCTGGCCCGCCAGCCGGCCGAGCCGCTGAACGGATCGGTGTAGGGGGGGCTCATCGCCGCGGCGATGGGGATCATGCTCATGTTCTGCACGCCGCCCGCGACTACCAGGTCGGCGGTGCCGCTGAGCACCGCCTGGGCGGCGAAGTGCACCGCCTGCTGGGACGAGCCGCACTGCCGGTCCACGGTGACGCCGGGCACCGCCTCGGGCAGGCCCGCCGCGAGCCAGGCCGTGCGCGCGATGTCGCCCGCCTGCGGGCCGACCGTGTCCACGCAGCCGAACACCACGTCGTCGACCGCGAGCGGATCGGCGTGCGTGCGGGCCAGCAGGCTCTTGATGACGTGCGCGCCGAGATCGGCCGGGTGCGCGGCGGCCAGCCCGCCGCCGCGGCGGCCGACCGGAGTGCGCACGGCGTCGATAATGAAGGCCTCGGGCATCCGCGCCTTCCCGTTGTAGACTTTGCCGCTAGAACACGTTCTATTTTAGGGGACCGCATGCGCATCGCCTACACCCCGGAGCAGGAACGGCTGCGGCATGAGTTGCGTGCATACTTCGGCGTCCTGATGACGCCGGAGGTCCGGGCGGCGCTGGCGGGCGGCGATGGCGACTACGGGGACGGCGAGGCATACCGCCAGGTCGTTCGGCAGCTCGGCCGCGACGGGTGGCTGGCGCTGGGCTGGCCCACCGAGCACGGCGGGCGCGGCGGGACCATGCTCGACCAGCTCATCTTCACCGACGAGGCGGCGATCGCACGGGTGCCGGTGCCATTCCTGACCATCAACACGGTGGGCCCGACGATCATGCGGTTCGGCACCCCGGCGCAGCGGTCGTTCTACCTGCCACGGATCGCCGCGGGCGAGATCCACTTCTCGATCGGATACTCCGAGCCTGAGGCCGGCACCGACCTGGCGTCGCTGCGCACCACCGCGGTCCGGGACGGCGAGGACTACGTCATCAACGGGCAGAAGATGTGGACCAGCCTGATCTCCCACGCCGACTACGTCTGGCTCGCCTGCCGCACCGATCCGGCGGCCGACCGGCACAAGGGCCTGTCGATCATCATCGTGCCGACGTCGGCTGAGGGCTTCTCCTGGACGCCGGTGCGGACGGTCGCGGGCGTGACGACGAGCGCGACGTACTACTCCTCGGTGCGGGTCCCGGTTTCCTCGCTGGTGGGCGAGGAGAACCGGGGCTGGCCGCTGATCACCAACCAGCTCAACCACGAGCGGGTGGCGCTGACCTCGGCGGCACCGGTGCTGTCGGCGCTGGCCGAGGTGCGGGACTGGGCCGCCTCGGCCAAGCTGGCCAGCGGGCAGCGGGTGATCGACGCCGAATGGGTGCAGCTGAACCTGGCCCGGGTGTACGCCAAGGCCGAATTCCTGAAGCTGATGAACTGGAAGATCGCGTCGGGCGGCGTGGTGGGGCCGGCCGCGGCGTCGGCCACCAAGGTGTTCGGCACCGAGTTCGCGGTCGAGGCGTACCGGCTGCTGATGGAGGTGCTCGGCGCGAACGCGCAGGTCCGTTCCGGGTCCGCCGGCGAGATGCTGGCCGGGCGGATCGAGCGGGCGCACCGGTCCGCGCTCATCCTGACCTTCGGCGGCGGCACCAACGAGGTCCAGCGCGACATCATCGCGGCGGCCGGGCTCGGGTTGCCCATGGCCCGCCGCTAGCGCCCGGGAGGAACTGATGGACTTCACGCTCAGCGAAGCGCAGGAGGAACTGGCCGGGCTGGCCAGGAAGATCCTGACCGAACAAGACGCGCCCTGGGCGGACCTGGCCGCGGCCGGCGTGCTCGCGGCCGGGCTGCCCGAGGCGCTCGGCGGGGCGGGGCTGGGCCTGCTCGAGGAGTGTTCGGTGCTGACGGAGCTCGGCCGCGCGGTGTCGGACGTGCCCTACCTCGCCTCGATCGTGCTCGGGGCGGGCGCGATCGCCGGGTTCGGCTCGCCGTCGCAACAGGCCCGGTGGGTGGTCCCGGCCGGGCGCGGCTCGGTCGTGCTCACCGCCGCGCTGGCGGAGGAGGACGGCGACGACCCGCGTCTTCCGTCGGCTAGCGCCGTGCGCCGGGACGGCCGGTGGGTGCTGTCCGGCGTGAAGACCGCGGTGCCGGCCGCGCCGCGGGCGGACCTGTTCCTGGTGCCCGCGGCTTCACCGGACGGGGTGCTTGTGTTCCTGGTCTCGCCTGCGGATGACGGGGTGAGCGTGCAGCCGCAGCAGCTGACCGACTTCGCCGAGGCCGGCCGGGTCGTGCTGGATGGTGCTGGGCTGGACGACGACCGGGTGCTCGGGCCCGGGCGGGGCGCGGAGGTCACGCGGTGGCTGGTGTCGCGGGCCACCGTGGGGCTGTGCGCGGCGCAGGCCGGGGTCGTCGAGCGGGCGCTCGAGCTGACCGCGGAGTACGCGCGGAGCCGGGAGCAGTTCGGCCGTCCGATCGGCTCGTTCCAGGCGGTGGCGCAGCGCCTGGCCGATGCCTACGTCGACGTGGAGGCGGCCCGGCTCACCATGTGGCAGGCCGCCTGGCGGCTCGCCGCCGGCGAGTCCGGCCCCGCGGTCGACGCCGTGGTCGCCACGGCCAAGTTCTGGGCCGCCGACGCCGGCCACCGGGTGGCGCACACCGCGGTCCACGTGCACGGCGGGCTGGGGATCGACACGTCCTACCCGGTCCATCGCTACTTCGTCGCGGCCAAGCACAATGAGTTCACCCTCGGCGGCGCCACCGCCCAGCTCCGGCGCATCGGCGCGGCGCTCGCCAGGGGTGGGCTCGCCAGGGGTGGGCTCGCCGGGGGTGGGCTCGCCAGGGGTGGGCTCGGTGAGGCCGCTCACCCGATCCTGCCGTAGTGCCGGAGCAAGCTATCGGCGACGCGGAACAGTGCCGGGTGCCGCTTGACCAGGCGTTCTGCCCACTGCTCGGCGGCCACGCGAGCCCGGTGCGCACCCCCGAGCACCGGTCCCCTGGTCACGGTGCCCGCACCGACGAACAAGTCGCGGCTCTTGAGCGTTTGCTTGTACTCGGCCGGCCCCGCGCCCATCTCGATCAACTGTACGCCGAGGGCGGCGGTCCCCTCTGCCATCCGCAGATGCTGCAGCAGTCCCGGCGACTGCCTGCTGAAACGCGTGTCGTAGGCGGAGAACCAGGCCGCGAGAAAGTGGCCGGAACGAAGACAGAAGTCCGCGGCGACCGGCGATTCCCCCGCGTAGAGGATGGAAAGCATCGTACCGAAATGGTCGCCGCGGGTGCTGAACAGCTGCTCCATGAATTCGACGATCCACGGCCGGTCAAAGATGTTGATCGTTCCATACTGGTGAAACTGATCCGTTTTCCAGCCCATGAGGACGCGCAGGTCGGCCGGATCGCGGGAGTCGACCACGAAACGGAGCTCGCCAGCTTCACGCTCGAGCCGCCGCGCCTTGCGGCCTATCTCCCGGCAAAATTTAGAAGACTTCATCCGGAGCTTTTTCTCGTATACCTCGAACCCACCGGACAAGTCTATTACCGGCGATGGGAACATGGTAGACATGTAACGTTCAAAGGGCCGCTGGCCGACTATCAGATTGTCGAATTGCCAAACGGACACCTGGCACGCCCTCAGCAGTTCCCGCGGATCCCATTCCACATCCGGCGCATGGATGAGAGCCTGGCAGTGGTTCAGGCCAGCGGCGATCGGCACGCCGACGCCGAGCCTGCGCCGCTCGAAAGGGAAAAATCCGGCTAGTTCCGGCCCATCGGATAGGACCGCGACGCGAGCGCCCTGGCGGAAGCCGTCAACGGCGAGCGTGAACTCGGGACACAAGAACGGGCTGGCCATCCAGGCCGTCTTACGTTGCATGGAGCGCCAGGCAGCAATCTCATTCTGGCCAAGTTCATATGGGCGCACCACCGAGATCTGCACCTAATCTTTTCCCCTGTTCACAACCGTCGGAAGACTATGCGGTACCGGGCAAGATAGCCCGCCTCCGGCATCCTGAGCTTGCCTGAGTCTATTACGTTAGCCTATGCAGGTGGCAGCTCGGACAGGATAACCTGTCGCCCTTCCAGTGCTCTATTGGGACATTATTTCCCGCTTTATCCGCGACAGGTTAAGTGCGGTGATACCGCCGGGCCAGCCCTCGTCAGTCGGCGCAGATGGCCCAGGCCTCGATCTCGATCATGAGGTCCGGCATGGCCAGCGCCGGAACCTGGACCGCGGTGCTGGCCGGCGGACGGGCGGTGTCGACGTACTCGTCACGGACCGCGCGCACGGCCGGGAGCAGCGTGATGTCGGTGAGGTAGTAGTTCAGCTTGACGACATCGGCGAACGAGGCCCCGGCCGCGGCCAGCGCCCGGCCGAGGTTGGCGAACACCTGCCGGGCCTGCGCCTCGGAATCGCCTGGGCCGACCAGCTGGCCCGCCTCGTCGAGAGCCACCTGCCCGGCGGTCGCCACCCAGCGGCCGCGCCCGGTCACCGCGTGGCTGTAACCCGGGCCGGGCGCCAGTCCCTCAGGAGCCCGGAAATGCTGTAGTGCTGACACCCCGCTGATCCTTTCCGTAGCCTGTCTTCCCTCGCACTCCAAGGCTAGCGGCGGGCGGGTCAGGTGAAGGGAAGGCTAGGCAGGTGGGCTCAGGTGAAGGCGCTGAATGACGGAAGCTCGCCAGGGGCCGGCCGAACTGCTGCCTGCGCTGCATGAGGGCAGCCTGGCGCGGCCGGGCATCAGCCGTGAACGGCCAGATCCCGCCACTTCCGGTGAGGCTTGGACGTTTCCGCGGAAACGTTTTTGGCAATCGCCTCACGCAATTGCGCCTGAGCGTTTCGGCGGCACGCCGGCCGCGGCATGCTGACGGAGTCCCGATGAGGTCGGTGTCTCCCCAGGTACCTTCTTGCGTACCCGGTGCGCCCCCGACTCCGCCGGGCGCCTGGTATCGCGGAAACGCGGGGCGTGCTGCTACGGGCATGCCCTGCTGATGGGGTTCCTGGAGCGGTACTCCCGGCTGGTGGTGCCGCAGAAGCTCGGTGAGTTAGTGGCCAGGCGGTAGAGTCGCCGGCTAATGGAGGCAGAACCGCCCGTGCCGGGGATCATCCGGACCGGCACCCAACTCAGGCCGGTGCCGCTGGTTCCGGAGGTCCGTCTGTACCAGGCCACGGATCCGATCGGCCTGTGGCAGCGCACCGAGCAGGCGGAAGGGGCTGAGGTGGATCCGCCGTTCTGGGCGTTCGCCTGGGCCGGCGGCCAGGCGTTGGCCCGCTACCTGCTCGACCACCCGGAGGCGGTCCGGGGCCGACGCGTGATCGACGTCGCCTCCGGCTCGGGGCTGGTGGCCATCGCGGCCGCGCAGGCCGGGGCGGCGGCCGTGACCGCGTATGACATCGACCCGCTCGCGGCCGCCGCCATCGGCGTCAACGCGGCCGCCAACGGCGTGACCGTCCTAGCCGTCTGCGCCGATCTCCTGGACGAGGCCCCGCCTCCCGGGACCGATCTGGTGCTGGTAGCCGATGCTTTTTACCAGCGCGAGCTGGCCGGCCAGGTGATGCGGTTCCTGGAGTGGAGCCAGGCCCGCGGGGTCGCCGTGCTGGTCGGCGACTTCGGCCGGACCTACCTGCCCCGCCACCGGCTGACCCCGCTGGCCAGCTACGACGTGTCCGGCCTGGGCGCGCTGGAAGACAGCGACGTCAAGCACACCACCATCTGGACCCTCTAGCCCCTGATCTGCTTGAGGCGGACATCACCCGCCGTCAGGTCGAGACGACTTGTTCACGCCAGCAGACTAACGAGGACGGGTGTCAGCGGATCAGCTCGGCGAGCTTTTCTAGGTGACGCGGGTCGCAGTTGAGGGAGAAGGTGGTGAGGACGGTCTGCTGCCAGCGCTGGAGCTCGTCGGTGATCTTGGCCCAGGGGCCGACCAGGGCCACGTCCTCCACCAGCTTCGTGGGCACGGCCGCGATGGCGCTCTTCTTGTCCCCGGCCAGGTAGAAGTCCTGGATGGTCCGGGCTTCCGCCTCGTAGCCCATCCGGGCGAAGACCTCGAAGTGAAAGTTGAGGCCGCGTGCGCCCATTCCGCCGATGTAGAGAGCCAGGGTGGGCCGGACGAGATCCGCGGCCCGTTCGGGATCATCATCGATGACGATGGCCAGCGGTCCGCCCACCACGTCGAACGTGTCGCTGGTCTGCCGGGCGCCGGGGCGGGCGAAGCCCTCGGCCAGGGCGGCGGCGTAGAAGTCGTTCATCGCGGGCGAGAAGAAGATCGCGTTCCAGCCGTCGGCGATCTCGGCCGCGAGCGCCACGTTCTTCGGGCCCTCCGCGCCCAGGTAGATGGGGATCTCGGTGCGGTACGGGTGCAGGATGGAACGCAGCGGCTTGCCTTTGCCGGTGCCCGCCTGCAGAGGCAGTTGGTAGTGCTTGCCGTCGTAGCTGACCGGCTCCTGGCGCGCGATGACCTTGCGGACGATGTCGATGTACTCCCGGGTGCGCTCCAGCGGCCGGGGGTACGGCTGGCCGTACCAGCCCTCCACCACCTGCGGGTTGCTGGTGCCGACGCCGAGCAGCACCCGCCCCTGGGTGAGGTGGTCCATCGTCATCGCCGTCATAGCCAGGGTGACCGGCGGCCGGGCCGACAGCTGGGAGACCGCCGTGCCGAGGAGGATCCGCGAGGTGCGCGAGCCCCACCAGGCCAGCGGGGTCCAGGCGTCGCTGCCGTAGGCCTCCGCCGTCCAGATCTGGTCGATCCCGATGCGTTCGGCCGCGGTGAACAGGTCCGCGGCGCCGGGCGGCGGGCCGGCCGCCCAGTAGCCGGCCGAGACGGAAATCCTCACCGCAGCGTGTTTAGCCGGTCGAGGGCCTCGCCGGTCTCGCGGACCAGCGTGGCCATCACGTCGGCGACCGGCTGGATCTCGGTCATCCGGCCGACGATCTGCCCGGCCGGCATCGGCACCACGTCGGGCTGCCCGGACCGCATCAGACGCTGGTGCGCCTCGCTGACCAGCAAGTTCTGCAGCGGCATGCGCAGCGGTGCGGGCGCGCCCGGCTGTTCCCAGGCGTCGGTCCACCGGTTCCTGAGCAGCCGGGCGGGCTTTCCGCTGTAGATCCTGGACCGGACGGTGTCCGACGACGTGGCCGCGAGCAGCGCCTGCTGGACGGCCGGCGCCGCGGTCAGCTGCTCGTACTCCTGCGTGACCAGCCAAGCCGAGCCCATCCAGACCCCGACGGCACCGAGCGCGAGCGCAGCCGCGATCTGGCGGCCGCAGCCGATCCCGCCCGCGGCGAGCACCGGCACTGCGCCGACCGCGTCGACGATCTCAGGGACGAGTACCATGCTGGCGATCTCGCCGGTGTGCCCGCCCGCCTCGTAGCCCTGGGCGACCACGATGTCCACCCCGGAGGCGACCTGCCGGCGGGCGTGCTCCGCCTTCCCGGCCAGCGCCGCGACCAGCATGCCGCGGTCGTGCGCGCTCGCGATGACGTCGGGCGGCGGCGGGCCGAGCGCGTTCGCGATCAGCCGCGCGGGATGGCCCAGCGCGACCTCGACGTGCTTGCGCGCGATCGAGTGCAGCCAGCCGAGCACGCCGTCGGCGGCCTGCGCGCCGTCCGGCAGCGGCGGCACCCCGAGCTTGAGCAGCGTCTGCTCGACGAAGTCTTTATGTTCTGCCGGGATCAGCTGGTCCAGGTCCCTGGCCGCGCCCTCGGCGGGGACCCGGGCCGGCATGACCACGTCGATGCCGTACGGGCGCCCGCCGGTGTTCTTGTCCATCCAGTCCAGGACGCTGTCGAGCTCGGCCGGGTCGTTGAAGCGGACGCAGCCGAGCACGCCGAGGCCGCCGGCCCGGCTGACCGCGGCGGCCACGTGCTCGGACGGGGTGAAGCCGACGATGGGATGCTCGATGCCCAGCAGGTCGCACACAGGCGTCCGCACGGTCATGGCGTTACGGGGTCCTTTCTGCTGGAGCCGGAGTGGCGGGGGGGTGTTCGGCGACGTACTGACGCGCCCAGCCGTAGTCGGCCTTGCCGGATACTGTCCGGCCGACGGAATCCACGAACCAGACGGTGCGCGGCACCTTGTAACCGGCGAGCTGGCCGCGCACATGAGCCTCCAGCGCGGCCACATCCGCGGTGGCACCAGGGCGAAGCTGGATCAGCGCGGCCACACGCTGGCCGAGGCGGTCGTCGGGCACGCCGAGGACCAGCGAGTCGAATACGTCAGGATGAGACTTCAGCGCGCCTTCGACCTCTTCGGGAAAGACCTTCTCGCCACCGGTGTTCACGCACGTGTTGCCGCGGCCGAGCAGGGTTATCGTGCCATCCTCCTCGACCCGCGCCCAGTCGCCGGGTACCGCGTAACGCCCGCCGTTCACCTCCGTGAACATCTCGGCGGTCTTGACCGGGTCCTTGTAATAGCCGAGCGGGATGTGCCCGCCGCGCGCCAGCTTGCCGGTCTCCCCCGGTCCGCATACGCCGCCGGCTTCGTCGATGACGATGACGTCTGGTCCGGCCGTGACCGTGGGACCGCCCCGGTGCTCATCGTCCGCGCTGACGAACGCGATGCCGGCGAAGCCGGTCTCGGTCGAGCCGATCGCCTCGGTGAGGAACACGCTGGGCAGCGCCTTGGTGCACGCGTCCTTGACCGCGGGCGAGAACAGCGCGGCCGTGGAGTTGAGGGAGACCAGCGAGGACGTGTCATAGTCCCCCGCGGCCAGCGCCTCCATCAACGGCCTGGCCATCGCGTCGCCGATGACCGACAGCACGTTGACCCGGTGCCGCTGCACCGCTGCCCAGAGCGCGTGCGGATCGAACTTCGGCATGATCACGGCCGTGTCCCCGGCGAACAGGCAGCCCAGCGTGGCCACCATGGCGGCGCCGTGGATGAGCGGCGCAGGCGCCATGCGGACCAGGGCGGCCCCCTCGGCGCCCTTGCGGGACTGCGCCCACTCATCTTCCAGCGGCTCACCGGTGATGAAGTCGATGCCGCCAGCGAGCGTGCGCCAGATGTCCTCGTGACGCCACATGACGCCCT
>WNGK01002489.1_pt1 | contig 21105 bp, 20 predicted proteins | sample 5400601 | NCBI WGS metagenome assembly WNGK01 (sample SAMN13153376, study PRJNA577476) | soil metagenome | isolation source: 60 cm soil or saprolite under Garry oak tree replicate 1 | place: USA:California | collected 2016-06-15
GAAGAAGGAAGAGACCTCACTAGGCAGTTGTCTCCATCCATTCAGGAAGAACCAACCATCGTGGCTGGCAAATAGATTCTCAGCTCTCAACGGGAGGGCTGCTTACAGTGAAACTTCTCTGCCATTCACGATTAGTTTGTCCGTGACAGGCATCGCTTTCACAATTGTTGCGTGCATTGGACAAGTTCTGTGAGCAGTCCTCGCAACCTCCGCAACCAAGTCTACCGGAGACTTGGTCGTGACCCTCGTCTCTACCGTCATATCCTTGAACGATGGATTCGCTCCATCTATCTCGAACTGGCCTTTCCGATCCCAGTGGCCCCTCACCGACGTCTCTAACGAGTCGAACTCGAGCCCTCGCAACGCCGCCTGTCTCGTGAACATAACGTTCTCACAGAAACCTATGGAAGCGGCGAAGAAATCGAGGGGCGTTGGACCCTTGTCGGTTCCTCCGCTGGGAATCGGTTCGTCGCATGCGATTACAAAATCCTTGACCTTGACTTCCTGATACTGCTGCCCTAGAAGTTTTGCATCCGCTCTTACTGTCGCGAGAGTCTGACTTGGATCCTTTGCTGCTGCGACTTTGGCTCGAAGTTCTTCAACAATGGATTTGAAATTCGGATTGACCAGTTTCATGAATCTATTAGAATACTTTTGAGTATAAGACCCTGAAAAGGTCAGGCAGCGACATAGAAGAGAAGGGAGCTTGATGTAAGCTGGATTTGTGCATGTTTCTAGAGAGGAACGTTTTGGCCGTCTACGACGAGTTTGAAGATCATTTCGCTTGTGATGAAATAGTCTGTGGGTGTGGGACCCTTTCCAGTGCCCCAGACGCTCTCAGGGTCGTCTTGGACCCACCGTAAAGCCGCGGACCTTTGCTCCAGATTTTGATCTTTGATGGGCCTGACTTCGGACTTGTTGCTAGCAAGGTCTTCGGTCCTGCTTGCCGATGCGAAGCGTTGCTTCAGTCCTTCGAATCTCTCGCCTAGTTCTGGAGATAGGAGTGCCATGATAACTCGGCACGTGCTAAGGCACCAAGAGCTTTGTCAAGTTTGGGCAGTGAGTCGCGCTTCGAACTAACTCGTGATCGAGGCGGCTTCTAGCTTCTCCCAGGGAAAGCTGCCGTGATGCTTGTAGTACTCTACAAGTCCGCCCTCGCGCATGAGGCTCCGGAGAAACTCCGGGACCTTGAGCGCAGGATAAACGCTGCCGCCTCGGGTCTTGACGGACCAGTCTTGAAGGTTGACCTCAATCTCGTCAAACTGTTTGACCTGCTTAGATATTCCGGGGATTTCTAGTGCTGGTAGGCCGATTGCGAAGCAGTTACGGTAGAAGATCCGAGCAAAGCTCTCTGCAACAACCGCGGACACGTTCGAGTATTTGATCGCAACAGGCGCCTGTTCTCGGCTTGAGCAGTATTTGGCCATCTCGACCGGGTCGTTGGTTCGCGCCTTGAACCTGAACGGTATGATGATGTCAGTGTTCACATCATCCGGCCAGACCCATGTCCGACCCTTTAGAATGCTGGGAGCGGTCATAGGTATCTCCTTGGGTCAGCAATCTTGCCTTCGATAGCCGACGCGGCGGCCGTTGCGGGTGATGACAGATAGATCTTTGACGTTATGGCTCCCATTCGTCCTACATAGTTTCGTGGCGAGGAGGATATGCAGACCTCGTTATCACCTAGGACCCCAAGATGAGTACCCACACACGCACCGCACGTGGCGTTGGTGAAAACTGCTCCCGATTGTAGAAATATCTCAGCAAGCCCCTCGTTGATAGCCTGTTCGAAAACGTGGCGGGATGCAGGCGTGACAACACAGCGTGTTCCAGACTTGACCTTGTGGCCCTTCAAGATCTTAGCCGCCACAGCAAGATCCTCGTATCGACCGTTGGTCGAGGATCCGATGAACGCCTCGTCGATAGGAGTACCCTCCACGTCTTCGACCGCCTTCACCTTGTCGACGTTGCCGGGTTCCGCAACCTCGGGTTCGAGCTTTTCCAAGTCAATTTCGTATTCGTCCTTGTAGTGGGCCTTTGGTCCCGCGTGAACCTCGTACATTGGTCTCCTGTTCACCGACTTGAAGTAATCCTGCGTCACGGCGTCGACCTCGAAGATTGAGAGTTTGCAGCCACACTCCATCGAGTTGTTGCTAATGCAAGCACGCGATGCCATCGTGAGATTATTGACAGAGAGACCCTTCCATTCTATAGACCGATAATTCCCACCATCCTCGCCCACCATACCGATAAAGTGAGAGATCACGTCGCGGGCGTAGACACCTTTCTTGAACTGGCCAGTCAGCTTCACCTTAAGGGACTCGGGGACCCTCACCCAGAGTTTTCCAGACGCCCACACTGCCGCCATCTCCGAGCTGCCAATGCCGGTTGCAAACGCTCCGACCGCCCCGCCTTGGCATGTGTGAGAGTCGGCCCCGAACAGTACCATTCCGGGCACGACGTGGTTTTCGAGAAGATGCTGGTGAGAAATGCTCCCCTCGACCAAGCGGACACCATACTTCTTGACAAACTCCCTCATCAGGTGATGGAGATTAGCGACCTTCTCGTCAGCAGCGGGAAAAGTGTGATCGATCACGAGATGGATCCGCGACGGGTCCCAGACCTTCGGCGCACCCATATCGCCGAACACCTTGATCGCGAGAGGCCCGGTACTATCCTGAGCCATTGCCAGGTCTGCAGGAAGGACGGTGATGTCGCCGGGACGATGGACCTTTTCGGTGCCTTTCGCTCGAACGCTAATGATCTTCTCGGCAAAGGTGAGAGAAGCATCATTCAATATGCCCTGGCGCAAGGGATTGTCGAGGGCGGGAAAACTCAGCCGTTATTAAACGTAAACCGTGCAAGTTAGATCGAGTACGATTGAACAAGGAGGAATCGGCAACAAACTATCACGGGTGCGTTTAGTCTCGGGGCAGAGGTTGGCCTGGACGAGCTCCCCCGCCCCGGGTATTCTGCTAAGAATGTGGAATACCCATAGGTGGAGGTATTCTCGAAGGGGCCCTTTCGACACGTCTTCTTAACAAAAGTCTGGTAGCTACCGCAATTGCGATGACCGCGACTACCGTTACAACAACCAATGAGAATCCTTCCAGAGGAAAAACGCTACCAGCTCGAGTTGGATTCACGATCAATCTTGCCGAGGCTGTTGCGGTCTTGCCAGCATAGTCAGTCACATCAACTTGAATAGTATAATTTCCGCCGGTCATAGGCGTGCAAGATAAGGCGGACGAGTTATCCGAAACGCATCCAGGCGGGAGACCTGAGAAGCGGTAGGAAAACGGCTTGGTCCCACCGACGACTGAAACACTGAGCATCGTTTCGTTGCCCACATCAATCTTCGAACTGGACGGACCAAAGGCTGTTATCAACGGATCTGAATTCACGGTTACAGTGGCAGAGGAAGTGGCTGTGCCCCCTGCCTCATCGGTTGTTGTTACAGTGACCGCGTAGGTTCCGCTCGATGATGGAGTGCAAGAGAGCTCAGGAGTATTTGATGATGAGCAGCCGGGAGGAAGCCCTTGATATGAATAGGAGAAGTGCCCTGTTCCCTGTGTCGCTGAAACGGAGAGTGTGGTTATCAGGCCAACATCGGTCTCGGATGGAGAGGCAGAAACGGTGGCCGTTGGAGTCGGGTTGACCGAGAAGGGGAATGGGCCACTGACCGAGGAAAATCCGTTCGAGTCTGTAACGGTCGCGTTCACGTAGAATACCCCCGTCTCTGACGAGTTGCAGGGTAGCACCGCAAGGTCTGTAGGTGCGCACCCGGACGGAAGCCCCGAATATGAATAAGACAGGGCTCCGAAGCCCCCCGACACTGAAACACGAATTATTGATTCTTGGCCCAAGTCCAGACTGGATGGCGAGACTGTGAAGGCGGCGATCACTGGGTCGGAATAGGCTTCAAACGAGAGAGGGTCGCTGAGCACCGAGAATCCGTTCGAATCGGTGACGTTTACTTCAATCTGGTATGTTCCTGCGGTTGACGGGTCGCACAGAATCGAGTGGGAGTCGCTGGAGTCGCATCCTCCCGGAATATTCAACCATGCATATGTGTAACGGCCTGAGCCGCCGAATGCTTGGGTCGTAAGGTTGACCGACTGGCCGACGTCCACTGAAGTCCGGCTAGGTGCTGGGACATTGACGGAGGGATCGGAGTAGATTGTGATAGACGTGGGGCTGAGATACGTGTTCTGTAGATTGTCTGTGACAGAACAGACAACATCCATCACTCCAACTGTGCCGTAGTCATGGCTCACAATCTGTCCAGCCGATGCGGAACCGTCTCCGAAGGTCCATGAGTAGCTGTACGGCGGGAGGCCGCCCGTAGCATTACATGTGAATGTGACTGATTGGCCGATGTCCGCCGAGATAGGGCGGGAGGTTCCAACCGCCGCCAGTGCAGCAGGGGACTGGAAGCCTGTTATGAACTCGTAGGCATCGCCTGCCTCGGAGGCTCCGTTGGAAGAAAACTGGTGGAGCTGATTCGGACTTGAGTAGGTTACGGGTCCGTTAGTTTCACTGGAAAACAAGAGATGGTTGTTGGATATGTCGAACTCGTCCATCCACATCCAGCCCGATGAAAGATCGAAGTTGTAGTCAGAATAGATGACCTCCTCTTCGTTGCCATAGTATGCATCGGCATGGTACCATTCGGTCATCAGTCCCGTGAAGAACCCGTTTTGGTTGGACACGCTGCCGGTTAGGCCGATGAACGATGTGGCTCTGTCAGCATTGAACGCTTCTGACACTGTCGAACTCGTGTTCCAGTCCCTCGCCAGCATAACGACGTTCCGCCCTGAAAAGTAGAGGTTCAACAGGACAAGGTCTCCAGGATTCACTGACATGCTGGCCAGTCCCCCTCCACCCGAGGTTGGGAAGACGGATGTTCCGGTCGGGCTGAATACCTCGTAGTTCATCCCAAAGCCAGGGTTGTATCCTCCCGTGGAGTACGGCCAGTCAAAGGACAGTCCAACTTGGTACCAGTATCCCGCGGAGGAGAGACCGTTCAGGAGGTAAGCCGGACCGTAGCCATTTACGTCAGACTGTTGAGTGGCTGTCACATTGTAAGAAATGCCTGTGAAACTCTCCGTGAAAGTCGTGCCTAATTGCTCGTCGTACATGGCGGGTGGAATTGAGGACTGGTCTAACGAGGGGGCAGTGGCTAGCTGAGCGGTACCCTGAGGCTCAGTCGGTTTCATGCCCGCGAGATGTGGAAGGGCATCTTGCACGGCGACTGTTGATGGATCGGCCATCCTAGCCGGAGGCTCGCCGTTGGGCGAACCACCGTTCGGGAAGTTGCCGATTGCAGGCATGAGGGTTCCAACTATCAGAAAAGTGAGAATCAATAAGACTGAACACTCTCGGCCCGTAGACACGGCTCTTCTCAAATTACACTCAGAACCCGATAGCGCCTCCCCAGAATCGCGATATCCAGATCTGTGTAATGCCATGCCCGGGCAATAAACTTACAACGAAGTCAAACGTAAATCTATTCAGCTCAGACTTTAGACGCAGCTAATCCTCGATGGCTGAAGAGCCTTGCCTGAGAAGAAGCGTTTGCCACCCTGGGAGGAAGCGAAGCTCCTCTTCAAGATGCAGGAAGAGGCCCGTAAGCGGAAGCTTCTGGAAGAGGATATGAAGCATCGTCGCGCTCGAGGCAAACGCGTAGGTCCAAACACGCTGGACGAACTTGAGGAGAACCGGAAGCGACTCAAGGAGTTGCAGAAGAGACTCGAAGAAGAAGATGAAGACTCCTAGCCCTCGACTATCCATTCTTATTGACGGGTTTCAGCGACCCGCCGCAGACGATACATTTCATGGACTCTCGGTAGGTCAACACAAGTTGTCCGCATTCGTTGCAGACTTTCGCCTGGACCTGTAGAACGTCGTTGTGTCCTGGTAGGCGCGTGAGACGAGGCCCCTTTCATCAGGATATTCGAAGACCTCTTTCTTACGCGTTGAAGGCTTTTCTCTAGCAAGGCCTGGTTACAGCGAAGGGGGATAGCTACAGCTATCACTTACTTTCACCCATCTAGCAATGCAATAAGCAGTAGACTCCATCCAACGAACTCATGAGCCGAAAACAACCGAATAACGTCAAGTTCGGCCTTTATGTTCCGAATTTTGGCAAGAGCTCTGATCCCCTAACCCTCGCCGAGATAGCTGTCGATGCCGAAAGGTCGGGATGGGACGGCATCTTTCTCTGGGACCACTTGGTCGAATGGGATAAGCGGCTTCCAATCTGCGACTCGCTCACAGTCCTAGCCGCGATTGCTGTGAAGACGAAACGTATCAGAATCGGTACGACTCTGTCCCCGCTCCCTCGGTACAAGCCGTGGGATCTCGCTAGACGAACAGTTACTCTGGACCACTTGTCCAACGGACGACTTATCCTCAGTGTTGGTCTAGGAGCAGCTGAGAGTTGCGATTATGCGAGATTCGGAGAAGAAGCTGATAACGCGGTCTTGGCAGAAAAGCTGGACGAGTCTCTAAAGATCATCACAGGGCTTTGGTCGGGTAAGAAATTCAGCTTTCACGGGAAACACTTCAGACTTGGACCCTCAGTCTTCCTCCCGACACCCAAGCAACAACCGAGAATTCCGATCTGGGTAGGGGGATTCTGGCCTAGAGAGGGTCCGTTCAAGCGTGCAGCTAGGTGGGATGGAGTGTTGCCTCTGAGACTGCCTGAAAAGTTACCGCAGCCTCAAGACCTGAGAGAAATAGTTGAGTTCATCCAGAAACACAGACACGTCTCGAGACCATTTGACGTGGTCAACATTGGTTGGACGACGGGCAACAAAAAGAAGGATTCAGACAAACTCGAAAGGTACGCCGAGTCGGGCATGACATGGTGGCTTGAAAGTCTCTTCACGAAAAGAGACTCGCTTGGCGCTATGCGTTCACTAGTACAGAGAGGCCCTCCGAGATTCGCATCTAGATACTACTCGGAGGAAACAAAAGGTTATTCGGGTTTGAAAAGGCCGAGTCTCTTCAGAACGAGCAGAGCTTGCAGTGTTATCCATTTGCTGGGTTTCCCCGCCTCTTCAACCTGCAATGCTTTCTCTGTTCCCCATCCCTGAGTGATCAGTTCCCGTTCTTCAGGCCGCGAGACAGTCTCTTCTCCATGCATTGCGTTCGGGTGACGCCAGCCTCTGTACACCCCTTCGAGGGGCCACTTACCGTCCGTCAGCCTCTTTTCAAGGAGGAGCGAGACAGCATCGTCCATCCTATGATCATTCTTGACCCCAAGCTCGGTTAAGACTCTCGACCCGTGTAGAAAGTCGTAGGCGTAGTGCAAGGGATAGTGTAGCCTTAGAAAATCAAGCATCACGACAGAATCGTCTCTGTCCGACTTGAAGACGCGATGCTTCAAGAGGAACTCTGATCCGCGCTTCGCTGAAGCCTCCCATCCCCTCCTAGCATCGTGCGACATCATCTCGGACAATGCCCAGACTGGCTGCACGGTGGACATGAAAGACCCGTGCTTTCCTTGAGGCGAACAGTTCCATCCACCATCAGGCAACTGCTTTGAAATCAGCCACTCCAAAGATCTGAGGACGCGGTCATCCTCATAGTATCCCATCCTAGCGAGGGCTCGAACCATATTCCCGGTCGCGCAAGTGTGAGGCTCAAACTTGTCATGTTTCTTCGGTCGGAGAGAGATACCACCGCTCTCAACGTTATGGATGTCGAGGAAGTACTCGACAGCTTTGGCTATCCGCGGATCCTCAGAGGAGGCTCCCAGGTCAGCGAGAACAAGCAGTTGCCAAGAGCTCGCGGAGAATTTTGGAACATAGCCGGACTTCGGATTGTCCCAGTAGATCTGTTCTTTCTGCTTCTCGAAAATTCTTGCAGCCCAACCCTCAGACCCGATCAGAGCACGAGCCTTCTCAGTGGAGGTCTCGCTTTCGTCTCTCCCCAGCAATTGGACCAGAGTTTCGTAGCGGACAGACGGCTCGTTCTCCTCTAGAAGCCAATCGATCAGGGATCTGGAAGCTGTCACTCGGGGGACTTGTAACTGTTGCAAGGGATGGAACACGCGGATGGGTCTTGAATGCTACTGACGAATAAAGATGTGGGAGGGGGGGCGTCAGCGAATAGCACTTATCTATCCAGACAGACTGAATCCTGAAACACAGAACAGGCGTTGACCCAGAAAACATCCGCAAAACCGGGAAAACCAATACGAATTCTAGTTGCAAAGCCGGGGCTTGACGGCCACGACAGAGGCGCGTTGATCCTTTGCCGAGCCTTCCGAGACGCTGGCATGGAGGTCATCTACACAGGCTTTCTAGCCACTCCCGAGCAGGTCGCCCAGATGGCGATAGACGAGGATGTTGATGTCGTAGCGATGAGCCTCCTGAACGGAGCACACATGACCGCTTTCCCGAAAGTTGCAAAGCTTGTACGAGAAAAGGGCGGTGATGATATTCTGCTGGTCGGGGGAGGAATAATTCCCGACGACGATAAACCTCGACTGGAAAAGCTGGGCATTACAGGAAACTACGGCCCCGGCACCCCTTTGAAGACCATAATCGAGCACGTCGAAAAGATCGTCAGAGAACGTGGCTCCAAGCATGCGCGCAATTACTAAACGACAACTAACCCGTCAGGAATAGTCGAGCTTGGGATTTCTCTCCATCATGGGCAAAATATTGATCGGGATATCCATCATAGTCCTCCCGGCGGCTGTATCTCTAATCATCATCTTCAGCCAAGCGCTCGGAATAATAGGAGTCATCATCTCGCTAGGCTCAAGCGCCTTCGTATTCTTCTGCGGGCTATACGCTGGCTTCTTGGGAATAAAGTACGAACGACTGTACAAACAGTTCGAGACATTTGTCAACCCTCTCAAGATCAGGCCTAGAGCGGCAAACTTGATCAAAGCGGTCTGTCCGATAGATCATCAACAGTCCGTTTTCGTGCACGTAAGTCCTCATAGAGATGATGCCAGGCCAGATGGACTCGATCTTTTCGTAGGCTCATGTGGGCACGAGGCCCACCGCGAAGAGATTGAGGAATCGGCAGAGGAAGCGCCCGAAACAACAACCGCATAGCTCGTCCAGTTTGCTCATCTCTTATACTGACATTTGACGGACCTTAATCTTGGTAAACTTGGATCTGAATCGAACCCTCTTGAAAGAGGCGCTGAAATCCTTTCTAGCAGAAGACCTCGGATACGGAGACATCACCACTGTTGCTCTAACCGACCCGGAACAAACCGGTGAAGGACGAGTCATATGCAGAGAGAATGCAGTAATCGCCGGGATCCAAGAAAGCCTTACCCTTCTTGAACTCGCAGGCTGCCGTGGAACCGCAAAGAGTCACGACGGTGACCACGTCAAAATAGGCGCTACCATTCTCTCGGCTCAAGGTTCAGCTCGAGGATTGCTTGGCGTCGAAAGAACATTGTTGAATCTTCTATCTCATATGTCAGGAGTTGCGACCGCGACTGCCAACCTCGTAGCTATCGTTGCGAGTGAAGGCCATGGCAAGACGAGGGTAGCAGCTACGAGAAAGACGCTCCCTGGTCTGAGATATTTCGAGAAGAAGGCCGTCGAAATTGGTGGGGGTGATACACACCGTCTTAGACTTGACGATGCGGTACTCATCAAAGATAATCATCTAACACTAGCCGGCACAATCGAAAAATGCGTTCGAATGGCGAAATCAGAAGTGAGTTTCACCAAGAAGGTCGAAGTCGAAGCTACGACACCCGCACAGGCACTCGAGGCCGCTAAAGCAGGTGCCGACATCGTACTCCTCGACAATATGACGCCAAGGCAGGTGGGAGACTCGCTTAGCCTGCTGAAGTCAAAGGGTCTTCGTGAACGAATCCTGGTAGAAGCATCCGGAGGCATAACAAGAGAAAACATAGGGGGTTACGCGAAGGCAGGAGTAGATGTTGTTTCGGTGGGCACGATAACTCACTCAGCGAAAGCTATCGATATGAGTATGGAAATACATGCCTCCAAGAAGCGAGCTTGATCATCTGTCAGAGCCAGCAAACCGCGAATATCATGGAATAATTGTTCCACAAGGGATTCGGAACCACGCAGTGTTCAATGAGCTGAATGTTCTGGGCGAAAAGAGAGGTAAGGAATGGACACTGCTCAAGGTTGGCATCGATCCGAACAACATTACTAGAGTGATTGGTCTGGTTCAAGCGAACCTCTCCTCTGATAAGGGAGTGCCATACTATGCGCATTTCTACAGAGATAATGAGCTGATCGTAGTCTTTCCACACAAGGTCTTTCGCGTATCCACTGACAGGAACAGTTGGACAGAAGCGGTAAGGTATGGCGAATCCGTCGGCATACCAAGGGCTGAACTCGACTTTAGACCATGCAGCGTCCAAGACGAGACGTTCTAGAGTTGGGTCCCACTGCAGGACAGTATTCCGAGCTACTGAAAAGATTCCTTGTCTCGAATAGGATATGGCATCGGTTCATCGAATTCGACGAGCCAGTCAAGACAGTCGAACAGGCCGCGAAGAAGGTCGACATCGATCAGATCGCCAAGTCCATCATACTAGTAGACTCTAACAGCCAACCCCTGATGGCAATACTCCGCGCGAATGACCTCATCAGCTACAAGAAGGTGAAAGCTTTGCTCTCCGTCATCGATGTCAGACTGGCAAATGAGAAAGAGGTCCTGCAATATTCAGGGTACCCTGTCGGCGGGGTCCCTCCGTTCAACAACGTGAGACGTGCACTTCTCGATTCTCAGGTCATGAAGAAGAATACGGCGATCGTCGGTGGTGGAGATGTTAACAAACTGGTAGAATTACGTATCAGGGACATAGTGGATGTAGTGAAGCCTGTCATTGCAGACTTGACCGGCTGAGTAACCGGGATCTTCTAATGACTCCCACCAAAACCAGCGGGGAGAATGACCTGTTTATCAAAAAAGCGGAAGAGGTCCGGGAGAGGGAACACCGGCTGACACCTAGCTTACGGTTGAGAACCTTGCCCGATATTGTGCAGTTTGTCCACGCTAAAGGTCTCGTTTCGATGCTCGGCGGGAATGAGCTGCCTAGCATGATTAGTGCAGTGCTCGGCAAGCCCTGGAAGTCTTCGGCTAAAGGATTCACCGCGTGGAAGGAATGGTGGTCTCTCAAAATAGAGGATCAACGATTGTCAAAGGTTCTTGCAGAGCTGGAAAGAAGAGATGACATTCTCGCTTCTCGGATCTTCCGACGCTCCAAGACGCTGGTATCGAATACGATCTGGCCAATTCTCAACCCTATCATAGAACACCACAAGAACCTCGCTATCAGAGAAAAACTAGTACCGCCTCTCGAACTCAAGTTGCTGGACACCATAGAGTCTGAGGGCTCAATCCGGACGGATCGATTGAGAAAGAAGCTCAGGCTGGAGGACAGAGAGAACAACTACAGGTTCCATCGATCACTTGGCAGTCTCGAAAGCCAGGGGCTGATTGTCGGCGCAGAAGATCCTAACCCGGAAAGACACTTGCACGCCAACATATGGCAAACATGGGAAAAACGAACCCGTAATGCGAAGAAGCTTGCCGGAGCCTCCTACGGGGAAATGGTGGCGAAGCTGTTCGAAAAGACTCTCGACGCTTGTGTGTTGGCTCGTGAAGCCAAGGTCCCAGAATGGTACGTGTGGAGCAACGACATACAAGACGCGAAGGAAAAACTGCTGAAAAAGGGGATAATTGTCCGTTCCGGTGCCTTTCTGATCCCGTTCCGGATCTTCGACCGGTCTTGAATCAGCATCCTTGGAACGTTTTTAGCCAGTCAAATCTCCATCAAGAGACGCTCATTCAATGTCTCCCTTCAGCAACCCTCTGATTCTTGACATATTGGCAAAGTATCGGCCCATCGCTGCGATGTACTATTCCTCATCACTCCTAGGCTGGGACATTGAGATCAACATGCCTGAGGCCGGAGCTACTGCCCGAGGCACGGTACAGGCGGAGCTCGAACTCCTCCGGCAGAAAATGACCATCAACCTTACAGATCTCATAGGCCAAGCAGAGAAGCAGAAATCGCTCAACGATGCGGAGAGAGGAATAGTCAGAGTACTCAAGAGAGAACTCGACTTCTACCAGAAACTTCCCCCGCATCTCCTCGAAGAACTTCAGAAGGCCACTAACGAAGCATCCATTCCGTGGCGACAAGCACGAGAAAAGTCCGATTTTCAGACCTTCAAACCTCACCTCGAAAAGATAACCGAGCTTAAACGTAAACAGGCCGAATATCTGGACCCGTCAACGCATCCTTACAACGCGTTGCTCGATCTCGCCGATGAGGGGCTGACCATTGCTGATCTCGACAGAATCTTCGCTGAGTTGATCCCCAAGCTCAAGGCGATCCTCGCCAAGACAGTTTCCAGAGGAATATTCGCCGAGAAGCATCCGCTAGAAGAGATGGATTATGATCTCCCCGCCATGAAAAAAGTCAACGAGAAACTGATAGCCCTGCTCGATATGCCGACAAAGCGATTCCGCCAGGACATTTCGACTCATCCTTTCTCGATCAGGATTGCAGGGGATGATGTTAGGATAACAACAAGGTATGAGCCGAAAGATTTCAGGGCTTCAATGTTCGGTCTCATCCACGAGTGCGGCCACGCCCTCTACGAGCTACAAGTAGACCATGAGCTAGACCTCACGCCCACCGGCGGAGGGGTGTCTTCGGGAATACACGAGTCACAATCCCGCTTCTGGGAGAATATTGTGGGTAGAAGTCGACAGTTCACACCCATGGTCTATCCGATGCTAAGGCAAAACCTCGACATTCTAGACGGCTACAGTGAGGAACAAGTCTATGCGTACTTCAACACGGTAAGGCCTAGCCTGATACGCGTCGAGGCGGACGAGCTGACCTACAACTTCCACACAGCAATGAGATACGAGCTGGAGAAGAAGCTCCTCGAAGGAAAGATCAGCGTAGCTGAGCTTCCATCCGTCTGGAATGACATGATCGAGGACTACCTCGGCAAGAGACCTCCGAATGATGCGCAAGGAGTACTACAGGACGTGCACTGGAGCTGGGGGCAATTCGCCACCTTCCCAAGCTACTCGCTAGGAAATGTTGTTGCTGGAATGCTCTGGACCACCTTGACCAAGAAGGGACTGCTACCGGTAAAAGATGAGACGAGCCTGTCATCTCTCAAGAGCTGGCTTGCAGAAAATCTTCACAAACCTGGAGCAACATACTCACCGAAGGAGCTGTTGATGCGGGTCTTCAACAAAGGATACGACCCCGCTGGACTCGTAGACTATCTGGAAAACAAATACCTCAAAATGAACTGACCGACAAGACACAAGAAACGCTTAGACCAATTCGAGCATCCATCGGATTGACAAACGAACTCTTTCCAAAATTGGTATCCAACTACCCCTCTTAGCCGTTTAGGGGCCACGCTTATCTTTCAGACATTTGAAAGACTCCATCTAAGGGACTTCGTTGAAGAAATGCCCTGGCTGTGGCTCGCTCACAGGAGATGACTCAATGAGATGTGGAATATGCGGCGCTAATCTGCGAGACGTGGGATCGTTTCGAGGTTCTGTCGCGGATGCGGCGAGGGAGCTGAAGATTGAGAAGGAGACGAGCGACAAAGCATTTCGGAGGTCGGACTTTAAACGGCGAACCCGAAACTGGCTTATCGGAGTCTTGGGCGGTCTAGCAATGATCGGCGCTGGTTTCTCGATCGTGGAGTTGGGCGGACTGCGGGAGATCGTCTACATTGGGTACGTTATCGCTCTGACGGGATTTCTCCTCAGTTTCCGGGCCTTCTTCGGAATAACGCGTAGCGTACGACGACGATAGGGAAACGTAAGATAATGATAGCGCTAGGCAGACCATTCGTCTAAAAGCACTATTGCATACGTTGGGTGTGTGGTGCCGTAGCAGCTGTGAAGAGTAAAGATTTCACGAATGGGGAGTTGCGAGCCCATATTGAGTAGATAAGTGACGTTCTTCACCGATAATTCGTTGATATAGAATCCGATCTTCGCATATCCCGTTAAACCATTGTTGATCAAGGTCGCGTTCAGCAGGAAATTTGAAAGAGCATTGGTATTTCCACAATCCGTCTCTGAATAGACTCCGTGAGTGTTGGTGATCAGCACGTTTGGCTTGGGAAGGTTCGAGGGCTGTCGAAATAGAGTAAGCCCGCCCAACAGGACGAATCCGACGACACCGATGATAATGACAATTACGCTGACAACTGCAAGAATGCCAATAGTGTTGATTCTACGTGGCTTCTCAGGCGCTGGAGGAGGACTCCACAATGATGGATTTTAGGCCTTCCCCACGACTCGTCATCAGGGGAAACCGTAGCCGGAAAGAAAAAGCCTTTCCGATATTCTCACCGAACCGCAGGGTGGCTAGTCGATCAGCAAATCCCGATTTAGGCCGATTCTAGCAGCCGGTGTTGGGGCAGAAGAACGGGTCTATTTGTGGGTCGATGCCTTTCATCTGCTGCCACGGAATGGTTCCGGTTATTCCAACCTGCCAGTAGAGCGCAACCACTGACAAGTCCTGGATGTTTACCGTGTTGCCGGGGGCGATGTTGGAGTTGACCCAGTACGGGTCGGTCTGCTGCCAGTGCAGAGCAACATCCGCAATGTCCCGTATTGTTACGCGTCCCTCGTTGAACTTGTCCGCCCAGCTGAACTTGTAGAGGCTGCTTGAAGTATCGTCGGGGCAGCAGCGAAGATAGCCCCCATACCGGTTGAGTATAATGTAACCGGGGAAGGTTGCCGTTTGGCCGCCTAGACATTGGGCTGGCGGCTGGCAACCGCCAAGTATGTTGCAGGAGCCGCCGACATGACCCGCGTTAGGGAAGCCTGAAGGAACGACACACTGCCATGGCCCATCGCCGATCATGATCCCCTGACTCATCGGGTCGAAAGTAGGGTTTGCGCAGTTCGATGAAGGTCCGCTAGGGATTGTTCCGTTGACGATCGGCCCGCAGATCGGCTCCCAGATGTGAGCGGGGATTATTGGTATAGACCCAAGGTTTGTGACAGCGTTGAAAGCGTTGCCTTGAAGCTTAACCTGGATCGTAGTCGGGTTCAGTGCTACAGCGCTGGAAACCGGGAGGACGTTGTACTGGAAGTAGCCTGATGGAACATCTCTGTACGCGAGTATTGTGTAGACCACATCGTCAGCGGTGAGCCGGGTCCCGTCTTGAAACATGAGATCACTCCTCAGGTGCCATATTGTCGTCGTGGTTCCCGTTACACAGCCATTCAGCGAATTGCAGGAGACCTCGCTTGGACTATAGACCGAGGTGTGCGCCAGGGTCTGCCAGTCCATGAACTGCCCGTCCGTGCCAAGGGTCAATGGATTTGGCTGGAGGAGCGAGTCGTAGATGAGGCTGATAACCTCAAGGTCCTGCGGCGAATAGGCGTTGAACGGGCTGAGGCTGTCGATGTCCTGGGAGAAGCCTCTGCGGATGAGGTCAGGATTACCCCCTCCAGGCTTGTAGGCCGGGTTGGATGGGACAAATCCCGGGATCTGTCTCATGTTGAGAAACGACCAATAGCCGCTTCCGGCAGCGAAGCCGTTGCCGAGAACCGGCACGAGGCTCGACTGGGAACTGGCGCACCCACATGCTGTCTGCGTGTCCCAGCCTGCGAGAGCGGAATAGACCCCGATGGGAGTGTAGACCGGGAGCGGCAATCCGTTGAGTGCGCCTGTTACTGCAGCCCTTGCGAAGAACTGGTAAGCCTGGGCTGATGTAGGAGAGAATTCGCCAGCGTTGGCGTCGGTGTCGAACTGGGGGTCACAGTAGAAAAAGTAGTTTGCAAAGTAATGCTCGGGAGACCCACCGCAAACGCCCGACGCGGAAGAGCTGTACGCGTACACGAACAACTGGTCCGCAAACGCGTCTAGACCATAACCTGCGGTGTAGAGGTTCCAAGGTGCGGGGCAGCCGTCCAAAGCACTCAAAATTGGGGTCTCAAACACGCAGCTGAGTATCGTTGAGAGCCCGAGATAGTACGTGTTGCATCCTGGGCCTCCGTAGGTAACGGTGCACTGTGGCGTCTGGTTTGGAAAAGTCTGGCCGTTGTTTGGTGTTCCGAAGAGGAAGTTGATACTGTCGGCTATTATCTGGCCATAGGCCTTTCGTACCGCGTCGCTCCTCAGAATGACGAAGATCTGGTGGCCATTGTTGCTGAGGTGTGCATACCCGGACGGTGCAGTTGATCCTTGAGAGGCTAAAGCAACGCTACCGCAGTCAGTACTATTCGCTCCGCCAACGACCACGAATCCCGCCCTAACAAAATCGTCACAGGCAGCACGGAGGTCAGCGACGCCCGAGTATCCGAGAGACACTCCGGCAGAGGTACCGGGCTGAGTCCACCACTCGGAACCACCGCCTAAGCTGTCTGAGACAAAGTTGTACGCTGACACTGGACTGCAGGGGTTGAACCACGGATGATCGACACACTCTGCTGTCACCGGAAAATTGTTCGGCAGATTCTGGGCGGGCGATGTCCACTCGTCATCGTAGATTCCCCGTCCACTAAGCGGCGAGTTTGCAGCGAATGACGGTTTGTCCAACAGGTGGGCCAGAGCTCTTGGAATATAGACCCCTGCTTGGGTTGGTTCGACTGTACTCGGGCTGTTCCAGTTCACGCGAAGGGTCACCGTGACAGCCTGGTTGCTCCCTATGAAGGCGCAGGATGTGGGTTGAGTGCTGGAACAGGGAGCTGTCGAATCATAAACGCTGGATGATATCTTGTACGTTCCCGCGACGACGCACGGAAAAACATAGGTCCCGGTTGGCTGAGAGCCTCCCGAGTCCGTTGCGGTCGCGGAAGACGTGACACTCGGCTGGCTGATAATGGTCAGCTTGTTCAGGGAATCGAGTACTGGAGCATTAGCTTGCTCTTGGTTCTGCAAGTTAACAGTTAGCTGTCCCAGGCCCGTTCCACAAATTCCTGCGGCCGTGCTCGCTGGCAACACCAGAGTTGGCGGAACAACAGTCCTTGCCGCCTGCAACGAGACTCCTAGGAAGCTGTTATGATGATTGACTTCGAGGTCGAACAGCTGGAGTGCTGTCTGTGCGGGTGTGCAGAAGATATCGCCGGCGCAGAACGTAGGTGGTTGCTGGGAGGGAAGTAGCGGGAAGTCTGTTATGTCCACTTTTCCGGAGAGAAATGCGGTGTACTCGTTCTGAATGTCACTGTACATCGTGATGTTCAAAATCTTCTCTCTGGGACCGTAGGGAGACCAGGTAGGCGGCAGCGGCTGACTTAGGCCGTTGACCGTTAGGTTAACGGGGTGTATCATAAGGAATGTCAGGCTTAAGGTGAGGGCTAGAATCGGCGTTTGTTTTCGCACGATTCTTCGTAGAAGACGAAAAATCTTCTGCGCTGTTATAAGTTTATCCAGAGCCTGGGCGAGGCACTTGGAGCACTCAGGCTAGGTCCAGCATGCGTTGGATGGACAAACGCGCTCTGTTTGCTGTCTCAACCGGAACCCTGACTTCATACACCATGTCCTTCAGCGACTGGTAGACCTTCTCCAAAGTTATCGTCTTCATGTATTGGCAGACAGCGTCCTCTTTGACTGGTAAGAAGGTCTTGCTGGGATTCTCTTTCTTCATTCTGTGCAGAATGCCAGTCTCTGTTGCTACAAGGAATTTGTCGGCTGATGAGTGTTGCGCATGTCGTATCATGCCCTCAGTCGAGTAGACCTGAACCAGTGGCAGATCAAAGTCGCCCTTCTGTGAGAAGTAGAGGAACTGTGTGACGCATCCACACTCGGGATGGACCAAGAACTCCGCGTCCGAATTCTCCTTCAACTTCTGGTTGACAATGTCCGGTGTTATCCCCGCATGGACGTGGCACTCTCCCGGCCAGACCTCCATCTTGCGTCCAGTCTTCTCCATAACATAGGCTCCGAGAAACATGTCAGGCAAGAAGAGAATCTCACGGTCTCGAGGAATACTGTTCACCACCTTCACCGCATTCCCGGACGTGCAAGCATAGTCGCTCTCAGCTTTGACTTCGGCAGTCGTATTCACATATGATACCACAACCGCCTTCGGATGTTCTCTCTTCCAAGCACGAAGCTTATCCGCGTCAATAGTCGCCGCCAGCGAGCAGCCCGCCGCAAGATCTGGAAGCAGAACCGTCTTTCTTGGAGAAATAATTGAGGCGGTCTCGGCCATGAAATGGACACCACAGAACACGATAACTTCAGCAGGAGTACGAGCAGCCGCCTGGGACAGTCCGAGAGAATCGCCGACAAAATCCGCAATGTCTTGCACTTCAGGCACCTGGTAGTTGTGCGCTAGTATCACAGCGTTCCTCTCCCGCTTCAACCGCAGAATCTCCGCTACCAGTCTGCCAGTGTCGGTCGACTGGAGCGTTCCTGGCAATACTCTCTGAATAGCAATCCGTGAAACTTCGGTTAAAACGTTCCTTTTAGGAAGCCCTTCGACACATGGGACACACCCAAGAATGAGACTTTGGTAAGACCAAACCTATCACCCGCGTTACTTCGCAAGGAAGTTGCCGATTGTGTTGCCGGCGTACTGATACGTGGAAGCACGGTCCTTGTCGAGAAGAGACGAGCAGATGATGAAGCGGATCCAGGACTTGTAATGCTTCCGGGCGGACACGTAGAGAGGAATGAATCCATACCCGAGGCTTTGAAGAGAGAGATGCGAGAGGAGCTAGGAATTCGAATCGAGAAAATTTTGCCAGCTCGCATACGCTACTACACGGCGTCGAATGGCGAGAGACAGAGAATACAATACTTCCACGTCAAGAACTGGAATGGCAAGATACGGTCCAACGAGGCAGAGACTGTCTATTGGGAGTCGAACGTGAAAAATCTCAGCGACGAGACGGAGAGAAAGATCGTGCTCGACCTCATGCGCCAAGGCTCGCAGCCTTAGAACATTGTAAGCTCTATCATCAAACGGTAGCCTTGCGCCGACTCTGACCGATGTTAGAGCAAGAGGATGCCCTGTAGAGCATAGTCTATGATCGTCACCAGTATCACGGCGATGATAAGTCCGGGCCAGCGAAGGGTTCTCGCTCGGATCGTAGGCAGGAAAAAGAGTACTGCGAGAGACATCAAGATCGGGACTGGGAGATCGTAGACTATTCGGGCTTGATGGTAGCTGTCGAGTGTTGCGAACGGTATCGATGCCGCGGCAGTCCAGAAGATCAGAAGTCTCTCGAACCGGTCGCTGAACCGTAGAGCGAGAGCTGCCGCTAGTCCAATCCCTAGGATGAGCCAGTTTCCCAAGAGTCCACCATGAGTGTACAGCAGAGCCTGGACCAGGTTGTTCCAGAAGCCGAGTAATGATCCAAAACTGCTCGGGCTCTTCGTGGCAATGTCGGCAGCAACGGTACGCGTCGCAAAAACCCAACTCTTCACAAAATCGAGGGCAATGGCGGTCAGGAGGATCGCTAGTATCGATTTTAGATGGATGAGGTTGCGTGTCTCCCTCCAGAGAGAGATTGCGAATGCCAAGCTGACCGTGGCGACCAGAGCCCAGGTCCAAGGATGTGTGAGAAAAAGGGCAATGGAGAGAAAGTACATTCCGCCATAGTTGAGCCTAGACGGGCTCTTCGAGAAGCTCAGCAGGGCTGTCATGAACAAAAAGGCGAATACTAGTCCCAGCCAGTTAGCGTAGTAGCCGCCCCAGAGACCAACGGTGGTGTAGAACGAGATTGGAGTGAAGAGGCTTGTAAGCCCGGCAAGGTGTGTGCTTCCCTGGCCATAGCGGACAAAAACGTAGGTTGACAGTGACAACAGTGGAGCTAGAATCATCGGCAGATACTCGATGATCTGTGATGGCGAGGCTCCTGCTGACGCGATAGAATAGAGCAGTAGGAGTAATAGTGGTCGCGAGCCTTCCAATCCTTCCACGAACGAGTACTGTAGAGCCTGGCCTAGTGGCTGTGCGAGCATCTGGCTGATCCAGCCTACGTATAGAGGACTGTCGACGCCAACGAGGCTTCCGGTCGGATTCAGATCCGACCGGTACGGGAAATAAGCAAGCAGTGAACTGACGACTAGGCTAATGGCGAGCACAAGTCTGGGACGCGATAGGATCTTGAGGCTCCGAGCCGAATCGGATAATGACGCCCCCTTTATTGACGAAATAACGCCGTGGAAGGGCTCTGACAGAAACCGGACGAACCTGTCAAACCTGGCTACTCTAAGGCGAGCTATTCTTGTCCCCAATCTAAGCAGCCAAGCGTAGAGGAGACCCAGCAGGAAGACGGTCGACAGTGGGGCGAGGATCATGTAGGCGCTCGAGTTTAGGGCAGATAGACCCTGATCTGGCAAGGACGAAAAGAACGTGAGGATGGCAAAGGTCAGAATCTGAAACGCCAGTAGACCGAGCAAGACAGCGACGATTATGGTCTGGCGGGGTGTCATGAGACGGTTCCACCTGTGCTTCGACGAAGAAAAACCCTACTTGCCTGAGATGCTAGAGAGTTGTCGGATGTCTCGCGCCCTTCATGAACATTCTGTGTCCCTAGAAACATCCATTCACATACCCGACTCTATTTGATCTCCCATCCAGACGGTTCGATCCTTTAGCAGGATAAGGTCGCGAGGCGGTCTATCCGTAGATTCCTTTAGGCCCGGTTTCCTTCCTGGTTATCATCTTCTGTTTCTTAATCAGTTTCTGCGGGACCTTGAGTCGAGTTATGGGCTGATGGTTTACAATGTACAACGGGTCCCCATCTGGTCCATACTTGTCTGTCCGCAGTATGCCAGTGATCTCCAGTTTCGCTCGCAAGACAGTCTCATCTGACAGTTCATACACGTTCCATCGCTCTGGACCGATTCGGTCAAAGTCGACCATGGTAGTGTTGGTAGTGGCGGGGTCTATGTTTGTCGGGGGAGGATTCGTGGGTTTTCCCCGGAGTGCTCTGGGACAGATGGTGGTGAAAAGGTTCTGACTGGACCAGGCGTAGATTGGTTGACCGTTCGGGTCATACTCTTCAGCCCGGAATATTTTCGGTATTATCAAACGTCCGAGTAGTAATGTCCCGTCTTCCAGCTTGTATCTTATCCAGGGCTCATCGCGGACATTGAAGTCCAACGCGTTCGCCTTGGTCAGA
>WNGK01002759.1_pt1 | contig 21099 bp, 17 predicted proteins | sample 5400601 | NCBI WGS metagenome assembly WNGK01 (sample SAMN13153376, study PRJNA577476) | soil metagenome | isolation source: 60 cm soil or saprolite under Garry oak tree replicate 1 | place: USA:California | collected 2016-06-15
CATACAGTAGGGGCCGATTTATCGCGCCCCCCGCCGATTGATCGGCCCTCTCCGCATGTTCTGATATCCACATTCAAGAGGTAAAGTTCATTATTGCGCCCGCCCCACCAACATAGCTGCCAGCCACAGAAAAAAAATCAACTTCGTTACACGCAAAACAAGAGCTACATAGGACTGCTCAGGCCAGAACCAGAGTATAACCGCGCCCATCAGCAGAAAAGGCGCCGCCGTGAAGAGCATAAGGATAAGATAGAGCGCATTCTCCTGTCCGAGCAGCCACGGCCAGAATACAAGAACAGCACTGATAATTGCTCCAATAACGAAGAGACGGATTGCAACCGGGCGTCCAAGCAGGACAGCAATTGACTGTACACCGCTGGCCGCGTCACCGCTATAGTCTTCTGCAGCCTTCAATATTTCACGACTGAGAATAAAGACAAAAATGAGCAGCATACTCGGCGCCACCGGTCCCAGGCGTCCGACCACTACCCCTCCATAAACCACCGTCATCGCACAGAGAAAAGCCACCAGCATGTTGCCCAAAAGGAAGGAACTCTTCAGTTTCCACGAGTAAAGCTGGGTGAGTAAAACTAAGATTACCGCAAAGGCTGCCGCGTAGAAGCCAGAAGGAAGGCTACAAGCAATACCGACCGTGTAGAGCACAGCGGACAGCATTACCGCTGCTCCGGGTTCGACCTGGCCAGAAGGTAGAGGGCGTCCCGGCTTATTGATGGCATCGATTTCCTGATCGAAATAGTCGTTGGCCGCGTTGCCGCCTCCTGCGATTGTCGCCGCTGCCAGCATAGCCAGCGCCTGTGGTACCTTGAAGATGTATCCCCCGGCGACATGTGCTCCAACCAATACAGCCAGCGCGGCGCTTAGACAATTCAAGGGCCTTGTAAGCGTCAATATAGGTAGCGCCGATGTATGGAGATGCAGCATTAACCGACTCATTATTCACCCCCTGCGTGATCGGCTGTTGATATTGTATGGCCTGCTACCTTCAGGATGAGAGCAGCGATATCGCGCGCAGCATGTTTGCGTCGCAGCCCCTCTCCATTGCGGCGCAGCGCTTCCAAACGATCGGGCCGGTTCAGTAGTTCCATCACCGTGGCAACGACCTCGCTGCCGTTCGCAACGAACCTCGCTGCGCCGTGTTCCAGCAAATAGTGAACCGTGCCGGCCTCCTGCGGAAAGCTTTCAGTGAGGATCATCGGCAGACCACAATGAATCGCCTCCATCACCGTCCCTCCTCCCGCCTTGGTAAGCAGCAGATCGGAGGCGCGCATCCAATCGGCAATGTTGTCAACGTAACCCAGGACAGTACAAGGCAGAGCCAATCGCCGCGCGGCTAAACGCTGCTGCAGCGCCCTGTTGCGGCCAGCAATGACGACAAGTTGACATGCCTGGCATGACCCCGCGAGAGCACGCACGATGTCCTCCAGTCTCCCGCCTCCCTCTCCACCACCCATGAGCAGTAGCGTAAATAAACCTGGATCAAGCCCGAGGCTCCGCCGCAGTTCATCACGACCAACGTAGGAACCCGTTTTATCGCGCCCCTCTCCACAAAGTTGCAAAAATTCGCCGGGCACCGGTAGACCGAGGCAGTGAATACCCTCCCTGGGAATGCCTGCAGCAGCGCAAGCATCCGCGGCTTCGGGAGTGGCTACAACATACGCGGTACAAGCAGCGCAAATCCAGGCGGGATGCACCGTGACCAGGTCGGTCACCACTGTTACAATTGAGGCTGTGCTGCCAACGCTTGCCAGGGCTCGACTGAAAGAACGCCCCAGCGCGGGAAAGGCCAGCGCCACAATATCCGGCTGCCAGTCGGCAAGATAGCGCCGCAGGCCAGGTTGGAGCAAGGGTTGCGCCAGCCGTTCAGCCACGGCAAAGCGACCAGCGCTGCCAGTAATACGATAGAGAGTGCGCCACAAAAAGGGAAAGTCAACCGTAAAGAGGCGATATAACCAGGGGATAGCAGTGAGAGGGAAGCGGCTGCACAACTTCGAGAACACATTGAGCACCCGTACTTCAATCTGTGCCCCGGCCAGTTCCTGACACGCTTCGTTGAGCGCTCTTACAGCAGAGGTATGGCCTCCACCCAGCGGGGCCAACACGAATAAGATTCGCATACCCATCGATGCTATTATCCTCCGCAGCGTCTATTGTTGCTGCGAAACGTAATCACTGGCGGCTCCATACAGAACAGATGAAGACATTATACCTTACAAGAATTGACCCACGTTGGGATATAATACAACTATGTTCCGCTACTGAAGGATGAGATGAATATGAAAGATATTCCCAATCGCGTTTACGAGAACGCCAATGGCATGTCAAGCGCCTATAAGTCGCTCTTCATCAACACATCAAAACCACGCATGCAGTTCTCCGACTACCCCATGCCAGATCAATACCCGGTCTTTCCACACCATACCCAGATCGCCGAATATTTCGCGAATTACGTAGATCACTTCGGCGTAAGGCAATTCATCCGCTTCAATACCATGGTAACACTCGCCGAACCGCTGGAGGGTGGCGGCTGGGAGGTTACATTACAGGACGGTTCTACCCATCGCTATCGCGCCCTGCTCGTCGCCAACGGTCACCACTGGGACCCGCGCTGGCCAGAGCCTTCTTTTCCCGGCCACTTTGACGGAGAGATCATCCACAGCCACTATTACAAACAGCCCGATACCTACGCCGATAAGTCTGTGTTAGTGCTCGGGTTTGGCAACTCGGCCATGGATATCGCGGCAGAAACTTCGCGTGTCTCGGCCATGACCTACCTGGCAGTACGGCGCGGCTTTCATATCATCCCCAAGTTCCTCATGGGCAAACCGCTCGACCAGCTACCCACTCCCGGCTTCCTCCCGTTTGCGTGGCAACTGAAGATATACGGCGCCATCCTGCGGCTGAATGTTGGCAAGATGACAGACTATGGTCTGCCTGAACCAGATCACCAGCTAGGCCACGCTCACCCGACGGTCAGTTCCGAGATTTTGATGCGCATCACGCATGGCCGCGTCAAGGTCAAGCCAAATATCCAGCAGTTGGACGGCGACGGCGTAATCTTTACCGATGGAACTCGCGAGCGGGTCGATTGCATAATTTACTGCACCGGCTACAAAGTGACCTTTCCCTTCTTCCGGCCCGAGGTCATCGAAGTAAAGAATAATGAACTATCGCTACTCAAACGCGTCTATCACCCGCGCTACCGTGATCTTTTCTTCATAGGCTTTCTCCAGCCCCTTGGCGCGATCATGCCGCTGGCAGAGTTACAGAGCATCTGGGTCAGCAAATACCTGTTGGGAAAATACACCCTGCCCCCACGGGATGAACTGTTGCGAGATATAGAGCGCGAACGTAGCCAGATGCGCAAGCGCTACGGCAATTCTCCGCGCCACACGATGCAGGTAGACGTTGAGCCGTACGTTAAGAGCGTGCGCAAAGAGATGAAGCGTGGCATGAAAGGATCATCAGCGCCGCTAATAAAACGTGAGGCCCAACAGATTGAGGTCTATAGCTAGCTGTGCAATCACACCAACCCCTGGCGAATAGCATACGCAACGGCGCCCGCCCTGCCCGGCACATCCAGCTTGATGTACATGTTGCTCAAGTGGCGATTGACCGTGCGCGGGCTAATCACCAGAATCTCCGCCACCTCGCGATCGGTATACCCTTCCGCGACCAGGCGCAACACTTCCTGCTCGCGCCTGGTCAGGCTGAGGTCCAGGTAATATCCAAACTCCCCAGCGATATCCTTCGTTCCCGCCTTCTCGCGTCCATAGTAGGGGCGACCCTGGTGGTCGCCCAAGGGCTCCCCAGCGATATCCTTCACTTCCGTCTTCCCACGTCCATAGTAGGGGCGACCCTGGTGGTCGCCCTGGCCCTGGTGGTCGCCCTCGAATCTTGTGGTCGCCCTGGGCGCATTCTCCTCTCCTGTCGTTCCCGTCTTCCCGCGCTGTTCCAGTTGTTGCACGCCCTCTTGCAACGTATTCACCAGGTCGACCGACCGCTGCATGGCATGCTGGAGAAATATGGTTCGCGCCAGCTCGCACAGACTCAGTACACGCTGGAACGTCTGTTGCTGATCTTGACCAGACTGCGCGCGGCTCTGTGCCAGCAATGTTCGTGCCTGTTCATACAGAATTGCCGCCTCCTCTGGCTGATTACCGGCGCGCCGGCAGAGCGCCAGCCCATGCTCAAATGCCTGTTCCGCCGTCTCCCAGTCCTCGGACCGCGTAGCCACCACACCCAGTATTCTATCAACCGAGACTCCATAATACATAAAGCCGCGCAGGGCGCGTATACGTTCGACATAGGCAGCAGCCCGTTCAGCCTGTTCACTGGCCTCCAGGTGCAGGTATCCCTCGGCAAGAAATGGAATGTAGAAATCACCGCCGTATCCCGGCGGTTCTGGAATGGCGGCGGCCCGGTCAAGTTGTACGCGCGCCTCCGCCCTCCGCCCTGTCACTGCCAAAAAGTGGCCGTAGAGGGCCATTGTGCCCGGATACCACTCGGTATTTACTGCCGCCTGGATACTCTCCTGGAAATATGCTTCTGCCTCGCGCCACCTGCCCCGCCGGAAATTGAGTTCGGCCATGGCCTGCAGAACGAGTGGTTTGAGGCGCGCATTGTTAGTAGCCTCCGCCTCCCGCGTAGCCTCCTCCAGGTGTGTGCCACTACCGTCCCAGTCGGCGCGAGCCAGCGCGATTGTGCCAAAATTCCAGTGCAACCAACCAAGGCTGTAGCGCACGCCATAGCGCCGCGCTCGCGCAAAACCACGCGTTGTGTAGAGCTGGGCGCGCTCAACCTCTCCTAATGCCTGGTATATACTACCAAGACCCTGCTCGCCCAATACCGCCCGAAAGGGATCACCAATGGCGATATAGAGTTCGTGCGCCTGCTCCTGCAGCCTGATTGCCTCGTGGATATGTTCGCCCCAACCGCGCAGCCAACCAATCAGGTGTAATGCGAATGCCTGGCTCCCCCGGTCTCCAATTTCAATTGCCAGTTGGTGTGACTGCCAGAGTGCCGTTTCAGCTTCTTTCTTGCGATACAGCAGAATGGCAAGCGTGGCTTGAGCCTGTAAAAGCAGGATACGTTCGACGACGCTCACACGCTCTAAGGTCAAAACATCCTTAGTATTGGCAAAACTACGACCAGGAAACCATGGAACTGCTGACCTTTCTTGACTGAATAGCGTATTCCTCTCTTCGTCAGTACTCTCACCGAGGGCCGAACGCGCCGCCTGCAGATGGGCCAGCGCCTGGTCGTATTTGCCCTGCATACGGAACACATCCGCCAACAAGCGATTGACTTGCGCCAACTCCAAGGAAACTTCTTGCAAACGATCCGGCAAAGGCCGGTTTTTTTGCAATAGCTCTAAAGCTTGCTGAAATGCCTGCGCCGCCTGCTCAAGCTCTCCGAGCCTGAACCAGAGCTCGCCGATCGTGAGATGAAGTCTTGACAGCGAAGGCGCCTGTGGAGAAGTTTCTCCTGCCTCAAGCAACCTCAGCACAAGACGAAAATGACCAATAGCCTCGCGCTGCGCCTGCTGTCGCGCCGCGTATTCACCTGCCAGCAGATTCCACCTCAATGCCGCTCCCTTGTTTCCTCCTAACATATAATGCCGCGCCAGCTCTGCCGCCTGAGCAAGAGCCGTGTGTGGCGCATACGTCGTCTCCAAAGCCAGCCCAATCGCAGCATGCAGCACATTGGCCCGCTTTACAGGTACCCCCGCGCTCAGTACCTCTTGTACAATACCCTGGCAGAACATATAGGAAGGTGACATTAGTTCCGCAGTAGTAACAGGCTTGACCCTGGTTCCCTCGCCACCTTCTGTGCTTCCGTCCATAGTAGGGGCGACCCTGGTGGTCGCCCGCGGCTTGACCCTGGTTCCCTCGCCACCTTCTGCGCTTCCGCTGCCATACTCGTACCAGTTGGCTTCGTCAGCAATAGGAACGAGAGCAATAACCGCGGCCTGCATTGCTTCCTCGATCAACGATAATGCCGCGTGCTCCCCATTATACCCAGGGATTGTGAGCAGCGCATCCAATGGAAAGCTTCGGCCAAAGAGAACCGCCACCTGTAGAAGTTCACGACATGGCGCGCTCAACTCTTGTAATCGTTGCCTGATCGCCAGCGTAATGCCCCCTGGCAGCTCTGTCTCAATGGCTTTCGTTGCTTGCCACCCTCCCTCATGAAAGACTAATTGGCGGTTGAGTGTGAGCATACGTACCAGTTCTTCTAAAAAGAATGGGTTACCCTCGGCGCGAGCAAGCAATGTCTGGACTATGCCCTCTGCCAGCGTACCCGGCAGAAGCGCGTGTAGATGCTGAGCAGAGGCCTGCGCCTTCAACGCCCCTAATGGCAAGTACATGAGCAGACCTTGCTGCATCAATTCACTCAGCGCCCTGGCAGCCGCCTTGCTCGCGCTGGTAGTTTCTCCGCTGTCGCTACTCTCAACACCCTCTCGCTGCGCGCCCCCTGGACGGGTCGCTCCAACTAATGCAACACGGCTGCTATGCAGGCGCACCGTGAGAAACAACGTCAGCTCCAGGCTGGCGCTATCAGCCCATTGCAGGTTATCGATGCCCAGCAAGACAGGTTGTTCCTGGGCTACACGTTCCAGGAGCGTTGCCACTGCATCAATGAAGCGAAACTTCTCCTGCTCAGGAGAGAGAATTTCTGGTATAACCGTATAGGCATGGACACCTAACATTCCGGGAAGTTCGGGGAAAAGGCGAGCCAGCGCGGCTACCAGCGGCATCCCTATTGGCGAGACCACTACATCATCGCGATGACCCTCTCCCCGTTCCTCGTCGACGCCATTGATCACAGGGGGCAGTCCCACCCAGGAGCGCAGTTGCTCTGTAGAAGACGAACGCAACAGCGGGCGTAACGCTTCAAAAAAAGGCAGATAGGGAAACTTCATGCCTGATTCGTAGGCGCGCCCCTCGAGTGCCAGGAAGCCGCGTGATCGCGCTTCAGTGTACATCTCGGACAGCAGGCGCGACTTCCCGATACCCATCTCGCCACTGATCGTCAGGGCGCGCGCCCCCGTCGGCAGATCGAGGGCTACCGTGTTCAACAGGAAACGAATTACCTGCATCTCGCTATCGCGACCTACAAGTGGCAGTGCTTTACCTGCCTGATCTAAGCCTGAAAGTGGGTCAGCAAATGGCGCCTGCATATTAGCCTGTCATTCCGAACGTAGTCTGTCATTCTGAACGTAGTGAAGAATCTGTCCATACAACTCCACTTTTAAGAACCCCGCGAATTCCCTCGCAAACGTGGTACCAGGTCGTGATACATAAATAAAGCGTAAAAGACAATCAGGAAAGGGACATCAAACAAGAAATAGAGCCAGAAGATTGTTGCCGCGTGCAGCCACATCAGGTGATAGAGCAGCGCAAGCGCCACCAGTGTTCCATACACCATTGCCACGATGGCAAGGGGACGCACTCGCGCCCATTCCCGCTGCGTCGATAGCCAGATCGCCCCCACTCCGTTGCCAATGATGATGGCGCCGATAAAACGATCAAGCAGGGGCGGGATACTGGTCGGCCAGACGGGAAGTTTGAGTTCCGGTAGAAAGAAAAATGCAAGACCTACAACCAGATTAAAAATTCCTGCAAATAAAGCCAATCCACGCTCTGGCAGGCTGAATGTGAGGTGGTTGTTCATAGCTTTCCTTTCAATGTTACTTGCTGTACCGATTATATAACAGAAAAACATAAGAAAGATATGGTAATCTTCTCTTTCTGAACAGCCTGTCATTCTGAATGTAGTGAAGAATCCGTTCATAGGTGTCGTATGGGTAATCTCACCCATGGCAATTGCTTTCACAAAATGGGTAATCTCACCGACGCAGAAAATACCCTCTCCTGGATAAACTTACCCTAGAACAAGCGCAGTAACTGACAAGCAACAGTATACTATCGTCTTGATCCATTTCTCTATTAATGCCCAAACAGTTTTTGAAAAGAAGAAAGGTACTCACGTCCCATGTTAAAATTGCCTACCTCTACCCGTTGGATCAAAGGTTTTGCTCTTGCAGCAATCGTCGTAATGGCTCTCGCAGCGTTAAGCGCCTGCGCCGGAAACCCGGCAGCCCTGGCTAATTCGGTGATTAGCGCCAATACCACTAAGACTACGGCTAGCAATACGCAGCTAGCTAGTTCGTTTTCATTTAAACTGGTGCCTTCTCCAAATATCACCAGTTGCTTGCCAAATGCCAAGGGCCATGTGACGATTACTCCCGGTTCACTGAACGACCTGATGAAAGTAAGCGTGAAAGGCCTGGCCCCTAACACTGGCTATGACCTCTTCGTGCTCGAGATCCCCAATAAACCCTTCGGTATAGCCTGGTATCAGAGCGATTTGCAGACAGATGCGACCGGGGCGGGAAGTGTGTCAGTGCGCGGCATCTTCAATAAGGAAACCTTCTCCGTCTCCACCGGCGGCCCTACTGTAACGTTCTCGCCAACCCACCAGTATCACCTTGGTCTCTGGTTCAACGATCCCCAGGTACCTTTTAACCTGGGATGTGAGCCGGGCCAGACTTCACCGATCGTCACGCCGTTCAATGGTGAACAGCACGCTGGTATTCAGGTGCTCAACACCAGCGATTTCCCTGATAACGCCGGTCCACTCTCCCAGGTGTCATAAGTAACCGCTCCTCGCGCTGTGTGACCAGGATACCCCTGCTGGTATCCTGGTCTCTTTTTTACCTCCTACCTTCCTTCTTGCTTAAACTCCCCTATTGCGAAAATATTGCAATAAGGAAAAATATGTGTTATGTTTAAAATGTATTGCGCGCTTTTCAACTCTCTGTTGTGGCTTGCGCACTCAGGAGGTTTCATGAGTAAAAACTTTGGTATCACGCCGCTTGCGCACGTGTTCAATGATAGTTCAACCGACCTGCGCAGGAAGATCATTGGCATCTACATTCTTCTGATTGCCTTCAACATCATCGCCTGGGCTTTGGCCTTTCTCGGTTTCTCGGTGCAGTTCCCCGCGCTTATGGGCACCGCACTTTTAGCATACACCTTTGGTTTGCGCCACTCTGTCGATGCAGATCATATCTCGGCAATTGATAACGTGACGCGCAAACTGATGCAGGAGAACAAACGTCCCGTTGCCGTCGGCTTCTTCTTCTCGCTCGGCCACTCGACTATTGTGGTGGCTTTATCCATTGCCATTGCTTTCGCCGCGGCATACATTCAGAACGCTATTCCAGGCTTCAAAAGCGCAGGCGGACTGATTGGCACGTCTGTCTCCGCGCTCTTCCTGTATTTGATTGCATTTATTAACATCCTGGTGCTCTGGGAAGTCTTTCGAACCTTCCAGAAGGTGAAACGCGGTGAGGAGTACAACGATCAAACGTTAGACGAATTCTTGAACCAACGAGGGCTGATGGGGCGTTTCTTCCGTCCTCTGCTCAGAGTGGTCGATAAGAGCTGGAAAATGTACCCCGTTGGCGTACTCTTCGGTCTTGGCTTTGACACTGCAACAGAAGTGGCATTATTAGGCATTTCTGCAGTCGAGGCTGGTAAAGGACTTCCTATCCCCTACATCCTTATCTTCCCCCTCTTGTTCACCGCCGGTATGTGCCTGCTTGACACTACCGACGGTATCTTGATGCTTGGAGCCTACGGTTGGGCCTTTGTCAAGCCTGTGCGCAAACTTTACTACAACCTGAATATCACGCTGGTTTCGGTGCTGGTGGCTTTAGTTGTGGGAACGATCGAGATCATCTCGATTATTAGTGGTTCATTGAATCTGAGCGGCGGCCTCTGGGATTACGTGGCCAACATGGACTTCGGTCTACTCGGAGTCTTGATCATTGGCATCTTCATTCTTAGTTGGGTAATCTCAACGGTCATTTACAAAGTGAGACGCTATGATGACATCGAGGTCAAGATTGCTCCCAAAGTTGAGGAGCTGGTCGGCAGTGGCGGCCAGTAACTACGTCTTTTTCAGGAAATAGTGAAAGGGAGAGCCGCTTGAGGCGACCCTCCCTTTCACTGGTATTCAACGAGTTCAAATCACAGGTAACGTCTGCCCATCGGTCATGGCCTGCGGACCCGCGTGTAACACTCCATGACCGCCGTCAAATGGCGTGCCGGCCAGCTTTGGATTATGCAATACCCTCCGGGCATCGATAACTCCATCGAACCACATTCCCACGTGCTCTAACTGGATGCCGGAAGCATCGCCCGATTGATCTGCCGATGTGCCAGGGTTGCGGTTATCCGCGGCAAAGGCCACAAAGGTAATCAGGTGAAAGACCGACTCACCAGTGCCGTCGCTGAGCGTGGTCACATCCCCAACGTACTCTCCATGTCCAAAGGGTTTAGCGGAAAGCTCTGTGAAGAACACGGTAAATTTGACATGGGGCGGCATATTCTGCACATCAACCGTCACCGTATCAAAGTCATTGGCCACGGGGTTTTGAAAAACTGTCACCAGTGCGGTCGCATTGGGGAAAAGCTGCTTGACGCTGGCTGGAAACAGCGGAAACTGTATAATCAAAGTCGGAGCCACCGACGACAACACCTTGACCGTCGGCGCTTCCTGCCCTGAGCTTCCGAATGCAGGTACGCGCAACGGCGGCGCGGTCGTAGGAAAACTGGGCTTACTCGTATTGTTACTCCCGGTCGACGTTGTTGCCTGAGAAGGCTGGGATGAGGAAGTACTATCACAGGCAGTGAGCAAAAGGCCTAACAATACGATGGCTAGCAAGACCATCGCGGGCCGGGCGGGCGGCGCAAAGGCTCTGTTAGCGTAGGATATATGTCTGAACATGCTTGTCCTCTTTCTAATTGGGACGGGACGCGATGAATCGGGTCCCTAAAAGACTGGAGCGGTTTGTCCATCTGTCATGGCCTGCGGGCCTGCATGCAGTGGTGGGTTCCCGCCATCGAAAATCGTTCCCGTGAGCGCGTCGTTGTTCAGCACCTTCTGTGCATCCTGGAGCGAGCCAAACCACATGCCCAGGTGTTCAAGATTGGTCCCTGAAGTCAATCCTTCCCGGTCATCCTGCGATGAACCTGGATGACGCGCATCCACGGCAAAGGCCACGAACGAGATGAGTTGAAAAACCGTCTCGCCACTGCCATCGCCGCGCGTCGTCAGGTCGGCAACATACTGGACATTGCCGAAGGGTTTGCTGGCAAGCTCAATAAAGAACACGGTAAACGTGATGTTCGGCGGCATGTTCTGCACATCGAGCGTCACCGTATCGGAGGTGCTGCTGGTTCGGTCCCCTCGTACAATCGTCACCAGGCCCTTAGCGTCAGGAAACAAAGCTTTGATACCGCTCGGGACAAGCGGAAACTGGAGAATCGTCGTTGGTGGCAGCGAATCGAGCACCTTGACAGTTGGCGCCAGGCGACCATCACGCGCCATTGCGCGCAGGCGCTCAACGTTTGGATTGATTAAAACTTGGTTGGCATCACGGGCTACTTTCGTAGCGCGAAAAGAGGCATGGGCAACTCCAACGGGTGCTATGGCCTGCACCGTTATTAGCAGCATAACCAGAAGCAGAGAGCTTCCTACCACAGTGAAGAGAGCAGGCCTCATCTTCAAACCCGGTCTCCCTACACGTATTAGTTGCAGCAATGACATGTTCATTCTCCTTTTGATCGAAGCGCCTCGACCAGTTTTTAGAATACCGGGTTGGTCTGTCCATCGGTCATAGCCTGCGGGCCTGCGTGTAGCGGCGGGTTGCCACCATCAAAAGGCGTGCCCTTGAGGGTCTGGTCATTCAATATTTTCTGCGCATCCTGTAGAGACGAGAACCACATGCCCAGGTGTTCCAACTGCGTGCCGGAGGCCAGGCCGCTCTGATCTTGTGATGTTCCGGGAGTGCGCGCGTCTGCCGCAAAGGCCACCAGGGTAATTGTCTGGAAGGTCACGTCACCATCACCATTATTGCGTGTATGTAAGTCGGCAACATATTGGACATGGCCAAAGGGTTTGCTGGCAAGTTCAATGAAGAAAATGGTAAAGGTCGTATCGGGCGGCATATGGGTAACATCAACGGTGACTGTATCAAAGAGACTCACAGCCGGATTGCCTTGCACAATAGTCACCACGCCACTGGCCTGTGGAAACAACTTCTTTATGCCGCTGGGAAAGAGAGGAAACTGGATAATCACGCTCGGCGGCTGCGAAGAAAGTACCTGAACCGTCGAGGCCAGTTCATGTGACTGGATCAACTGCTGTAAATTTTTGGGCTGAAAAGTCTGCTTGCGGATCTGCTGAGCGCTTGAACTTGCGCCGGTGGGTCGTACGAATACAGTGGCAGTGAGTAGCAGCACCACCACAAGCGCGCCGATCAGCAAAGTTCTGCGGGTAACGGTAATCTGTATCATCGAAACTCCCTCTATTGAGCATCCACCGCAAGTCAACGGAGAAGTAGCGGGAGATGCCCTACGACCGCGCGAGCGCGGCCTTGATGTTATCCAGGTGTCCAGACCTGGTCTCTGTTCTAGTGGGAAGCATACTTATGATTAGACTGTCAAACATGCGCAATCTTACCCATTTTTTCTCCTCGCCCATTCTCTTGACACACATTCCCTCAAACGTATACTATCCTAAAGTAGCTGAGCGATCAGCTTACTTTATATTTTCGGCGTAGTTGGGACAGGAGAATTTTTCAATGACGAACATCGCGCAATCCATCTCATACCCTTCAGGGAAAGTCCAGATTGACGGCTACCTTGCCCTCCCTGAAGGCGAGGGGCCATTTCCCGCCGTTGTCGTTATTCACGAAGCATATGGGCTGAACGAGAATATCAAGGATATCGCCCGCCGCTTTGCCGGCGAAGGCTACGGAGCCCTCGCGGTCGATCTCTTCGCCGGGGGCAATCGCGTCGTATGCATGTTTCGCCTCATGGGCGGCTTGCTCTTGCATTCGCTCGACCATAGAGGTATCCAGGATCTCAAGGCCGCGCTGACCTATCTAGAAGAGCAGCCGCAGATCAATAGTACGCTCGTTGGCGCAGTAGGATATTGTCTGGGAGGAAGCTTAGCCATTGCCTGGGCCTGCACCGATGATCGCCTCAAGGCCATTGCCCCCTACTATGGCGCTAATCCACGCCCCTTAGAGGCTGTCGCTCGCCTTTGCCCCGTCGTGGGATCCTACCCCGACAATGACTTTACTACGCCACATGGTCAGAAGCTCGACGTGGAACTGGACGCCCGCGAGATCCCACACGATATTAAAATATATCCCGGAGCCAAACATTCCTTCTTTAACGACCAGGGGCGCAACTACAACGCAAGCGCAGCCCAGGATTCGTGGCAGCGCGTCCTGGCATTTTTCAAACAACATATCGGCAACTAATAAAGCCACCTTGCTAACGAACCATTTCTAGAGCTTGTCACCCTGAGCGCAGCGAAGGGTCTCTCTTCGATAAAAAAAGCCACGTTGCTAACGAACCATTTCTAGCACGGAATATTCCATACTAATTTTGGGTTCGTAACTATAGAAGCCGGAAGCCCCAGGTGAAGAGGCTGGACCCGTTATTTTTTCGCCCAAAGCATGTCATGCTGAGCGCAGCGAAGCATCTGCCCCCGGTGAAGAGGCTGGATGCGCTATTTCTTCACCCCCATGAAAGGACATATTATGCTTGATTTTACGCCAGTCAGAGATAGAACGCTCTCTTTCACCGATCTTTGCCGTGATCTGGCAAAAACTGACTTGCACACCTTAACCGATGAGATGATCGATACCATGCTGGCGATTATCGCTTCTGCTACGGATGATGACGTGGTTTTCACACCGGATGACCCCGAGGCGAACGATACCTTTGGCATACCAGAGGAGAAGGACCTGTCCTGGACGCTCGGCCATGTTATCGTGCATGTCACGGCTTCGGCAGAAGAGTCGGCAGCCTTAGCGCTCACGCTTGCTCGCGGCCTTCCGGTCGAAGGGCGTTCTCGCTACGAAGTGCCGTGGCGCACCGTTCACAGCGCGGCACAACTGCATCATCGCCTTGAAGACAGTCGCCGCATGCGTCATGCAATGCTCGATGCCTGGCCAGACGAACCACATCTTGATATGACGTATACGCCCTATTCACGCCTTGGTCCAATCAATGCTGTAACGCGCTTCGTGTTGGGATTAAGTCACGACGATGCCCACTTAGAGCAGTTGCGCAAAATCATGCGCCAGGCACATGATAAACCAACGACAGCACACTGATTATTTCGCAGGCTTGTCACCCTGAGCGCAGCGAAGGGTCTCTCTTCGCAGCGCAAAACTGAAAGGAACATTCTTATGAACGCAACAGACATTCTCAAGTATGGGCAGGGCACAGTCCTCCATGCCATTGATGGTTTCCCCGAGGCGGACTGGGAAACCGCGGGCGCGTGTGGAGTATGGTCCGTCAAAGATATCATCGCGCACCTGACCTCCTATGAGCACGTGCTGGTCGATGTCCTGACCACCCTGACAGGCGGCGGCTCCAAGCCCTACACGCCCTACACGCCCTACCTGGCGAAATTTACTCAACCCGGTGGGCTGTTTAACGATGCCGAGGTGGATGCGCGCAAGGAGAAAACCATCAAAGAGGTGCTTGCCGAGTTCAACGATACGCACACCCAGGTTATGGCGATGCTGGCCCAGATTCCCGAAGAAACGCGACGTCAAACTGGCACGCTCCCCTGGTACGGCATGGACTATGCCCTGGATGACTATATTGTGTACGCCTTTTACGGTCATAAACGCGAACATAGCGCTCAGATAGACGCATTTCGTGATCGTTTGTAGGGACCCGATTTATCGCGTCCTGGCCGCATCCAGGGAATGAAGAAGGCAGCATGACCACAACATGAATCAAAACCTCCTCACCGTTCTGTTTGGCCTGTCCGCTTCCCTCTCCTGGGGAGCAGGTGACTTCAGCGGCGGGCTGGCCACGCGCCGCGCCAACGTCATGAGTGTGGTTATCGCTGCATACACTCTCGGATTCGCTCTCTTGATTGCCGTTGCCCTGTTATGGTCCGAGCCATTTCCCTCTGCGCTCGACCTGATCTGGGGTAGCGTGGCAGGCCTGGCTGGCGCCGTGGGACTTGTCGCTTTCTACCAGGCGCTGTCAGTCGGGCGTATGGGAATCACAGCTCCCGTCGCGGGTGTGCTTTCTGTTACCCTCCCGGTCATCTTTAGCGCTCTCTTTATAGGACTCCCAAACCTCTTCCAGCTTACCGGTTTCGTCCTGGCATTGATCGCGGTATGGTTCATCTCCCGTCCGGAAAGAGCAAAGGGCCGTCCTGAAGGACTGGGGTTGGCATTGCTGGCGGGACTCGGCTTTGGCAGCTTCTTCATTCTCATTGACCAGGTCAGCCCTCACGCCATATTCTGGCCTCTCGCGGCAGCGAGGCTCTCCTCGATTCTCTTTATACTGGCCATTGTACTGCTCAGACGCCAGGAGGTCCTTCCTAAAAAGGCTTCGTTTCCCTTCATACTGCTGGCAGGAATATTGGACGCGGTAGGAAACGTATTCTTCGTGTTGGCAACCCATAGCGGACGTCTTGATGTCGCCGCAGTCCTCTCCTCACTCTACCCCGCGGTGACCGTCCTACTGGCCAGTATCTTTCTGAAGGAGCGAGTGACACGCTTTCAGGCGATAGGGATTGTAGTTGCACTTATCGCGATCCCGTTAATATCGATATAGCACGCACGTTTCCCTTAATGTCACCCTCAACGACAATGTCACCCTGAGCCGCAGCGAAGGGTCTCTCTCTCCCTCAACGATGGAGAACCGCGTGCAAACATATCTAGACGGCATCAACCTTCTATGCTAAACTGCCGCATAGGAAATCAGTTGACCAGGAGAATACTTGAGAAGTATGGAACCTTCCACCCAAATCGAACACTATATCGCTGCTGTCCCGAAAGCTGAACTACATGTCCATCTAGAAGGCTCGATCCAACCGGCAACGCTCCTCACCCTGGCACAGCGCAATAGCGTGCAACTACCCGTTCAGACAGAAGCGGAGATGCAGCGCTGGTTTACCTTTCGGGATTTCAAGCACTTCATAGAAATATTCTTCGCCATATCAAGCTGCCTGAAATCCGTTGAAGATTACGAACTCATCGCCTACGAGTTCGGCGCAAACATGGCACGTCAACGCGTGTGTTACGCCGAGGTCACCTTCTCACCCAGCACCCATCAGTTTTCCCTAGGCGTTCCCTTCGATACATACTTTGAAGGCCTGACCCGTGGGCGTCTGCGTGCCAAAGCAGAATTTGGCGTAGAGATCAGGTGGGTCTTTGATATCGTTCGTGATATTCCCGATCGTGAACTCAACCGCTTGCGTGCTGAATACACGGTAGCAGTCGCCATCGAAGGCATGAAAGATGGTGTCGTGGCCCTCGGACTGGGCGGCGCAGAGATCGATCATCCCCCCGAGCAATATGCAGCCTGGTTTGAAAAAGCCCTTGCAGCGGGACTTCACAGCGCACCCCATGCGGGAGAGACTGTGGGACCTGAAAGTGTCTGGGGAGCCATACAAACGCTGGGCGCGGAACGCATCGGGCACGGCGTGCGTTCTATCGAAGACCCCCATCTCATCGCCTATCTGCAAGAACAACAGATCCCACTGGAGGTGTGTCCAACCAGCAATATCTGCCTCGGCGTCTACGCCGATATGAGTAACCATCCCTTCCCACACCTCTATCGCGCGGGGATTCCTATCAGTGTGAACTCTGATGACCCACCCCTTTTTAGCACGACGCTGAACCACGAAGTTGGGTTACTATTCAATACCTTCTCATTCGATATCGACACAGCGAACGACATTTTGCTCAACGGCGTCCGTCACAGCTTCCTCCCCCCGGCAGAAAAACAAGCCATGAAGGCAGCCTTCCAACAAGAAATGGCCCAACTACAACGCGAGCTCGCCCTGTAACTCATTACATACTCCCCTTTGCAAGTAGTAAAATACATGTACCGGCTTGCGAAGCCGTCCATAGTAGGGGCGATGCCTTGTGCTCGCCCTGGGTGGGGGGACTCGCCCTGGGTGGGGGTGCTGTGCTCGCCCTCTGACTGACGGGACTTGTGCTCGCCCTCTGACTGACGGGACTTGTGCTCGCCCGGTGTCGGGGCCGATTCGACTCGCACTTTCTTTCGCCAACAAAGTCATAAAATACTTGTATGGAGCAATCGATGCCTTCATTACTTGAACAAGAAATACATAGTCAACCCAACGTTATCGCCCGCCTGCTAGAACGTGAAACAGCGCATATCAGCCAGGTTGTTGCGCAACTTCCTCACTTTGACTACGTGTTGATCGCCGCTCGCGGCTCTTCAGATCATGCCGCGACTTACGCGAAATATGCCTGGGCGACGCTCGCCGGCTATCCTGTCGCGCTTGCCACACCCTCCCTGCAAACGCTCTACAAGACTTCTCCCCGTATGAAAAGCGCCCTGATTGTCGGTATCTCACAGTCTGGTCAGTCGCCCGATATCATTGCCGTACTTGCAGAGGGAAAGCGGCAGGGACGGCCTACACTGGCGATTACTAATGATGGCGCATCGCCCCTTGCTGCCATGGCCGACCATGTCGTCGAGCTACACGCTGGCTCCGAGCGCAGCGTCGCCGCCACGAAAACCTTTACAACACAACTCGCCGCGATGGCCCTCTTCGCTGCCGCCTGGAATGGCAACCCGCAGCGACTTGCCGAAATCCAATCGCTCCCCGCTGCGCTTGAAGCGACCTTGCAAGGAGCCTCGACTATAATAGCTCAGCGCGCTGAGCGCTACCGCTATATGGACCGCTGTATCGTCATCGGGAGGGGCTACAACTACGCCACTTCTTTCGAACTTGCGCTCAAGCTCAAAGAACTGACCTATGTGATGGCTATCTCCTACTCCTCGGCGGATTTTCGCCACGGGCCAATCGCTACCGTCGAGCCTGGGTTGCCCGTTATCCTGGTCATGCCGGGCGGCGCGACCTTCGATGACATGCTTGACCTGGCAGCAGCGCTGCAAGAGCGGGAGGCCGAGCTGCTGGTCATATCCGAGTCATCTCAGGCACTCTCGCTCGCAAAGACGGCATTACCAATGGCGGCAGCCCTCCCAGAGTGGCTCAGCCCAATCACCGCTATCGTGCCTGGTCAACTGCTGGCATTGCGCCTGGCTCTGGCAAAAGAAATAAACCCCGACGTCCCCCGCGGTCTGCAGAAGGTGACACGCACCCTCTAAGCGCGTGGCGTCATCATTTCTGTAGGCATTGTCATGCTGAGCACAGCGAAGCATCTATGAGGATTACTAAGACATTGCCCTCTCAACTGTCACAGCCACCCCATTAAGAATAGCATTGCCCGATAGAGGATCAACATCCTCGGCAATCGTCAAAATGTTTGTATTGACTCCCGCATGCTCTCTTGCAACGCGCATCCGCGTGCCCGGCAGGTTATGTCCCCAGCCATGCGGGATACTGATGACACCCGGCATGATCGCATCCGTTACCTCAACCAGAATCTCCACCGCTCCAGCGCGCGAAGTGACGTAGGCCATTTCACCGTCGGCCAGCTCGAGGCGTGTGGCATCTGTGGGATGCATCAGAAGTGTGCAGCGCTCTTTGCCCCTGGTGAGGACATGCAGGTTGTGCATCCAGGAATTGTTAGAACGCAGGTCGCGCCGTCCAATCAGCAGCATCTGCCCATTCATTCCCTTTTTCGTTCTGACTAAAGAGGCACGCAATCGTTCCACATCCGCCACCATAGCCGGGGGCGCAAGCTCGATTTTACCCGAGGGTGTGCGCAGCGCCTCTGGGATACGCGGCTGGAGCGGTCCAAGATCAACGCCATGGGGGTGAGCCTCCAGCAGGGCAAGGCTCAATCCCTCCTCTTTCTCGCCAAAGCCATCGCCATAAGGACCGCTGCGCAGCATAAAATCAAGCATGCGTTCTGGCCCGCGCCGCGGTTTGAGAGCAGCCAGCAGTTCACCAGGGTCGCGCCCTTCAATGTTTGATCTCGGAGTTGCCACTTCTCGCTGGATAAGTGTCGACATAGTCATATCGTCAATGAGTTGAATGTCAGCTTGCGCTCCCTGTCCGCCAAGAATAGCGGCCAGACGCAGCAGTATCTCCCACTCATCCATCATCTCCGCTTCACGCTCAAATACCGGCGCCGAATAGTGCGCAACGTTGTGGACAGACAACTGGTAGAACGCGAGGTCATAATGAGAACGCGCCAGCGCGGATGGAGGCGGCAGAATGACATTGGCGGAACGCGTGGTCTCGTTCAAGTACATATCCACGCTGACCATGAAGTCCAGCATCCCTAGCGACTGCTGCAATCGCTCGCTGTTGGGCGTACTGAGCGCGGGATTGCCTGCTAGTGTTATCAAAGCCCTGACCTGTCCTTTGCCCGGCGTCTCGATCTCTTCGGCCATGCAAACCGCCGGCAACTCGCTAAAAAACTCTGGCAGCCCGCGCACGCGGCTATTCCAGCGGCCAAAGCGCACACCTCGCCCCTTCCCAGGAATGCCAGTTGTGTTCCTCGATCCCGCGGCGGCCCTGGGAAACATCGCCCCGCCTTCCCGGTCGAGATTGCCAGTCAATATATTCAGCACATCTACAAGCCAGCTTACAAGCGTGCCAAACTCCTGGGTGCAGGTGCCTGTGCGCCCATAGACCGCCGCGCGTGGAGCTGCTGCCAACTCTCGCGCGAGCGCGCGAATCGTCTCCGCGTCTATGCCACAGGCCTCCGCAACTTTCTCGGGAGCAAAATCCTTTGCCAGTTCCCGCACCTGCTCAAGCCCATCCAGGTGCTCGGTCAACCTCCCCGGTGCGACTAGCCCTTCCGCGAAAATGGTGTGGACCATAGCAAACAGCAGGTGAGCGTCATAGCCAGGCCGGATGAAATGGTGTTCGTCGGCCTCCTGCGCGGTGCGAGTGCGGATTGGATCGATCACCACGATTTTGCCGCCCCTTTGGCGCAATCGCCGCAACCGTCCGCGCATGTCGGGAGCGGTCATCAGGCTGCCATTAGAGACAAGCGGGTTAGCGCCGAGCAGCAACAGGTACTCGGTGCGCTCGAGGTCGGGCACCGGAACAGAAAGCATAGTGCCAAACATCAGGCCTGCAGATACCTGCTTAGGCATCTGGTCAACGGTGGAGGCAGAGTAAAAATTGTGTGTCCTTGCTGCGTGCAGTAATACGGGTAGATAAAGCAGATTGGCAAGATTATGCACGGTCGGGTTGCCCGCGTAAATGGCAAGCGCATCGCGCCCGTGTTCTTGCAAGATAGGCGCAAGGCCGCGTTCGATTTCAGCAAAAGCCTCCTCCCAGCTCACGGTCGTCCACTGGTCGCCTCTGCGCACCACCGGCTCGCGTATACAATCCCTGTCGGCATCCAATTCCTTGAGACTATAGGCTTTCGGGCAAATGTAGCCATGGCTAAATACATCCTGCTCATCTCCCCGAATAGAGAGCACCTCGCGCCCGCGCGTGACGATCTCTAATCCGCAGGTCGCTTCACAAAGTGGACATGTCGCGTAACTGGTCTTCATGGCCGTCATAGTGTCTGTTTCTCCTTTGCCCGTGCTATCAGCAATCAAGTGAGGTGTCAGAAATAAACAAATCCGCTAGATTGAGTATACATCATTCCTACCATGTTGCCGCGTAGCTCTGCAAATAGCTTACAATCTATGCCAGGCATATGCTAGAATAGCGACATGCTAAGAACAATTATTGCTACTCGTTATGTTACACCGCTGAGAGAGGGCGGCTCGCTGCCGGCCATTGTCGAAGCTGATGACGATGGCCTCTATGTATTAAAATTTCGCGGCGCGGGGCAGGGGTCGAAGGCACTGATAGCCGAACTGGTGGCGGGAGAAATTGCTCGCGCCCTGGGATTGCCTGTACCCGAAATCGTCTTCGTCGAACTGGACTTTATGCTGGGACGCTCCGAGCCTGATTTTGAAATCCAGGCACTCATCAAGGCCAGCGCTGGTCTCAACCTCGCCCTCGATTACCTCCCCGGCGCGCTTGCTTTCGACACGCTCGACGCCCGCGCGCTGGATCCGCTGCTTGCCTCGTCGATTGTCTGGTTTGATGCATTTGTAACCAACG
>WNGK01002214.1_pt1 | contig 21096 bp, 15 predicted proteins | sample 5400601 | NCBI WGS metagenome assembly WNGK01 (sample SAMN13153376, study PRJNA577476) | soil metagenome | isolation source: 60 cm soil or saprolite under Garry oak tree replicate 1 | place: USA:California | collected 2016-06-15
GCGATAGCAAAGAAAACTTAGAGTAGCCACTGCCAGGATTGTCCAGAAAGCGCCCGCCAGAATGGGAATGAGGATTACCAGCGCCAGCCAAATCCACGAGCGATAGCGGTCCCATAGTTCCCTTCTCTTATCGGCAGTGCTCTTGGCCGCCCGGGTCACGATAAAAATCAGCAGCGGTGCCAACAGGAACAGAATGAGAGCCACCAGCGTCAGAACAACGGTCACGCGATCGTCAAAGGCGTGGCGAAATCCAAAGAGTCGTTCGCGCGTAACCTGGCTCATTTCAGCGCCCGTGCGATTCGGCCTATTCGGCGAATAACGGTCATAACGCAGCCCACGATGATCACAACAAGGCCAAGAGCCATCAGACCGATCTGCGAATCGTTGAACGTGATCATCTGCCAGGAACGCGGTGCGATCGCCGAGTATAAGCAGATTAGCGTGATGACTAACATCCGATGTTGTTTTGCCATCGGTCCGCAAAACTCGTTAGCTGCGCCGGCAATTTTTCCTGCGGCACGAACATAAGCGGTGAAGATTGCTAAAATGGTCGCGATGTACCCGATCGTAACATTTCCGCCCCACGCGAAGCCGGCTCCAATGAAAACGGCCGCGTCTGAGATGCGGTCCGGCACTTCGTTGTAGAGCTCGCCGATTTTTGAAGTGCGACCCGACGCGATGGCGACCATTCCATCGAGCATGTTCGCGGTCAGGCGCAATTGCGCACCAAGCACGGCGACGAGCCACAAGATTCGATAGTCAGTAATCGAAGTCATGCCGAGCGCGAATCCTGCTACAATGCACGCGCACATGCCCGCGATCGAAATTGCGTTCGGCGAAACGTTTCGTGCAGCGAGCCACCCAGTCGCCGCCTGCGCCCATTTTCGATTTCGGGTGGCAATTGGCCGACGATCAATTAGCTCCGCCGCTGATTTGTCCATCGTTGGATTGAAATCCATAGCAGGCCCGGAGAATAATGACCAGATGACAACTCGGGAGCGCGTAAAACAATTGATCAAGGTTTGGCCGAAAGTTTACCCAACCGCGCATTGCGAGTTGGATTTTCGTAATCCGCTCCAGCTGCTTGTAGCGACAATTCTCTCCGCGCAATCCACCGACAAGCGGGTAAATATGGTCACGCCCGCGCTATTCAAGAAGTATCGCACGGCGAAAGATTATGTGGACGCGCCGCAGGCCGAGTTGGAAAACGCGATCAAATCCACGGGCTTTTATCGTAACAAAGCGAGAAGCATTCGCGGTTCAATGCGCGCAATCGTCGAGAAACATGGCGGAAAGGTTCCCGAGACGATGGAGGAGCTATGCGCCTTGCCGGGGGTCGGACGTAAGACTGCAAACGTGGTGCTGGGCAACGCCTTCCACAAGAATGAAGGCATCGTGGTGGACACGCATGTCATCCGTCTCTCGCAGCGGCTGGGCCTGACGAAGCACAAGCACGCAGAAAAAATCGAGTGCGATCTGATGAAGCTCGTGCCCCGCGAGCATTGGACTAACTGGAGTCACTGGCTCATCTGGCACGGGCGCCGCCGATGTTATGCGCGTAAGCCGGATTGCGGCCGTTGTGAAGTTTTCAAGCTCTGTCCCAGCGGCAAAGTTTTTCTGCGAACCGGGAAGGCGCAAAATCCCCAAGGAACGACCCCGAAGGCTTTCGGGGTCGAGGGCACATGACCGCTGGGAAGCCGTAATTCCGTTTGCGCACGCGAAATTGCTTGAAGTGTCCCGTCGCTGCGGCCAAGATCGACCACCAATTGAGAGCGCTCGTAATCGCCGTTCTTACTCTGCTCGGGAGCACCGCCTTAGTCGCAGCAGAAACGCAGGAGCTTCGGCAACTGCGCCTGCAATTGAAGGCAGCCGAGGATGCGAATGATCAGCCAGCGATTAGCGAATTGAACCGGCGGATTGTCGCCATCGCTCCAAACGATTTCGATGCTTGGGACACACTCGCGCAGACGCAACTGAAAATCGAAGACCTCGATCGCCTGCAGCAAACGCTCGATGCGTGGCAAAAAGCAGGAGGCCGCCGCGCTGCACCGGCGATCGAAGATTATCGCGGCGCCCTGTGCTTCAAGCGCAAGGAGTACCAGTGCGCGGAACGGCATTGGCTTGCATATCTCGCGACAAAGCCGCCGAGAGCCGATGCCGCGAGTGATTACGATAGTCTCGCAGAATTGTGCGCGGCGCAGGAGCGTTGGGAAGACCACCTGGCTTACCGGATGAAAGCAATCGCCGCGGAGGATTCGGCCGCGCGTCGCGTCTTGCGCGCATGCGCTTTCCTCCGCCTGCACAAATGGGATGCGGCTTACGCCGACATGGCGAAGGCGAACAAAATGGATCCCACCGATCCGCAGGTGAAAGAATGGCTGCCGCAGTTCGAGCGATTGCAACAGTTCCTGCCGCGCATCAAAGCGCTCGACGCGCAGATCAGCAAATCACCGAATGACGTCACATTGTTGCTCGATCGGGCGCGGCTTTTCACTCTCGCCGGCCGGCCGTTGTTGGCGCTCGATGACGCCGAGCGGGCGCTAAAACTTCAGCCCGCATCAATGCGCGCCCGCATCCAAACGGCCGAGGACCTGCTGGACCTCGGTCGCACGGAAGACGCAGCAAAGTTGCAAGTAAGCGACAAGCTCGCGCGTGCGGAGGACAGACATGTCAGCGAACAAGCATTGCGCGAGCTCGGCGCGGATGATGCGCTTCTTGCGCAAGACCCGAAGAATGTAGATGCGCTCGTGGCGCGCGCCGGCGTTTTGCGCTCTTTGAAACAGTTCACGCTGGCGGTCGCCGATCCCCAGTCCGCACTGGCAATCAATGACAAATCCGCAGCCGCGCATTTCGAAGCTGCGACCAGCTTCTATAACCTCGGCAACGTGAAGGAGGCGCTAACGCAGGTGCGCACGGCGACTGAATTAGATCCGAACGATCCAATCAAATGGTTCTGCCGGGGTATCGCCGAGGCCGAGCGCGCTGATTTTCCTGCTGCAATCCAATCGCAAACGCGCTCGATCAACATCCACGAAACGGTCCTTGCTTTGCGTGAACGGGAAAAATGCGAACGACGAATTGGCAAGACCAGCGAAGCCGATGCCGATCTTCGCCGGATTAGCGAACTTGGTCCGCAACCCGAATGAACCGCACATTTTTCACAGCGATCTTGCTTGTTGCAGCCTGCGATCTCGCATTCGGTCCGCCTGCCGCCAGCTTGGCGCGACCCGACGGCGATGAAGATCAGGAAGAGGAATCTTCGAATGCAAAACCTGATGCCGGCGGAATCGTGATCGAACCGTCCGGAGGAAAAATTGCCGAGGGCGATGAGATCACGATCACGTTTCCCGTGACGATAGTGGCTCCTGATCTTATCGATGTCGGTAATCAGCCTCCTCCGTTTGTTAGCGAACCGAAACTCGACGGCACGTTCCTTTGGAAAAGCCAGACGGAAGGCGTGTTCACCGTCAGCGGCGTCATCGCTGGCGCGCGTCATCGTTTGAAGCTGGCTCCCGGTCTGAAAGACGCGAACGGGAAACCGTTCGTTGTGAAAGATTGGAGCGCCGAATTTACGACGCCAAAGTTTGCGATTACCAGTGATTTCGGTGAACGCGAGCAACTGTCTGCGCGACCGCAAATCTATCTCGATTCCACTTATGCAGTTAGCCTCACCGAGGCGGCTGAGCACATTTATTTTCAAGACCGCGATTCGCACGAGCGTTTTCCCGTCGAGGTAATCCAAACGATCGAGGAGAAAAGTGCGGGCCCGCCGGAAGCGACAGGATTCAGGGTCGGGCCGCGACAGCCACTTCCCCTCGGACGCACGTTTGACCTCATCGTGAACGGCTTGCTCGATGCGAAAAGCCGCCGCCCGCTTCCTTATTTGCAAGTAATCCCACTGGGAAAAACCGAATCGCTCAAGGTGGAATGGGTCGGCACGTTCAATCATGCGCTCGAGGAGCCAGCAATTCGGATCAAGTTCAACGACTACATCGATCCAGTGGAAGTGACGCCGCAACGCATCCGTGTCGAGCCTGCGGTGGACAAAATCAAACTCCTCGCGAGCAGCGACCAGATTGAAATCACGGGCAGTTTCGATCTCAAACAGCGCTATAGGGTCACGATTTCGCCGGAACTAAAAGGGGATCGCGGCTACGGACTCGCTGCTGAGTCACGCTGGGGCGCAACCTTTCGCCCGAAGGAATCCTGCCTGGTCTTTCCGTCCTCGCAGGTGTTTGCGCGTGCCCGCCAGGATTTGCGCTTTGCATTTTTCCAGATCAACACCCGACAGGTGACATGGAAACTGGCGCGCATCCCAGCAGAGAAATTATCGGCAGTCACGGCACGAGTCAGAGAAGTTGAGAAGGACGCTACCGATCCTGTAACAGGCAAGGCCGTAATCGACCCGCGCACAGGGTTCTCGAAGCAGTTTCAAACCGAATTGTTCGTTGACGCTTTTCAACTGCCGGTGACGAGCAGCGGCACATTTGACGCGACGAGCGGCGATATCGAAACGCGGCGCGACGTTCGCTGCACTCCACAGGCAAATGAAGGATTCGCAGGCGCGTATCTTTTTGAAGCGAGCGCGACCTTAGCTGACGGGCGGGTCGTTGGAAACCGATCGATCATTTGCGTCAACGATTATCTGCTGACGCAAAAACGAACCCCCACAATCGTCCTTCTGCGTCTGGCGAAAATGTCCGACGCAAGTGCCGTAGAGGGCGTACCGGTACGGGCGGTAACTGAGGAAAACATCGAAGTCGACCGCGCCATCACTGATAAGAACGGCATCGCGCAGTTCGCGAAGGATTCGGTGTTCCCGAAAATTCAGAATCCCAAAGCTCGGAACACACATCTGTTTATCGCGGACACCGCGACCGGGCCGGCATTGCAATTTGCCGAAACTACATCGTATCCCTCCGGGAGTGATTACAGTCCTCGGGCACGAAGGCCGCATGCGGAAATTATTACGGATCGCAATCTCTATCGACCTGGTCAGACAGTGAAGATGAAGGCCCTGGTGCGCGACGTTAATGACGGGGTGCTCACGATTCCGGCCGCTGGCGAAGTTCACTGGGATATCACAGAAGCCGATGGCAGCCGCGTCGTCGGTGAAGGTAACGCCAACCTTTCACCTTACGGAGGATGGGAAGGGGAATGGAACGTGCCGGAAAAGGTTAAACTTGGGATTTACGAAATTCGTTGTCGCCTCGCGGGCCGTGATTACGAAGGCGTCGCCACGATTAACGTTCAGGAGTATCGCGTTCCGCTGTTCTCGGTAATCGTGGAAGCGACTACGCCTGAGGTTGGGACGACCGCACACGCTCGGGTTTCCTCGGTCTATTTTCATGGCGCGCCGAACGCGGGGGCGCGCGTGCACTGGAAAGCGACCTGGACAGCATCCGCTGAGTATGGCGCCGAGGACGAGGGCTCTTATCGAAAACGTTTCAACGCTTACGCCGAAGTTGGCCCGCGACTTGATGCCGATACTGAAGAGATAAAAACAATCGAAGGCGATGCCCAACTTGATGCGCACGGATTCGCGACCCTCGCGTGCGAATCGCCGTTCAAAGACAATCCTGCGATCGGACACGTGCATGTCGTGTGGCGCGCGGACGTAACTTCGATCGACGGCCAAACGCTGACGGGCGGCGAAATGGCGACGCTTTTCCCGGCAGAAACCCGTCTCGGCGTTCGATGCGAAGAGCAGGTGATCGAGCCTCCTGGTATCAAAGTTGAGGTCGACGCGCTGGACCCGCAGGATCAAAAACTGAATGGCGTTCCTGTTCGGGCCGACCTTTTTCATGTCACGACAAAGACAGTCAAGGAGCAGATCGCACCTTTTGTTTATCGCTATCGCAACACCGATCAGTTTGCGAAGGTGGCGTCACAGGAATCGAAAACGCCTGCTGAACTGATTTTCCCAACGAGCGAGACCGGCCGTTACGTCGTTGCTGTTAGCGCCATGAAAATCACGACCCCGCTCGTCAGCGATGAAACGACCGTCACGGGTGAAAAGCCGGCCGAATTGCCGGTGGTAAATGAGACTACATTTAAGATCGAACATCGCGCAGAGCCATTTCTACCGGGCGATAAAGCTGCGTTGACGATCCAAGCGCCGTTTGGCGGCGTCGCTTGGGTCTCGGTGGAGACGGAGGACGTGCTCGATACCTTGCTTGTTCCAGTAAAAGGCAACGCCGGCAGGATCGAGTTGCCCATCAAAAAGGAATATGCGCCGAATGCGACAGTCTCGATTTATCTCGTCAAACCCGGCGGCAACAATGAACTTCCCCGGGAACGTTTCGCTTACACCGATATCGCAGTGAGCCGGCCGGACCGGGAACTAAAAATCGAGCCGCGTCTCGCGAGCGCAACAGCGAAACCCGGCGACTTGGTGCGCGGCGAAATAGGCGTGACTTCCGAAAAGAAACCAGTTCCCGATGCCGATCTTCTGGTGTTCGCGGTTGATGACGCCGTGCTTACATTGGGCGACTGGAAGTTACCGGCGATCGGCGAGAAATTTTATCCGAGAAATCCTTTTTCCGTGCGCACTTACGAGGCGCTCCACGGTTACATCGATAGTCTTGCCAAGCTCAGTTTGACGCAAAAAGGATTCACGATCGGCGACGGCGGCGAGGAAGCGATCTCGAACATCAAAAATGTCCGCAAAGAGTTTCGCACACTGGCGTATTGGCAAGGCAGTTTGAAAACTGACGCTAACGGCAAGGTCGCTTTTGAATTCATCGCTCCGGATAATCTGACCACGTATCGCATCGTGGCCGTCGGCCAGACGAAGGCGAATCAATTCGGAGCGGATGCGGCGCAGACGGTGAAAATATCCAAGCCGCTGCTGATTGATCCGGCGTTGCCGCGTTTTTTGCGCGATGGCGATGAAGTCGAATTGCGCGCTGTGGTTCGGCAAAACTTTGCGGAAAGCGATGGGATCACGGCGCGCTGCGTCACCGACGCAAACTTGAAATTACTCAGTGTGGAGGCGGCAACCCAGCCCTCGCGGCGCGATGCTGCAACGGTATTCCGGTTCAAGGCGAAAGTTACCGACGCCGATCTTGTGCCGGCGAAAATCCGCTTCCAAGCGGTCTCGAACTCCAATGGCAAAATGTCGGATGCGGTGGAGATCACGCTTCCGGTCCAAGCGCCGACGGTTGTGCGCAAAGAAAGCGTGGCCGGCTCGTTTCGTCCCGATCAGTCGAGATTCGATGCGCACCGCTTGATGCCTGATGATTGGAAGCACGGTCGTGGCCATTTCAGCACCACGATTTCAACTTCACCGTGGCTGCCGGAAATCTCGGGTCTGCCCGTGATTCTCGAGTATCCGCACGGTTGTTTCGAACAAATCTCAACGAAGCTTTTAGGCTACAGTTTGCTGGCAAATCTCCTGGCCTATTTGCCCGATCTTCAGGAACGCGACGCCGAATATCGCGCCACGCTCGAGCGCGGGATGAAACAGTACGCCGATTCACTGCTGAGCGACGGGATGCTTCCCTACTGGCCCGGAGGTGGCACAGGGAACGGTTTTGTCACTTGCCAGGCGTTATGGTCGGTGAACGAATCGATCAATGCCGGTTTTGAGGCGCCTCCGGAATTGCAGGAGAAACTCGCCGGCGCGGTAAACAAAATCCTGAAAGGCCAGCTCCCGGCATCGCGATTTGAAAAATACTTTGCCCTTTTCGTGCTCACGCAATCGGGAGGCGACGACGATTTCCGCAACGAATCGCAGGAATTGTATCTGCATCGGAACGAGGGGAGCGACGAAGAGCGCGCGTTGCTGGCGATCGCGCTGCGTCGGCAAAACATAATGGCGCGCGAGCGGCAGCAACTGCTGCGTGAAATCGATACGCCAGTCAAGGAGCGCGCGTTTAATCCGGCAACGTTCACATCCATGACGCGCGCCGAGGCGATGCGCGCCTTTGCGTTCGATGTCGTCTCGCCGCCCACGTGGACCAAGCAAAAGAAACAGCAGGCGCGCGCCCGCATGTCGAAGCTGATGGAATCGGCAGGATCGCTTTCGACGCAGGAAAATCTGTGGCTGCTGCTCGCGTTCAAATCAATGCTCGGGACGGAAACGGCGACGCCGTTACAGGTGACGCAGCCGCCGGGCGTGATGTCAAAAAATGGCCGCTCGGCTGCGTGGCTCGGCCGTAAAATGGACAGTGATCTTGTGATCAAAGGACTCAATCAGAGCGCCCTCACGTTTCTGATGCAGGCGGCGTATTCGACCAGCGAAGTCGATACGGATCGGGTGGATCGCGGATTTCGCATCGAACGAGTCGTGAAAAATCTGACCGATGCAAAGCGCGTTGGCACTTCGGATGCGCCCTTAAAGCTGGGCGATCAATTGCTCGTCACCTATCGGCTGAACACGCGAAAGCTTCAAAATTTTGTGGCGCTTGAGGATGCGTTGCCAGCGGGTCTGGAGGTGGTGAATCCAAATCTCGCGCTTGTCGGAAAATTCTTCGAGCTTCCGCCGCCCGATCCGCACGATCGTTTGCTGGGCCTCTCGTACTCCGAGATGCGCGATCGTTCGGCGCTCCTGTATTTTGACATCGTCGATCCAGGCTCCGGCACCTATTCCGTTTTGGCGCGCGCCACGGCGGCAGGAACATTCCGCTGGCCAGCGACGCAGGTCGCGCCGATGTACGACAGCCGTTTCTCCGGCCTTTCGCCTTCAAGCCTATGCGTCATCTCCGCCGATTGATCTGTCTGTCATTCCTAATTTGCACGGGAATGGTCCTAGCGACTGCGATCATTTGGTGGCTGCCGATTCCTGACGAACTCAAAAAACCGCCCGCTGGAACTTTGACATTGCTCGATTGTCGCGGTCGCGAAATTGCCGAGCTCGCTTCACCGGAGGCGCGCACGCAATTTCCGGTTCCGCTCGATCAGATGGGGCCGTGGCTGCCGCGCGTCACCGTCGCGCTGGAAGACCGGCGGTTTTACGAACATCGCGGCATTGACTGGCGCGCGACAGCTGCCGCGTGCGTGCGCAATTTGCGATCGCGTCATATCATTTCCGGCGCATCGACCATCACACAGCAGCTCGTGAAATTGGCAACGGGTCGTGATCGACGCAGCTGGAGCAGGAAACTCTACGAGTCAATCGTCGCTTGGAAATTGGAGCGACGCTGGAGTAAGAAACGCATTCTTGCCGAGTATCTGAATCGCACCAGCTATAGCAATCGCCGGATCGGACCGGAAGCCGCTGCTCGCGCATACTTTGACAAACCAGCGCGAGATCTCACATTGAGCGAAGCAGTTTTTCTGGCTGGCCTGCCGCAAGCGCCGACTAGGCTGAATCCGTGGCGACGTCCGGAGGAAGCAACCCGCAAATATGCTCGCTCGCTCGCGCGGCTCGTTGATCTTGGAGTCATCACGCGCGATCAGCAATCGTTGCTCGCGCAGCCGCCGAAAATCGTGCACGTCGATCTGCTGCGTCTTGCCCCGCATTTTGTTGATCCAGTAGTGGCGCGAAACCCGGGATTGCGCGGCACAGTAAGGACAACGCTCGATCTGGATTTGCAGACCACGATCGAACGTTTGGTGCATTCGCATTTGTCGGCGTTAAATCGGCATGACATTACGCAAGCTGCAGTGGTGGTAGTCGAAAACGCCACCGGCGCAATTCGTGCCATGGTTGGCTCGGAGAATTACGCCGTTTCGCAAATAAACGGCGCAACCCAGCCGCGCAGCTGTGGATCCACACTGAAACCGTTTGTTTATCTCGACGCGATTGATAAGCGGTTGCTCACCGCTGCGAGTTTGTTGTCGGACACTCCCGACGCAATCCGCGATGAGTACGCCGATTACGACCCGCAAAATTACAATCATCGCTATCTTGGGCCGGTGCGTTTGCGGGAAGCGCTTGGCTGTTCGCTGAATGTGCCAGCGGTGTTCACGCTGAGCCAGCTCGGTGCGCGCCCGGCATTTTATCAACTGGAAAAATGGGGCTTCGATTTTCCACAGGGTCTGGCCGATTACGGCGCCGGCTTCGTCCTGGGAAATGCCGAAACGCGCCTTGTTGATCTCGCCGCTGCCTACGCTGGATTGGCTCGCGGCGGGACTACGATGCGTGCAAAATTTTTGACGGCGGAGCATCAGCCGATCACGCGCATCGCCTCGACTGAGGCGACGGCAATTGTCACCGATATTTTGTGCGATAACGACGCGAGACAAAAAAGCTTCGGAACGCATTCGCCGCTGGCCTTTGAGCAACGGATTGCCGCAAAGACTGGAACTAGCAGCGGCTTCCGCGACGCGTGGACCGTTGGATTCGACAAAGAGCACACGGTCGCAGTATGGGCAGGAAATTTCGACGGACACCCCATGCGCAATACCTTTGCCGTGCGCGCGGCGACGCCGCTTTGGGCGGCAGTGATGCAAGAGCTACTGCGGCGCGATCACCCGCTCGATCCGCCGATGGAGAATGAAAGACTGGTGCGCCGCGAAATTTGCAAGACGACAGGGTTACTTCCTTCCCGGTTTAGTTTGGCAACACTGAGCGAACTATTTCTAGCCGGAACGGAGCCGCGCGAGGATTCGGCAGACTACTTTGCGAGCGACGGAAAATTGCTTTTGCCGGATGCATACAGCCGTTGGTGCGCGAGCCGCGACAACACCATCGGCGCGCACGTTCGATCCGACTTTCGCATCACTAATCCGCCACGCAACGCGCGCTACCAGATCGATCCTGTTCTGCCACCGTCGCAGCAGATGATCGAACTTACAGCGGCGCTGGGTGGAGAGGTGAAGTGGTTTGTGAACAGCGTGCCACTGTTACCACAACGCGATGGCCGCTTTTTCTGGAGGCTCGCGGCAGGCGAATGGAATGTTCGCGCAGTCGGTCGCGGACAGTTTGCGGAGGAAAAAATCACGGTGGAGGGGACCACCGATTGACGCGCCGAACAGGCGATTCGACCAAGCATATGCCAAGCGTGTGGCTCAGCGCGACTGAGCCGGCTCGACGTCGCGAGAATGCTTCACGCGGTGTTCCGCCTTTTGGCGCAGGTCCTGGAATTGTTTTTCGAGTTTCTTTAGTTCGTCATCGGAGAGATTTTCAAGATCAACCAGTTCGTTGCGCGCGCTCTTGATGGCGCGAATAAGCTCATCCAGCTTTAACTGCACCGCCTTAGTGTCCCGATTTTGTGTGTTCTGAATAAGAAACACCATGAGGAAAGTGACGACAGTGGTGGCTGTGTTGATGACAAGCTGCCAAGTATCTGAAAAATGAAATGTCGGCCCGGTAAGTACCCAGACGAGAATGACCAGCACAGCGCCGGCAAAAGCCCACGCGCTGCCGAGGACAATGGACGACTGATGTGCGAAGATCCGAAAAGCGTACCGCACAACGTCAAAAAAATTTCGTCGGGCGGTATGTTTGCGTAACTTCTTGATCTTGGTCTCAAGGGCCATCGCTTTTATTTTCGTAACCGCCTTTGGAATTGCGCGCACATCATCTGAATCTCGATGACGCCTGGCAAGGCGAGCCATGGGATTTACCTATAGTCGATGCGCGCAGTTGGGGGCCGCAGCTACGCTTCTCAGCACGGCCGCGCTTGATCGAAAGATTTTATCGCGAACATGAGATACATCTCGCCGCGGCTTTTCTGCTTTACGGCTCGGGCGACTTTCATCATTTGACCGCGCTTCGAGTGCGCCGCATTCCCGGAGCAATCGTCCTTGTTTCGTTCGATAATCATCCAGATTGGGATGTGCGCCCGCCGAAGTGGGCCTGCGGCGGGTGGGTGAATCGCGCGTTGGAGATTCCGAACGTGCGCCGGGTGAGCATTTGGGGTTGCGGTAACTTTGAATGCTGGTGGCCACATCAAATTTTCGGGAACCGGCGCGCCGAACGCACCGGCAGGCTCGAAGTGCATCCCTGGGCAGACGATCGTCCGGAGAAAGACCGGCAACGGCCGGGCGCGATTCTTCGCGACGATTGGCGCGAGCGCTTTCAGCAATTTGTAAATGATCTGGCCAGGGAAAATGTTTACATCACAATCGATCTCGATTGTCTGCGCATGGAAGAGGCGGTAACGAATTGGGAGAGCGGTCGCTTCACGGTTGTCGATCTTCAGTGGGCACTGGCAAAATTGCGGGAGTCTTGTCGGATCATCGGTGGCGACATTTGCGGTGCGTATTCGCCGCCACATTACGCGCGTCGCAAACAACGCTTCGCAGCAGAATTCGATCATCCGAAAATTCAGACTCCGGCTCTCGATGAGATTCGCGCGATCAATTTTGCCGCGCTCACCCAACTTTGGCCGGCCTTAGCTAAGTGAAACCAGCACGATCCCGGCGCTGATGAGCAGTGCGCCAATAGTCAGTCGCAGGTTTAACCTTTCCTTTAGTATCACCGCAGCCATGAGCGTAATGAAAATCACGCTCAAACCTTGAAACGGATAAAGATAACTTAGATCAAATCGTTGCAACAAACCGAGTGTGATGAAAAACGAAATCGTCATTAACGCAACACCTAGAGTAGCCAGCCAAATGTAGCGCGGATGGCGCAAGCCGCTTTTTGCCGACAATTCCATCGCTCGTTTTAAGACAAGCTGAGCCGCCACAAAGCTCAGCAGCGAGATAACGATCAAAGAAAAAGCGAGCAAACTCATAGGCGTTTCCCAATTTGCGCGACCGGTTTGGCAACGAGCGCCAGGCCGATCACCACGAGCGCAATCCCGCACCAGCGCAAAGTCGAGATAAATTCGCCCAGAAAAATCCAGCAACCGAGCGGCACCAGCACGTCAACCACCCTCGACAGGGGATAAGCGAGAGTGATCGGAATATATCGAAGCACGTAAAGCCAGCTGATGAAGCTCGCAGTGATGAGAAGAATGGCCCACCACACCAGCGGCGACACCAGGCCGTTAATCCCGGTCCAGGAAAACGCACTGTCGGGCTCGGCAACATCTGTGGCGCCGCGTTTCAAAAGAAGCTCAGATACGAAGACGCAGGCCACGCTCAAGACCAGCTGCAGCCAGGGATTACCAAACCCCGAAGGTCGATCGCGTGTTGGCTGATTTGTCATGTCGAGCCAAGTCGAGACATCTCTTATTGTTGCAGGCGAATCGAGGAAGCGAAAACACGACGAAAAGAGGTTCCTCCACTTCGGTCGGAATGACAATGACCCGTGCTATGGCCAAGGAGGGTCAATTTAAAGCTGATCTGCATTTGGAAAGCGCCGCAGAATCGGGTCGTGCCGGGTTGGTCCGAGATATTTCAAAGCGCGACCAAATATCGGATTGAGAAACGCATTTGTGTGCAGCACGTAAAGATCAAGCGGCACCAGGTCACAATCGAGGTGTAGCTTGGGCTCATAATTTAGCGGGTTGCTATAGTAATATTTCAATCGTTCCCGTAGCGCCCACGAGATGATGTCGCGCAGCGTGTAAAAATACAGATGTAAATCGAGCGCGACGCTGTAATCGAGCCCGATACATTCATCGTAAACTGCATCATCACAAACGAGGCAAAAGCTGAATGCGACGATCTTTCCCGACTGCCGCCAGATGAAGAAACGCGCTCGCTCCGCCATCCGTTGCCCAACGGCGCGAAAATAATTTTTGGTTAGCATCTCGAACTTTAACGGTGAACGCTCATGCACTGCGAGGTAAAGCGGATACGCTTCGTCGATGTAAGGCGCGATGTCGTTTACAATCTGCATGTCGATCTTCGGCGCGCGCTCCGCTTTCCGGAATTTCCTGCGCAAATCTTTCCGGGTCGCTTTGCTGAGCGTGCGAAAATATTCGTCCCAATCCTTGTAATGAAGCGGCAAGCGCGTCATCGGCATGCTCGGGATCCGCGCGTAACCCTTTGAAGAAAATGTTTCAAGGACCGGACGAGATTTTGCCGGAAAATCTTTGAGAACAATCAAAGAAGCCCCGTTTTGCCGCGCATATTTCCGAAGGCTCGCTTGCAACGCATTTGCCGCCCAAGCTTCATCTTTTTCGTCGCAGACGCCCAAGTCTCCTGCCCCGGCGGCGCATCCGACCATCAAGGCGCGCATGGTCAGGAAAGGCGGGAATATTTTTCGAATAAGATCGACGACTAAACGAATTTCGCCCGGCACGCCTTCGACAAGATTTTGCCGAACAAAGAACACGGGCTGCACTGCCCGCACCTCGCCTGACTCATCCTGGAGCACCAGATAACGAAATTGGAAGCCGCCTTGCAGCGTGTCTTCGACAATCTCATAGTAGCGGTGGTCTTTGCATTTGTTCTGAAATGCTCGTTTCCATGCCTCGCAACTCTGCAACTCGGCCAGCGTAGCCACTTTCGCTACGCCTTGCTCGAACAAAATAAGGTTGGCAACTGACATTCGAAGAAAGCCCGCCGAATCAACCGGAGCAAAGCGCATCAATTACTCGCGGCCGACGTTTTCTCAAGCCTTACCGGAGGAAAGCCTTATCGCCGGCGCTCCTGCCTGTCGATCTTTGTAGGATCACAGCCGATTAATACTGTGGGGAAATTCCGGAGCGTGAACGGATGTGTGAGCCGGTTTGTCAAAGCTTTTCGGCACTGGACTTCCGTATGAAGGCTGTCGCAGAGTTTTCCGTGCGATCGAAAGCGCTGGCGATAGTCGCAGCTGTGGCGCTGACAATTGCTCTGGGCGTTCTTGATTATGTCACCGGTCGTGAATGGGCAATATCGGCTTTTTACCTCCTGCCTACAGGTATTGCTGGATGGGTTGCCGGACGACTGGCGGGATTCGCTGTGGGAGCTTTGTGCACGGCGGCCTGGTTCATTAGCGACATGCTAAACGGAGCGGCTTATCACCATCCGTTAGTTCCTGTTTGGAACGCGATCATGCTATTTACCTTCTTTTTTGTTGTCGTCTGGCTGCTGACGGCGTTCCGCGATTCCCATGATTTTCTCGAGCAAACGGTCGAGCGTCGAACCGCCGCGTTGCGGGTGGAAATGGAAGAGCGCCGACGGCTGGAACACGCCAAGCTCCAGGCGGAGCGGCTCGCGGCCGTTGGTTCCATGGCGGCCAAGGTCGCTCATGAAATTCGCAATCCGCTGGGCTCAATCTCGCTGAATTTGGATTTGATCGGGGAGGAGCTTAACAGCCTGGTAAATTCCAATGCGCGCTTGCCGGAGCAATGCCAGGCGCTTTTGCGCGAAATGCGTTCGCAGGTATTGCGAATTAGCCAGGTGCTGCAGGAGTACCTCCAATTCGCGCGAATGCCAAAGCCAGAGCGCGCTGCTGTTTGGCTGAAGAGGTTGCTGGAGGAAAAACTCAATTTCATGCAGCCATTGTTGGATGCGAAACACGTGGAATTGGAGAAGACCATCGATGCGGATTTGCCGCCGGTTCACGCCGATGCCGAGCAACTCTGGGAGGCAATTCTGAATCTGATCCGGAACGCGCTTGATGCGATGCCCGATGGAGGAAACTTGACCGTCAGCGCGAAGCGTAATGGCTCGAAGGTCCTAATCTGCATCGGCGACAACGGCCACGGCATGACCGAGGAGGAGGCTCGCAATCTGTTTGTGCCGTTTTTCACGACCAAGCGCGATGGCACCGGGCTTGGGCTCGCCCACACGTTGCAGATCATCAATGAACATGGCGGGAAAATTGATTGCCAAACGACACGTGGGACCGGCAGCACCTTTACGATTGAACTTCCGCTGACACTTGAAGCATAGGTGGTCATTTACAACCCTAGAAAAGCGAAGGGCGCCTTCGTTTCCGAAAGCGCCCTTCATTATTTTCGATGGCGATAAGCCGAATTCTGTCGGGTCGCCGTGGCGACCGGATGATCATTTATCTCACTCGAATTTCTCCGAGCGTCCGACGCGCTTGCGCGCATCGTGATGCGACGATACCCGAGGATCAAACGGGCCAGCTGCCCTTCCTCTGTTTTGTCTTGCACCGCATGGGGTTTTTCGTGCCTCGCGAATTACTTCGCGAGCGGTGAGCTCTTACCTCGCCTTTTCACCCTTGCCTGCACTTTTCTCAAAGAACCGGCGGTGTCTTTTCTGTGACACTCTCCGTCACCGCAATTTTTCAACTGCGGCGCCCGCGTTTTTTACGCGGCATGCTGCCGTATGGTGTTCGGACTTTCCTCCAGCGAACCGCAAACGGCCCACCAGCGATCATCTGCCATCGACTCCTAATTTATCACAATCAGCAAAGAAGAAAAGAGAACCCACGGGTTACGAGGATAGAACGGACACAAAAAGTCAAAAATCAAAATGGCGACGGGACGTTCACCAGAAAGATCGTGATCATCACCAGCGCGATGACTAGTCTGCCAGTGGTCGCGCCAAGGTTTCCGAGCAAACTTCCCCAGCCCGCGCGACCGGCATCGATCATTCGTTTGCCGGCGATGAATTCACCTGCGACCGCGCCGATCACCGGACCAGCGAACAAGCCGATGATCCCGAAAAAGAGGCCGATGAGCGCGCCCACGATTGCGCCGAATGCGCCCCACTTGGTCGCACCGAAATACTTTGCGCCGAAATAACCGCCGAGAAAATCAAACGCATAGGAAACGAGTGTAAGCAGTATGAGACCGACAATCGTCTTCCAGCCGATGCTTTTCTCCGGGCCGAGCATGACACGATGGATGATTGCGGCGGCGAGAACAATGGTCGTGCCCGGAAGAACTGGGACGACCGTGCCGATCAGACCGACGGCGAAGAGGACGATCGTGAAGAACCACCAAAAGAATTCCATAGGAAAACGTGAAGTTGTGACTAGTGAATCGTGAATCGTTATGAATCGCCAGTTTTGAAACCGGAGGCTTTGCGTTTTAACGACTTAACGAGTCGCGATCTTCTTTTTGACCGCACAGTTGTCGACCTTATACTGAATTATCGCCCAAAAATTAACTCAATTGGAGATTCAATTATGCCACTCGCTGTTGGAACCAAAGCGCCAGATTTCACTTTATCCACCAAGACCGGTGATGGGCCGAAGCAGATCAGGCTCAGCGACAATTTTGGAAAGAAAAACACGTTGCTACTTTTCTTTCCCATGGCGTTTACAGGCACGTGCACCACGGAAATGTGCGAGGTCAGTCAGGGGCTAAACGCTTACACCGATTTGAACGCCGCTGTGTACGGAATCAGTGGCGACAATCCATTTGCGCAGGAAGCATGGGCGCAGAAAGAGAAGATCACGGTGCCGCTGCTGAGCGACTACGAACACAAGGTCGCGAAGGATTATGGCGTGATGTACGACTCGTTCCTGCCGCAAATGAACCTCGGCATGAGCGGCGTCGCCAAACGGTCTGCATTCGTCATCGATAAAAATGGCGTGATCCAATACTCAGAGAGCAACGATGATGCCCGACAGCTGCCGAATTTCGAAAAGATCAAAGCGAAGCTGGAAGAATTGAAGTGATGCGCAACGAATGAAATTCTCGCTTCCGTCGTTCGCGCTGTGGCGTTCGGGAGCGTTGGCGGCTTTCACTCGGTTTCCCTGGAACATTCTTTGTGGCGCGATCGGCGCTGCGTGCTTGATCACGCTGATTCACACCGAGCACAATGAGTGGCTCGAAGGACAGTGTGTGCGATTGGCAATGGCTGCGGCCATTGGGATGCCGCTGTTTTTTTCCGTGCGCATCGTGCGCGAACGAATTCCGAAATTCACTCCGTGGCCCATCGAAATTGTCGGCCTGTTTGTTCTCGCGGGATGGTTCTTTGCTCAACCAGCCTCGCCGCTGCGTTTACCGGGAATCATCTGGATTCAATGGCTGCTTCTTTTGGCGGCACTGCATTGTGTCGCTGCTGTCTCCGCGCATTTCTCGCGAACGGAGAGCTTGAGCTTTTGGCAATTTAACCGGCGCCTATTTGTCCGGTTTTGTCTCGCGACCCTTTACACCGTTGTCCTGACGGGCGGCTTGGAATTGGCAATGCTCAGCGCGGACAAACTTTTTCAGCTCAAGCTCGGCAAAGAGTACGGCGATTTATTTTTTCTGATGGTCGGTCTGTTTCATCCGACATTTTTTCTCACCGGTGTGCCGCGGGATTTTGCTGCGCTCGATGTCGAGTCTGATTATCCGCGTGGACTAAAGGCGTTCACTCAATTCGCGCTCGCGCCACTGGTCGCAGTCTACACTGCGATTCTTTACGCCTACGCAATCAAAATCATCATTATCCGAAGCTGGCCGCACGGTTGGGTAGCGTTGCCGGTGCTGCTCTTGTCGGGAATTGGCATTCTTGCTTTCCTCCTGCTTTCGCCGCTCCGCAGTCGGCCGGAAGAAAAGTGGGCGCGCTGGTTCACAACAAATTTTCCACGCGCGCTCGCGCCGCTCTCTGTACTTCTACTGATCTCCGTGCTTATCCGCGCTCGCGAATATGGGATCACCGAGGCGCGTTATATCGGAATCGTGGCGGCACTCTGGACATTTGCGTGGGCGATTGTGTTTATTCTGCACCGACGAGCCGGTATTCGGTGGATTCCATCAAGTCTCGCGATCATTGCGGTGTTGTGCGCTTTTGGGCCGTGGAGCGCAGGAGAGATTTCAAAAATTAGCCAGGTAAAACGGCTCAAGCACATGCTGCAGGCGCACGGAATGTGGAAAGACGATCATGCACAGGCGCCTGGCGGAACGGTCGAACTTTCAAAAGCCGAAGAAACCAACCTGCGAAGCACACTCAATTATATCATCGCCACGCATGGCGGACCTACGATCAAGCTCATCTTCGAGCCATCCGTGCTTTATCGCGATTGGCAGAAGTTGATCGCGTGGGAGGCCGCAGGAGATATCATCACAGCGCTCAACATCGTCGCTCAGGAGGAATCCCCCCGGCTTATTTTGGTTCGCCGCAAACCGGACAGTTTTCTCGACGTGCAGGATTTCCGTCGATTGTGGAGGATCAATCTCTACGCATCGAATCCGACTTGGAATCCCAAACGCTCCGAAGGTGTGGCGGTTGGAATAGAACAAGGAGCATTGAAGTTGACAACTGGCGGTGATAACGCCCGAGAGGAAATATCGCTCCAACGAATCTTCGATCGTATTCAGTCGAGCAGAGGTCATCAGTTACCCGATGAAGATCTGACGATCGATTTTCAAAATGGGACTCGTACGTTTCGGATCGTCTTCGAATCACTGACGGTCCGGCGCGAAACGAATGGCCTGAGTCTCAACTCGACCGAGCTTTATTTGCTCCAGAAGTGATGTCTCGCCGCGAATTTACGAGGGTTGCGTTGTCTTCGCGCGTGCGGAACTTGTCTACCGTATAAACCAAGATGAACGACGAATTCAAAGCGCTCAAAAATTTCGATGCCGGTAAGGGGCGTGAAGGATTTTTCTGTTCACTCCCGGCGCTGGAAGAACAGAGCATTGGCAAAATTTCGCGATTGCCGGTGAGCATCCGGATTGTCCTCGAATCGGTGTTGCGCAACTGCGACGGAAAAAAGGTCCGGCGCAAAGATGTCGAAACGCTGGCGAACTGGAACGCGAAATCACCCGCGAACGAGGAGATCCCATTCGTCGTTGCGCGCATTGTTTTGCAGGATTTCACCGGCGTGCCGCTAATTGTCGATCTTGCCGCGATGCGCAGCGCGGTGAAACAGCTGGGTCACGACCCGAAAATCATCGAGCCGCTTGTGCCAGTTGATCTGGTAGTGGACCACTCGGTGCAGGTGGATTTCTTTGGCTCGGCCCGAGCGCTGGAACTGAACCTGGACATGGAATTCAAGCGTAACCGGGAGCGCTATCAGTTTCTCAAATGGGGACAGCAAGCGTTCAAAACTTTCCAGCTCATCCCGCCGGGCATTGGCATCGTGCATCAGGTCAATCTGGAGTACCTCGCGAAGGGCGTGCTGAGCACATCTGTAACCGAGGTCGGTGACTCCGGCGCCGCGATCACCGACCGCGGCTATAACATTTTCTTCCCTGACACGTTAGTTGGCACCGATTCGCATACCACCATGATCAATGGTCTCGGTGTGGTTGGCTGGGGCGTTGGTGGAATTGAAGCGGAAGCCGGCATGCTCGGGCAGCCGGTTTACTTTTTGACGCCGGAAGTGGTGGGCGTGCAGATGACCGGACAATTGCGCGAAGGGGTGACAGCCACCGATCTCGTCTTGCACATCACGCAGTTGCTGCGGGCGCAAAAAGTGGTCGGCAAATTTGTGGAGTTCTACGGCGAAGGCGCGGCATCGTTGCTGGTCCCTGATCGAGCGACGATCGGAAACATGTCGCCAGAGTACGGCGCGACGATGGGATATTTCCCCGTTGATCAAGAATCGGTGGATTACCTGCGGGCCACGGGACGCAGCGAAGAGCAATGCCTGGCGTTCGAAAATTATTTTCGCGCGCAAAAGATGTTCGGCATGCCCCGAAAAGGCGAAATCGACTACAGCGTCGATATCGATTTGGATTTGGCGGACGTGCAGCCGAGCGTTGCGGGACCGAAAAGGCCGCAGGATAGGATCAATTTGCCCGAGCTTGGAAAAAAATTTCGCGAGCTGCTGGAAAAACCAGTGCACGAAGGCGGCTACGGAAAGAAACAGGTCGATCTTCGCGAAAAGCATGTCGTCGAATTGAATGGCAGCGCGCCGCGAAACGGCGCGATGTTTTCGACCGACACCAAGGAGGATCAGGGAATCAGCCCCGGCGAAGCACTTAACGTGCTGGAGATGGTTGCAAACCGACCAACACCCGATCCGGGCAAGGAAATTGAAGCTGAATCGAGCCAAGTGTTCCTACATGGGCGTACCCACATTGGCCACGGCAGCGTCCTGATCGCCGCGATAACGAGCTGCACAAACACAAGCAACCCGAGCGTGATGATTGCGGCTGGATTGTTGGCGAAAAAAGCAGTCGAGCGCGGTCTGCGTGTCGATCCTGGCGTGAAAACGTCGCTCGCACCGGGGTCGCGCGTTGTTTCCGATTACTTGGAAAAGACCGGACTCCAAACATATCTCGACCAGCTCGGATTCAATCTCGTCGGGTACGGTTGCACGACTTGCATCGGCAACTCGGGGCCGCTGCATCCAAACATCGAGAAGACGATCCACAAATACGATCTGGTTGCAGCTTCGGTTCTTTCGGGAAATCGGAATTTTGAAGCCCGCGTGCATCAGCATATCAAAGCGAATTTTCTGATGTCGCCCCC
>WNGK01007229.1_pt1 | contig 21096 bp, 22 predicted proteins | sample 5400601 | NCBI WGS metagenome assembly WNGK01 (sample SAMN13153376, study PRJNA577476) | soil metagenome | isolation source: 60 cm soil or saprolite under Garry oak tree replicate 1 | place: USA:California | collected 2016-06-15
GAATACTGCAAACCAGCTGCGTAGTCTGGGATGCGAACTCCATCCTGGTAAAGCCAAATCTGCCATCGCCGAAGCAGCAATTTCCCAACGCGCAAGAGAGCTAACAACCAACAATTGGGACATCGATGAACACCTTGCAGTTCGGGACGCCGCGTTTAACTTGCACGTATTGAAGGGCCAACAACCAATAGAAATTTCTTCTAGTCTTGACTTGAAATCCTGAAATCCCGAGATGGCGAGCGTCCGGGAACAAAGATTGACCCGGTCGCCGGACTTGACCGCGATTGCGCGATAGCCGTCTAGCTTGATTTCTTCTGTGGCGTTAGGCGTTATGTGGCGCTGAGGATGCGGGGCTAGCGAGGAAGACGCACCGAACCGCCACCGATGCCACATAATTCCCATCAGAAGATCTGGCTGAGGGGAAGTCCGGGTATGCCCTGATCGGCAAACCCTCCCCAATTGGGTTCTCTCCGGTTTGCCTGTGATCCGGGCGCAATGCGTCGATACCAGAGTTAACCGTAGCCAACGTGGAGATACCCCCTGCTGTGTCTATCGCGAGCAATTCAGCAGCGATCGGATCTCGGAGTACGAATCTGATGAAATGATTTGTCCGTTACTCCCATCCGAACAGGCCATTTTCGAAGTCGAAAGACACCCTGCGGAATCCCATCTTTGCAAATCCCAAGAGACCATCGAAATCATTTTGTGGGTCGGAGTCTATATCGGCGATGGCAACGTTACGCGCACCGAGATTGTCTTTGCCGAGCAACACGCCTGCGCGAAGCCATCGTACGCGGGTCATCCCGCCGGGACTGGATATTGAAACATTCGAATCGAAATGGACCTGCTGCTGAGTTGTCTGCAGACGGTTGCGATAGACAAGCAGTCCCCAGGTCCCCGAATCGACCAACAATCGCACCGCTTGTCCGTCGATCATCGCCTTGACCGTAAGAAACGGCTCCTGCGTTTCAAACCGGACTGTTTTTTCACTTGCCGCAATGGGCCCAAAGACAATCTTCTTCCTCCGGTAATCAATCGTAAAGCTGCCGCTGCTCAAGATGTCGAGACCGGCAATTCCCTCCAAGGAAATACGCAGGCTCCGCTCCATGAAGCTAAGGTCGTGTACCACGACTCCGATAAAGCTAGCGGCCAACTGACCAATCTGGATACTAGGCAAGATGAGGCTCTGAGTCTGAATTGTCCCGTTCAGCGTTTGCAGCGATTCCGTTTTGCCCCGCAGTTTCAGTCGGTCGGCCAATTCCTGGCTGATGGCACTCGGGCTCGTGCCAGTATCGAGGATCATGTTCACATTCTTGACCGTTCCGATGGTTGCTTTCACGATGATCAGATTGCCGTTGTAGAGTTGGAACGGAATCTCGGCCTTGGTCGCAGATTGGTCTTCGGCACCCTCTCTGGGTCTTGGCGAGGATGATGCAACGCATAAAAAGCCGGGGAAGCCTACCAGAAGTGCAACCTGGCCCAGCAGCATCCCGAGCCTCAGGCAGAGCCGCTGCCTGGTTCCTATGGTCATGTCGTCCTCCTCCGCGGGTTGCGCGGCGAGGAGGACGTTGGGCTTTGCGTGCAGCTACCTCAATGCATGGGAACTCTATCCGGGTAAGTGAAAGATGGAATGAAACTCAGGAGATAACTCGTTGGAACTAGAGAGGCTGGAAGACCATGTCAACTAGCCAGTGTCTAGCCTAGAGACTTGTTTAATCGGAGAAGGGTGCTAGACTGACGCCACTTGAGGCCCCACGCCTGTGGCAGAAGCAGCCACCACGTCCGCTGTCGTTCGTTTCGGCGTTTTCGAAGTTGACCTTCGCGCGGGAGAACTGCGCAAAAATGGCTCCAAGCTAAAACTTGCCGGCCAACCCTTCCAAGTCTTGGCCATCCTGCTGGAGCGCCCTGGCAAACTGGTGACTCGGGAAGAGTTGCAGAAGCGCCTGTGGCCGGACACGTTTGTCGATGTCGATCACAACCTAAACACTGCCATCAACAAGATTCGCGAGGTGCTGGGCGACGCGGCGGAGAATCCGAGGTTCGTTGAAACGCTCCCGCGCCGCGGCTACCGATTCATCGCGCAGGTGGACGGCGACGGCAATGGCACCAAGCCGAATACGATCACGACGACCGATACCGCTGTGCCACGGCGATGGCGGATTCTGGGCGCGGCACTTCTCTTCGGTGCGTTGGCGCTGATGGGTGTCGCCGGGTGGCTCACCTACAAGGAGCGGCCAGTTCCGACATCATTAACTCAGCGTGCGCTGACTCGAATTACCTTTGACGACGGCCTGCAGATCGGAGCGACCTGGTCGCCCGATGGCCGCTACATCGCTTACAGCTCCGATCGTGGCGGAAAATTCGACATCTGGGTGCAGCAAGTCAGCGGCGGCGACCCTGTCCAAGTCACGAAAGGTCCAGGTCACCATTGGCAGCCGGATTGGTCACCCGATGGAAAATATATTGCCTATCGTTCCGAGGAGGGCGAAGAGGGCTTATATATCGTGCCTGCGTTGGGCGGAGAAGGACTGGAACTCAAGATTTCATCGTTTGGATATTTTCCACGCTGGTCGCCAGACAGTTCCCAAATATTGTTTCAAACGCATTTTGGGCCGATCGATGACATCAATAAATTCTACGTGGCTCATCTTGGCGGCGGCCCACCGAGCGAAGTTTTAGCCGAGTTCCTAGCACAGCACAAACTGTGGCCGGCTGCAGCCGTTTGGCACCCAGACGGAAAGCGACTGTCGGTCTGGGTCTCGTCGTTGGCCAGATCTCAGACGCTCAGCTCGGATGCTGCGCCCAGCCCGAGCATCTGGACGGTGCCCATTTCAGGGGGCGAAGCCATCAAAATGGAGATCGCCCCTGCAATCAAGAACGAACTTGCTGAAGCAGCTAATGGAATAGTAGGCGGAGAAAACCAGGGCGATTTTTCTTTTGCATGGTCACCTTCGGGCAAGGCCCTGTATTTCGAGTGTGGCTACAGAGGAGCGATTAACATTTGGAAGATGACCATCGAACCGGAGACATTGCGGGCAACCGCGGTAGAGCGACTGACCACCGGACCTGGACCTGATAGAAGTTTGGCGGTCTCAAGCGATGGCCGACGATTGGCCTTCACTGCGAAATCACAACAGATCCGGAATTGGCTCTTCCCGTTCGATGCCACGACCGGCCGCATCAGCGACAAGGGCCAAGCGATAACGGCCGCCGGGAGGACCGCCTTGTTTCCAAACCTGTCGCGCGACGGCAGGCGGGTGGCTTTTTCGGTGCTCCGCGCTGGGATCTGGAACCTGTGGGAGAAATCACTCGTGGATGGACGCGAGGTTCCGATTGTCGCCGACGAATATGACCGCGCAGGGCCAGAGTGGTCTCCCGACGGTATGCAGCTCGTGTACTCGCGTCAGAAATCCAGCGCAGCAACGCCTGACCGGCTGATGATTTGGTCCAGTCAAACCCATAGTGAAGAGCCGCTTACCACATTGAGCGAAACCCAACGGTATCCGTACGACTGGTCCCCCGATGGCGCGTGGCTGCTGGTGTCACAAACGAAGGGGGTTTGGCTGCTACCTGTGGCGGCGGCACCGCATGCGGAAACCGCGGCGCGGGAGATTATTTCGGATCCAAAGTACGTTCTTTACCAACCACACTTCTCGCCTGACGGTCGATGGATCGTGTTCGAGGCCGTGGCAAACGCACCGACTATCGTGGAATCAGCGCTTTACGTGGTACCCGCGGCAGGTGGTGCGTGGACGCGGATTACCGACGGTAAGCACTGGGACGATAAGCCTCGCTGGTCTCCCGATGGGAAAACGATTTACTTCGTTTCGGGACGCGGTGGTCTTTTCAATGTGTGGGGGATTCACTTCGACCCAAGCGAAGGAAAGCGAGCTGGGAAACCCTTCCGCGTTTCCACGTTTGGAGGGAGCGGCTTAACGATCCCACGATGGATACCGCCAGTCGAGCTTTCTCTCAACCAGGATAAGCTGGTGCTGACGATGGCGGAAGTGTCAGGTGGTATTTGGGTGCTGGATAATCTTGAGCGGTAGGAAGCCGAACAGCTAAGTTGAATCGATTCATCGTGCGAACCAGACATCCCGCCATCAACTAACATCTCCCTGGAAGGCGCACTAGCGGCATCGAAGATGCCGAGATCCTCAGGCGAGAAGGTGAGGTATCCATGCATAAGACTTTATCCGACGTGCTGAGCAGTACTTTGAAGCCGCTTTGTCCGCGCGATAGCCATGCGATGCATTACGAAGCGAAAGGAATTCACTGGAAAAACGATTCAGGAGATACGGAGTCCATGCCTTCCTATCATTGTGGCTACATAGGTTGCAGTGTGCGCTACACCCATGAACAGGGCTATTTCACGGTAGTTAAAACTCCAGAACAACCCTATTTTGTCGAAGAACCCGCAACCAATCTCCTACAATGCCCGCGACATGGCGCCTGGTTGTATCGTTGCCGGAATGAAAAGGAAGACCATTTTCATTGGCGCTGTGGCGTCGAAGGCTGCCAGCACACCCACGCTGACGTACCCGGCGTGTGGCTCCGCGAGTGAATTCTACATGCCGGAAGAGATTCCTCTCACCCGGAAGAGATTTCTCTCACGTGGGGGTTATGGGTGTGAGTGCGTCATTTTTGGGCCAAGTTAGCTGATCGCGAGCACATTTGAAAGTTTGGTTTAAGAGGTGTAGCCTAAAACTAGAGTAAATCGCTCTTATTTAGGAGGCCTGGAAGCTGATGTTTAGAATCGACAAGCTAACGGATTACGGACTCCTTCTGTTGACATGCATTGTGCGCAGTCGGGGCGTTTCCCTACGCACTGCACGGGATCTTGCTCTGGAATCCGGCCTGCCCCTGCCGACCGTAAGTCGGCTTCTGCAGGATTTGCTCAAAGGTGGACTGCTGGTTTCGCAGCGCGGGATCAAAGGTGGCTATGCATTGGCGAAGAAGCCACACGAGATCTCCATCGGCGGCGTAATTGCGGCGCTTGAAGGGCCGATTGCCCTCACCGTCTGCAGTTCGGGTGTCGCGGGTCTGTGCGACCTGGAGTCAAGCTGCGCCATCAAAAAGAATCAGCGCGTTATCAGCGAAGCCATTCGCGGCGTGCTGGAGCGGCTGACGCTGGCGGATTTGGCGCAGCCACTTCGGCTAATGACGATCGAAGACGCGCGTGGAAGATCCCTGCCCGTAATCAGCGCCATGCCCGGGAGAACGCAATGAGCGCAAACACAAAGACAATTCGGGAGCTGGCGGAACGCGAATACCAATGGGGCTTTGTCACCAAGATTGGCGAAGAACGCGTTCCGCCAGGGCTCAGCGAGGACGTGATACGGCTTATTTCCGCAAAGAAAGACGAACCTGAATTCATGCTCGATTGGAGATTGAAAGCCTATCGCCATTGGGCATCGCTTGAAAAAGCGCAAGCCGAGCCAAAATGGGCGAACATCAAGTATCCTCCGATCGACTATCAAAGCATCGTTTATTATTCGGCGCCGCAGAACAGGCCTGGCCTGAAGACTCTCGACGAGTTGGACCCGGAGATTCTAAGCACGTACGAGAAATTGGGCATTCCGCTTGAGGAACAGAAGCGTCTGGCCGGTGTTGCCGTTGACGCGGTGTTCGACAGCGTTTCTGTAGCCACCACGTTCAAGGAGAAGCTGGCGGAGTTGGGTGTTATTTTCTGTTCCTTTTCGGAAGCCGCCCAGAAGCATCCAGAGCTCGTTCGAAAATACCTGGGCACGGTCGTGCCCTACACGGACAACTTTTTCGCTTCGTTGAACGCTGCCGTATTCACTGACGGCTCATTCGTCTATGTGCCGAAGGGCGTTCGGTGCCCGATGGAGCTCTCGACGTACTTTCGCATCAATGCGGCGGACACCGGTCAATTCGAGCGCACGCTGATCATTGCCGACGAAGGCTCTTATGTGAGCTACCTCGAAGGTTGCACCGCGCCGATCCGCGATCAGAATCAATTGCATGCCGCGGTCGTTGAATTGATCGCCCTGGACAATGCACAAATCAAGTACTCGACGGTTCAGAACTGGTATCCCGGCGATAAAGAGGGCAAGGGCGGAATCTATAATTTCGTGACCAAGCGAGGAAAGTGCGCGGGTAGGAATTCCAAAATCTCCTGGACGCAGGTCGAAACCGGGTCCGCCATCACCTGGAAATATCCAAGCTGCATTCTGCAGGGAGAGAATTCCGTGGGTGAGTTTTACTCCGTGGCGCTCACCAACAACTATCAGCAGGCCGACACGGGCACGAAGATGATTCATATCGGGAAAAACACTCGCAGCACGATTGTTGCAAAGGGCATCTCCGCGGGCCACGGACAAAACACCTATCGCGGACTTGTGAAGATTCTGAAGGGCGCGACGGGAGCCCGGAACTATACGCAGTGCGACTCGCTGCTGATAGGTGAGGAGTGCGGCGCGCACACGTTTCCTTATATAGAGGTGAAGAATGCGACCGCCCGGATGGAACACGAGGCCTCGACATCGAAGATCGGCGATGACCAGCTCTTCTATCTCCGGCAGCGCGGCCTGAAGACGGAGGACGCCGTGTCGATGATCGTCAATGGTTTCTGCAAACGGGTGTTTCGCGAGCTGCCAATGGAATTTGCGGTGGAGGCGCAGAAGCTGCTGGGTGTCAGCCTGGAAGGCAGCGTTGGATAGGCGGGGAACAGCATGAGCTTACTCGAAATCAGGAACTTGCATGTGAACGTCGGCGAACGGGAAATACTCAAGGGAATCGACCTTACGGTGGATGCCGGGGAAGTGCATTCAATCATGGGCCCGAACGGCTCGGGCAAAAGCACGCTGGCGCAAGTGTTGGCGCGGCGCGAAAGCTACAACGTAACCGAAGGGCAAATCCTGTATGAGGGCAAAGATCTTCTCGAAATGAAGCCAGAGGATGCGGCTTGCGAAGGCATCTTCATGGCCTTTCAGTATCCAGTGGAAATCCCCGGAATCACGAACGCTTACTTTCTGCGATCCGCTCTGAACGCGATACGGAGGTACCGCGGCCTGGACGAGATGGATGCGATGGATTTTCTCCCTTTGCTTCGAGAGAAGGCAAACCTCCTGGAGATAGACGAGAAACTCATGAACCGGTCGGTGAACGAGTCCTTCTCAGGCGGCGAAAAGAAGCGCAACGAGATCCTGCAAATGGCAGTTCTCGAACCAAGGCTGGCTATCCTGGATGAGACGGACTCGGGCCTCGACATCGACGCGCTACGTGTCGTTGCCCGTGGTGTGAATGCGATGCGCGACCCAGATCGCGCCATGATCGTCGTGACGCACTATCAGCGGCTGTTGAACCACATTGTTCCGGACCGCGTTCACGTCCTGGTGGAAGGCCGGATTGCGTGTTCTGGTGGGCCCGACCTCGCGCTCCAGCTTGAAGAGAAGGGATACAGCTCGATGGAAGCGGTCGCGCGTAGTGCGACTCCGGCCTGACCGAGGAATATGGAGAACCGTCTGTGATCGCCGAGACTCAGCAATTGGCAAATTACCTGCCCGCGTTTAGCAGCTTCCGCAATGAGGCGACAGGAAGAAAATTGCCCTGGCTCGAGAGACTGCGCGAGAACGCTTTCGCACGATTTTGCGAGAAGGGATTTCCGACGACGCGGATCGAGGACTGGCGCTTCACAAGCGTTTCCGCGATCGCGCACGCGGAATTCGAGCTTGCCCGGGATGGCAGTGGGCTGGTTTCGAACACGCAGATTGTACAGCACGGAATGAAGGACACCGCGTGTCGGCTGGTCTTCGTGAACGGCCGCTTTTTGCCGGAGTCCTCGTCCTTCGAAGGTCTGCCCGATGGCTTGGTTGTCCGCAGCCTCGCCAGGCAAATCGCGGAGGCTCCTCAAACGGTTGAGCCATACCTGGGTCGCTATCTGAATATTGAACGCGATCCCTTCTGCGCGCTCAATTCGGCCTTCCTCGAAGACGGCGCCTACATTCACATCCGCCGCGGAGCGATTATTGAGGCGCCGGTCTATCTTCAGTTCGTCTCGGTCGGCAACGGTCGAGCCACGATGAATCATCCACGCAATTTGGTCGTCGCGGAAGACGGCAGCCAGGCTGCTGTCGTGGAAGACTACTTCTCGTTGGGCGACAGCGCCACACTTTCCAATGCCGCGACCGAACTCGTTGCGGGCGACAGCACCGTCGTGTCGCACTACCAGGTCGAGCGCGAGAGTCTCGAAGCGTTCCATATCTCGACGCTACGCATCCAGCAAGGCCGAAGCACAAACGTGGCCTCGCATTCCCTGCTGATCGGCGGAGGGCTGGTGCGGAACAACGTGCATCCGGTTTTGGCGGGCGAAGGCGGCGAATGCCTGATCAACGGCCTTTTCATCGGAAAGGGTAGCCAGCACTTGGACAACTACATGCTCGTCGAACACCGCAGTCCGCATTGCGGGAGCCGCCAATTTTACAACGGGATTTTGGATGATCGGGCGCACGGCGTTTTCCACGGGCGAATCATCGTCCACAAGGAGGCGCAGAAGACCGATGCCAAGCAAACCAATCGGAACCTGCTGCTTTCCGACGATGCGCAAATCGACACGAAGCCACAACTCGAGATTTTGGCTGACGACGTGAAGTGCACGCACGGCGCGACGATCGGTCAGATCGAAGACGAAGCACTATTCTATCTGCGCACGCGCGGCATCGATGAAGTCTCCGCCCGCCAAATACTGCTTCTGGCCTTTGCCAGCGAGTGCACGGAGCGCATGAAAGAGAGCGCCGTTCGCGCCTTCGTGCAGCCGCTCATCGAAAGTCACGTTAGCCAAATGGCGCATATGAGCGGGGAGGCGACAAGTGCCGCGAGGCCCCAGCGGGAGGGAGAACTCCAATGACTGTAGCCGCAAAGCACCAGGCCCTGGACGTCACCACGGCTCAGGCGCCTCTGGGCGCGTACGACCCGCAGAAGATCCGGGCGAATTTTCCGATCTTGTACCAACAGGTGAACGGCAAGCCGCTGGTCTATTTGGACAATGCCGCGACCACGCAGAAGCCGCGTGATGTGATCGATGCCATCACCCGGTACTACGAGGCGGACAACGCCAATATTCATCGCGGCGTTCATTATCTGTCGCAGCACGCAACGCAGAGGTATGAAAACTCCCGGGAGACCGTGCGGCGGTTTCTAAATGCTGCTGAACCGAGCGAGATCGTCTTTGTTCGCGGGGCCACCGAGGGCATTAATCTCATCGCGCAGACTCTCGGCCGCACTCGCGTCCGGGCTGGCGACGAAGTGTTGATTACCGCCATGGAACACCATTCGAATATCGTTCCGTGGCAAATCCTATGCGAAGAAAAAGGCGCCATGCTTCGCGTGGCACCCATCAATGATGCTGGCGAGCTCATTCTTGACGAATTTGTACGCCTGCTCGGGCCGCGGACGAAGATCGTCGCGGTGCCGCACGTTTCCAATGCTCTCGGCACAATCAATCCGCTGCGGCAAATGGTGGAGCTGGCGCATCGCCACAACGCGGTTGTTGTCGTGGACGGGGCACAAGCGGTGCCGCATCTTGCCGTGGACGTGCGCGCGCTCGATTGCGACTTCTACGTATTCTCCGGTCACAAACTCTACGGTCCGACGGGAATTGGCGTTTTGTACGGCAAGTCCGCACTGCTCAACGCCATGCCTCCCTATCAGGGTGGTGGTGACATGATCCTTTCGGTAACCTTCGAAAAAACCACCTACAACAAGATTCCCCACAAATTTGAAGCGGGCACGCCCGATATTTCCGGTGTAATTGGCCTCGCCGCCGCGATCAACTATGTGAACGAGCTTGGACTCGATCGCATCGAGGCTCACGAACGAGACCTGCTCCGACAAGCCACGGAATCGCTCTCTACCATTCCAGGGATTCGTCTGATCGGCACTGCGAAGGAAAAGGCGAGCGTTTTGTCATTCGTTATGGATGGAATTCATCCCCACGATATCGGAACGATTCTCGATCAAGAAGGGATAGCCATTCGCACCGGTCATCATTGCGCTCAGCCCGTTATGGAGCGCTTCGGTATTCCTGCGACGGCGCGCGCGTCTTTCGCTTTCTACAACACGCGAGAAGAAGTGAACGCCCTGGTCAAAGGAATCGACAGAGTGCGGGAGGTATTTGCCTGATGCCCGATCTACGCGAACTCTATCAGGACGTGATCCTCGAGCACAGCAAGGCTCCGCGCAATTATCGTGAACTTGGCGCCGCGAATCGAAGAGCGGAGGGGTTCAACCCATTATGCGGCGATCGTTACACGGTGTATGTCGACCTGGATGGTGACGCAATACGCGACATCGCTTTTCAAGGGTCGGGATGCGCCATTTCGAAGGCTTCGGCTTCGCTGATGACACAAAGCGTGAAGGGCAAGACACAAGCTGAGGTCGAAGAACTCTTTGGAGAGTTTCATAAGATTGTGACCGGTGAGGCGCCCGCCAGCAACGGCAAGGTACCGGCTGTGGGTAAGTTGTCCGTATTTGCCGGTGTTTCGGCGTACCCAGTTCGCGTCAAATGCGCAACGCTCGCATGGCACACGCTGCGCGCTGCGCTTGCCGGGGAGCACGAATCGGTCTCGACCGAATGAGCTCATGAATCTGGCCAGCAGAAACGAGAATTCCTAATGAGTTCCAGCAAGCCTGTTACGCTCGCTCGCGAGTGCGCCTCCATCGAAATTCCGACCGGAGCACACAAAACGCTGCCCTCAGGCGAAAGGGTGAGAATCATGCAGTCGCGTGGTGGCAGTTATACCGTCGCCAGTGACACTGGTTCTATCTATCGCGTTGACGCCAAGGATGCCGACGCTCTCGGGCTATCCGCTCCGTCTGCCGCGCAATTTCTTCCAACCGGACCGCTAACCGAACAAATGGTGATCGATCAGCTGAAAACAATCTTCGATCCCGAAATACCGGTCAACATCGTAGATCTCGGACTCGTTTATTCCTGCAGAATTGCGCGCAGCGAAGACGGAGGGAACAGAATCGACGTCAGGATGGCGATGACCGCCCCCGGCTGCGGCATGGGTAACGTGCTGCTCGCGGACGTTGAGAGTAAGCTCTCGCGGCTGCCCGATGTGAAGGAAGTTCACGCGGAGGTCGTGTTCGATCCTCCTTGGCATGCTGGTCTCATGTCGGAAGCGGCGAAGCTCCAGCTGGGGTTTGACCTCGGCGGTAGTGACGACTCGTTTCCGATTTTTCAGGGAAAGCGATAGTCCGGTGTCGGAGCTGCGCTGGATTGACTAGAGTCTTCAGAGTATTGCCCGTTTGGCGACACCAAAATACGCTAAGACTTCCGACCCTAAACCTCGAACAGGAGGACCACATGCAAGTTCGCGAAGTTATGAGCAGGGATGTCCTGGTCACATCACCTGACGACACGATTGAAAAAGCAGCCACGCTCATGGGAAAAGTCAACTGTGGGGCGCTTCCTGTCGGCGAAAATGACCGCTTGGTCGGGATGGTCACCGACCGGGATATCACGCTTCGGGCCGTAGCGAAGGGGAACCCGCCCGACCATTGTACGGTGCGTGAAGTCATGTCGCCCGACATCAAGTATGTCTTTGAAGACGAGGCTACAGAAGCAGCGGCAGAAAGCATGAGCAAACTGCAGGTACGTCGCCTCCCGGTGCTGAATCGGCAGAAACGCTTGGTCACTTCAAGGAATTTCAAAGCCGAATGGCACCATCCTTTAACTGGCGTCGGCGAAGCCAAGTGCCAACTGCCCGACCGTCTGCACAGCCCAGTGTGGCTTGTGAAAGGACGTTTTCATGCACACATACGAATTTACGTTCAAATGCGAACGCTGCGCGAAGGAGCTCACAGAATTCGTGACCTCGCCTGATGTACTCGCAAAGGAAGAGCTGAATCAGATGGAGTTCCACCTTACCTGTCCAAACGCTTCCTGTCGATGGAGTGGAACGCGAACCGGCGCGCACGCAGAAAAGATAAAGGCAGCACTAAAACCGATGTCCGCTTGCGGGTGACAGAGTGGCCTCGCGCATGCAGCTCACGTGGGCTGCGGTTCTGGTTCGGTAGGATCCTGTGGAGGGAAAGGTGGCACGCCAGGTGTGGGCGTTGGTGCGTCGGGATAGGGCGGTTCTTCCGGCGGCAACTCTGGTTGCGGTGGCGGCGGAGGAATGGTTGGATCGGGCGTCGAAGGGCCCGGTGGTATCGAATTCCGCAAGGCGATAAACGGAAAATTCACAAATAATCCCTGCCCTGCCGACTACGCAACTGCCTCAATCTTTCGCACGTGGATCGTGTTACGCGTTGCATCGAGAGTTCCGGTCACCACTACTCTTTGTCCTTCATACTTCTTTGCGGTAGCTTGATCGTCCAGCAGATAGGTGCCGTAGTGCCCGCCGTTAGACGATTCCTCGGGCAATGCGTCCCAATGCGTCCGTTTGGCAACCTGTACGGTCTTCCCGTCTGTGCACAGGAATCCCTGACCGAGGACCGCGACATCTTGTTTCAAGCAGGAACGCACCAAGACGCCATCGCACATGAGATATGACGATTTCTCACGCTTAGTCGAACCAAAAGTATATTCATTCGCTTCACGGCGCGCTGTAGGATCAATTACGCAGCAGAACAATACAGCGGGTCCTGTATGACGTGTGACGGGATCAGACGAACGAAGCCGTTCACAGAAGGGGCAACGTCGCCGTCGTTCGAAAATGAGGGCGAAGTGGATCAGTCTGATTCACTGATTTACTTTCCAGAAGACCATCACGTCTTGTTATGTACCGAGAAGCCGCGCTCCTCCCTGAGAATCCGAAACCACCAGCAAAACAAGATGCGAGAGTTTCGCAAGCAAAACGGCCTGTCCGCGCCGTATTCCTGGTCAGAAGATTGAGACGGGCGCATTACCACAGCTTCAGTGCCACGCCATAGCCGGTAAGCAGTCCATGGAAGAAAGCGCGCCGCACCTTTTCGTTGGAGTCCTTGTAGTGCCGCATCGCGTCATCGAGAGCGCGCAGAAGTTTTTCGCGGCGTACCTGGTGTGCGCCCCCATCTACGAGTTTCTCTATGAGCGCCCCGACAGCTTCATCGTCCGCAATGGTGAATCTGTGTGTGTGGCGAGCCATTCCGACCTCCTTGGCGACACGCTCCGGATTTCAGTGCCGGTGTTCTCTTGGCGATGTGGAATTCTGAAGAAGAGTGGAAACGCATTAGATGTAGCCACGAACACGTCAGACCATAAGGAGCATCTCCGGCCCGCGCTATAAACTCGACAAGAAGTCTTTCCAAGGCGTCGCCAGCAGCGTTTCTGTTGTGGAATGCCCATAACTGCGAATAATCATCGCTGCTCTTTGAATTTCCTCAGGATCCTCGGTCTCGACGACATCCACGACATCGAATCGGCCCAAAGTAGCGAAGCTGTGTTTCCAGATGGTGCCCTTGCATTCTTTCTTGATCTTGGACGACACTGCATCGGCGAGCTTCTTGAACTCACTCGGTTCTTTAAATGCTTCCGGCGAAAATCTGCTAAGGATGACGTACGTGGCCATCTGCGCTGCTCCTGGGAGTTCTGGAGTTCCGCGACCGGGACGAATCCATGCCGGATGCGACACGCAGAATCTCCTTCGCAAACCTCCTTCGCAAACCTAGGTTTGGGTCGTAAGGAATTGCAATCGGTAGATACTGGTAGGCGTCCGGAAAGTCCGCTTTTGTAGTTCGAACCGAAGCGACACGTCAGCAGTTATTGAAAATGGAATTAATGCAATTACCGCATTACCGAGCCAGCTTGCTTCTACAGCATCTACGGGATGTTTCCTATTTCACCGCTCGACCTAGCATTGTTCCTGGAGGCTCAAGTCCAGGTTTTTTGGTGACTGGGCGGTCGGTAAAGTTCATCCTCCCTGCCCGAGGTTTTACTTTTCCCAAGGACATTCAAGGGGAAGCCGCCGCGCAATCTCGCAAAGCGCTCGCGATAAGTCACGACGGATGAATCCATGTTTGCAAAATCACTAACCGGAGAATCTGTTCGGCCCTTTCGAGACCGCTTCGAGGCAGGTAAGCTTTTGGCCACCAGACTCACTCAATACAGCGACCGGACCGACGTGCATGTTTCCGCTTTGCCGCGCGGAGGTCTGCCCGTGGCCTTCGAGATCGCCCAGGCCATTCACGCACCTCTGGATATTTTTCTCGTTCGGAAGCTAGGCGTTCCAGGCCACGAGGAACTTGCCATGGGTGCTATAGCCACTGGCAATGTGCGATTGCTTCAAACCGACATCGTGGAAGCGTTCGGCATTTCTTCGCAGATCATTGATGCGGCGACGGAGGAAGGGTTCCAAGAACTAGCCCGACGCGAGCGAGCCTATCGCGGTTCTCGTCCGGAGCCCGTCGTCCGCGGAAAAACGATCATCCTGGTCGATGACGGCCTAGCAACGGGTTCCACGATGCAGGTGGCCGTCGCGGCCCTGAAAGAAAAACAGCCGAAGCGAATGATCGTTGCGGTGCCGGTTGCCGCGCCAGAAGCGTGCAACGAGCTCAAAGATGAAGTCGACGAAATCATCTGTCTCGAAACGCCACCTTCATTTTCTGCTGTTGGGCTCTGGTACGACGATTTTTCGCAAGTTACCGACCGCGAGGTTCGCGAGCTTTTAGCCCGGGCGGACCGGAGCCACAGCTCGGGTCATTCTGCATCCGGAGCTGCATCGCATGTCAACACAACTTATCCCTCGCGAGGATTGGTCATCGTTCCTAACTGCATTCAGCGGCCAGCACGAGGGCTGGCTCGTCACCCTCGAAGTGCTCAGCCGCCAGGCAGGCGCGCAGGTCAAGGCTCGCGAGATGGCGTTGTCCAGCATTACGGTCGAGCCAAGGCATCGAGATACGAAACAGATTTCGATCGTTTTAGGTGTGCCGGAACATATCCGACATCCTGTGCGAGAGCCAGAAAGCGTTGAGCTTCATGAAACCACGATGGGCGCACATGAATCTCTGGAGATCAAATCATCGGACGGCACAGCCACAATCCTGCGTTTTCGCTCCGCAGTCCCCGCCGAACAAGTCGATGGAATTGTGCAATGAGACGCGCGCTTGCTGAAACACCCTATGTCGAGCAGAGTGCGGTCGTTCCCGTGCCGGCCGGCCGACTCCAAGGACAGTTGCACGTTCCCCAAGGTGCTGTGGGATGCGTGATTTTTGCACACGGAAGCGGAAGCAGTCATCACAGCCCGCGCAACAAGTACGTTGCCGAAGTGCTACACGAGCACGGACTTGGCACCCTTTTGATCGATCTACTTACGCCGGAAGAGGAAGAAATAGATTCGCGAACGAGGGAACTGCGTTTCGATATCTCCAGGCTAGCTGATCGATTGATTCGCGCTTCTGCATGGGTTCGCCGGAATCAAAATACGTCGATTCTTCCGGTCGGCTATTTTGGCGCAAGCACCGGTAGCGCGGCCGCGTTGGTCGCCGCGGCGGAAGATCCCGACGGTGTTGGCGCAATTGTATCTCGAGGCGGAAGGCCCGATCTGGCGCGCTCCTATCTTTCCCGGGTTCGAGCGCCCACGCTTTTGATAGTGGGAGGAGCTGACGCTCCCGTGATTCGGATGAACGAGGATGCGCAAGCGCAAATACGGTCATCTGTGCGGATGGAAATTATTCCGGGAGCCACGCATCTCTTCGAAGAACCAGGCGCATTGGAAAAAGTCGCGGAATTGGCTAGCGCGTGGTTTTGTCAATATCTGGAGATCTAGCGCAATGGAGTATACCGGAGGTAACAATGAGAGTTTCTATGCAAAACAAAATCGCGGCAACATCGGTTGCCGCTGCAGGAGCCGGAGCGGCGTTGATGTTCTTTTTCGATCCCGCTCGCGGAAAGAGGCGTCGAGCGCTGGTGCGCGACAAGGCGGCAAAGGTTGCGAGAGAATCTACCCGATCCTTTTTGAAAGCAACGCGAGACTTGGGCCACCGTACTCAGGGCATAGTGGCGGAGACCCGTTCGCAGATTTTGCCTGGCCCTGCTTCCGACGATGTGGTCCTCGTAGAGCGCATTCACTCCAAACTGGGCCGAATCGTTTCCCATCCAAGCGCCATAGACGTGTTGGCGAGCAACGGAAGCGTTACTCTGCGCGGCGACGTCTTGGAATCGGAAGTTCATGATCTCGTCTCGCGCGTAAGTTCGATTCGCGGAGTGGTGGCTACGCGAAATGAGCTGCGGTGTCACGCCAAAGCCAAGGGTGTCCCGAGACTGCAAGGCCTCAATAATGGCAGGGAAAGGACTGACACTCGGGGAATCTGGGCGACTCCCGGCACACGGATGCTGGTTGGATTCGCGGGAGGTGCGCTCAGCTTCTATGGCGCACGAAAGCGAGGGCCACTCGCAAAACTTTTTGAGATTGTAGGCCTTGGCCTGCTAGGCGGTGAACTTACAGCGATCGGTCTCAGCCGGGTTTCTCGAACATCTACCAAGGGGAATGGAAGGGGAAATATTCTTCCGGCTTCACGCTGAGCAACAGCGACCAAGAGCGCATCGCGGTAGCTGGCAAACTCGAAGAATGAAAATAGCGTCCCACCGCGACGCTGAAACAGTGACAGACCACGCTTGGCCCCAGCTCAGTAGGAAATCATGGACAGCTTGAATCGAGAGCAACTCAGATTTCTATCATTCGAACGGCACCAACCTTGCGTATCCATATTTCTGCCCAAGCATCGCGCCGGTCCGGAGACCCGCCAGGACCCTATCCGATTGAAGAACCTAACGAAGGAAGCGGAGTCGCAACTCATCGCTTTGGGACAGCGGCGCGTTCGGGCTAGGGAGATACTGGCTCCCGCTCGCCAACTCGCGCGTAAGAGCGGTTTCTGGCGTCAGCAAGAAGATGGATTGGCGCTGTTCGCCTCGCACGGATTGTATGAGCACTTTCGACTTCCCCTGCATTTTTCCGAACTGGTGTCCGTCGCAGAGCACTTTGAAGTCAGCCCCGTTCTGCCCCTATTCACCGGACGGGACTAATCACGGATGGCTTGACGCCCGCGAGCAATGCCAATTCACGCCATTTCCAGTGGCAGTCCACATCGACGAAGCCAATTTCGCACAGCCACGCCAACTGAGTTTCAAGATCGAGCAGCTTGTTCGATGGATCCTCATCCGCGCAGGAGATCGCCTGGAGGAACCCGGCGTGGAGACGGGAAGTTGGAGAAGCGACGTGCTCAAGATTACAGAATGCGCCGCCTGGAGCGAGAAGCTCGAAAATCTCCTGGTACAGTGTGCGTTTTCGTTCGTGTGATACGTGGTGAATCGCAAAACTCGAGATCACTGCGTCAAACAGCCCAATCGGAGGCATTTCGTTTTCAAAATCGTGTGACACGATCGTGACACTGCCATCGGTGGCAAACAGTTTGTGTAGCACCTCCAGCATCGTTGGCGAGAAGTCAAGCCCGACAAATTGGGCACGCGGACGAGCCGATTTCACGAGCGCAAGGAGCCTTCCCCCACCACTGCCCAGATCGAGAATGCGGTGTGCTTCAACGGGCACAAACTCAAGCAGCGTGGCTTCGCCCTCGACGCGGTGCGGAATCGAATCCGCGCGCCGGAGATAGTCCAAGGCGTGCTCCGCGTCGGGCCAAAGATTAACGTCAGGTAATGTCGGCACGGGAGTCCTCCCACTTGCGATTAAGCCGTGCGCCAGTGCATAAGTCCAATTTAGAGTTATTTACAGAAACATAAGACCATCTTATGCGGCATAAGCCAGGGATCTTGCGCACACCGCTTCTTGCCGCTCAGAGAGGCTGGAAATAATGAGCGCGCCGGAACCCAGAAGGTCGTCGCAACCCGCAGATTCCGGACGACAATCCGGAAACTATCCGGGATCGACGATGTGAGAAGCCACGGTCAGGTTTTGGGTGAATCGTCGGCAGACAGGAAATAATCCGGTTCCTTCCTGTTTGCCCGTAAGCTGCCCACAATTGCGCACCAGATTGTGCCGATCTCTCGCACGACAGTCGCTTCTCTCTTTTCTCTTCTCCTTGACAGTCTAGGAGTATGGGCTTATATTCCTAGTTCATCTAGGAGAGCCGGCATCCGTGGAAAAACAAATGGATCTTTTGCAAGGCACTCTGGACATGCTGATCCTAAAAGCTATTTCCCTCGGTCCTTTGCACGGTTATGGCATTCTGTTGCGCATCCAGCAGATTTCGAAAGACCGCCTGGAAATTCAGCAGGGTTCCCTTTACCCGGCGCTGTACCGCCTCGAGCATCAGGGCTGGATCGCGAGCGAATGGGGCGAGTCTGAAAATAAGCGCAAGGCTAAGTATTACCGGCTCACGGCAACAGGAAAGCGGAGATTGCAAACCGAAGCTGAAAAATGGAACCGTATGGCGGACGTCATCGCGGGAATCTTGGGCACGACCCGAGAGGAAATATGATGCTCTGGAACCGTCTTCGTTCCTGGATGAACGCGACGTTGCAGCGCTCCCGTTTGGAGAGCGAAATGGACGCGGAGTTGCATTTCCATATGGAAAGTTACGCCGAGGACCTCGTCCGCAACGGCGTAGCTCGCCAGGAGGCGATGCGCCGCGCGCGTCTGGAATTCGGCGGAATCGACCGCACCAAAGAAGAATGCCGCGAGGCACGCGGCGTAAACCTTCTCGATTCTCTCCTGCAGGATTTGCGCCACACCTTCCGAATGCTAAGAAAGAATCCCGGATTCACTCTTATAACCGTGCTGACTCTTGCTGTCGGCATCGGCGCTAACACCGCGATTTTTAGCGTTGTGAATTCTTTCGCGCTGCGTCCGCTTCCCGTGAGAGACCCTTTGCGCCTTGTGGTGGTGGCTCAGCAATTTCAGAACAGCAGTTTTCTGGGACCTCTTTCTTATCCTGATTTACTCGATTATCGCGCGAAGTCGGACGCGTTCGCGGAGATGGCCGGTTTCAGCATAGATTTTGCTGGACTGAGCACCGGTGCGAGCGTACGTCGCATTGCGGTTGGCTACGTCACGGGTAATTACTTCGCCATGCTCGGCGTGCAACCAGCCGTGGGACGCCTCATCCTCCCGACCGAAGGACAGCATTTAGGCGCCGACCCAGTCATCGTTCTTGGATACGGCTTTTGGCAGCGTGAATTCGGCGGCGCTTCGGACATGGTCGGCAGGAACGTCAAATTGAACGGCCAGCATTTCACGGTGATCGGAGTTGCCGACAAGGGTTTTCGAGGCACCATTTCGATCCTGGAGCTGGACGCATACGTTCCTCTGAGCATGATTTCAATTGCACGCTCGGAGAACTTGTGGGCGAAACGAGATGCGCGAGAGCTCCAGGTGCTTGCGTACCCCAAGCCAAATGTAAGCCTGGAACAGGCGGAAGCCTCTCTGAACGTAGTCGCGGCCCAGCTCGAAAAGGAATATCCAGCGACCGATCGTGAAGTCAAACTGCGCGTTGTCCAAGAACGTTTGGCGAGGCCCACACCGAGTGTTTCCAGCCGCCTTCCGCTTGTACTCTCCTTGTTCCTCATGCTGGCGGGGCTCGTATTGCTGGTTGCCTGCGTGAACGTCGCCAATCTGGTTCTGGTGCGAGCGACCTTGCGCAAGAAAGAAATCGCGGTTCGCACAGCGCTTGGCGCTGCACCAATGCGAATCGCACGCCAGCTGGTGACCGAAAGCGTTGTGCTGGCGGTTCTTGGAGGCGTTTTCGGCACTTTTTTTGGATTCGCGGGCAGTCGTCTGCTTGCCTCCATTCGTTTGCCAGGCGAACTTCCAGTTCATTTTGACTTTGCGCTCGACTGGCGAGTCTTCACCTTCGCCTTTCTCGCCGCTTTGGTGACCGGAGTCCTGACCGGCCTTACGCCCATTTTCCGCGCATTCAAGGCTAACCTTTCTGAAACCTTGCGCGAAGGTGGCAGATCTCTTTCTGGTGGAACGGACCGGCATCGAATTCGTAACGTGCTAGTCGTTGCTCAAGTGTGCTTGTCATTCGTTCTCCTAATTACCGCGGGTCTCTTTGTGCGCAGCATGGGCAGGGCGCAGAATTTGTATCTGGGCTTCGATCCCCACAATATATTGAACCTCAGAATGGATCCGAGCCAACTGGGCTATGATGAGACGCGGACCAAGTCCTTCTATAAGGATCTAGAAGATCGCGCCTGCGCGCTGCCCGGCGTCGAATCCGCGAGCCTAGCCCTTTCAGTGCCGCTTGGCGATTCTAATCAGGAAGCCAAAATCTATCGCGAGACGACCGCTCGCGCCGACGAACTTCTCCAGGCCTTTTACAATGTAGTGGACCCTGCTTATTTTCAGACCATGAGAATTACCGTCGCCCGGGGGCGAACTTTTACGCCCGCCGACAATGAGGCCGCGCCCCGCGTCGCCGTGGTGAACGAAACACTCGCCAGCCGCCTCTGGCCCGGCGAAGATCCCGTTGGCAAGCAGTTTAGTTTCAAAGGAGCGCAAGGCCCCTATGTTCAGGTCGTCGGCGTTACTCGAAATGGAAGATACGTGTTCATCGGGAAGACCAGCAGAATTTCTTCTATGTGCCTACTGGCCAGAATTTCACTTCGGGAAGAGTCTTGCAGATCCGAACCAGCCTACCTCCGAACGCAATAGAAAAGAGTATAGAGCAGCAGATTCACGCGCTGGAGCCAGATTTACCGGTCTATGCCGTAGAAACGATGGAGCACTCTCTCGGCGGCGCCAATGGCTTCTTCCTGATTCGCATGGGCGCTTTATTCGCGCTAATTCTTGGCTTGCTCGGTTTGACCCTGGCCATCGTTGGAGTCTACGGCGTAGTTTCCTACGCAGCCAGCCAGCGCACCCACGAGATTGGTATCCGCATGGCACTGGGCGCAGAACCACGTGCCATCCTCCGCATGACTTTGCGCTCGGGAGTCTTTCTTTTGCTGCTTGGGATCTTCATCGGATCCGTACTCGCGCTGTCGGTTGGCTGGACTATGAAAAGTCTTTTGTTCGGTATCCACCCAGCTGATCCGCTGACCTTCGCTGCCGTTGGATTCTTGCTTGGTTCCACCGCCATCATGGCCTGCTACATCCCCGCGCGCCGTGCCATGCGCGTCGACCCTATGGTCGCGCTTCGCTACGAATGATGGCTGTTGTTGAATAAGATCAACAATAAATCACTGGGTCG
>WNGK01005525.1_pt1 | contig 21095 bp, 27 predicted proteins | sample 5400601 | NCBI WGS metagenome assembly WNGK01 (sample SAMN13153376, study PRJNA577476) | soil metagenome | isolation source: 60 cm soil or saprolite under Garry oak tree replicate 1 | place: USA:California | collected 2016-06-15
TCGCGCCCGGTCGCCCCGGTTCAGTCTTGGCAGGACCAACCTGCGGCTGTAGGAAACGATCGCCGGCGGCGTTCCATTGTTTCCGATTGTTATTTACAATGAATAGCGCAACCCCAACGTGTCGCTACTGTTTCGGGATGCCGGCGCGCTCGATCACCGCCGCCCATTTGCCGATGTCGCCGGCGAGCCGAGCCTTCAATTCCTCGGGCGTGCTGGCCCTGGCTTCGATGCCAAGTTCGGCGTAGCGCTGCTTCACCTCGGGCGTCGCCACGATCTCGCGGATCGTCTTGTTCAAGAGCGCGATGACGTCCGCGGGGGTGCCGTGCGGAGCAAACACCCCGTTCCACGACACCACCTCGTATCCGGGAACGCCCGCCTCCGCGACCGTCGGCACGTCGGTAGAGAACGGCGAGCGCGCCTTGCCGGTGGTGGCAACGGCGCGGATCTTCTTGTCCACCAGGGTCGCTTTCATCGGCGCATAGAAATCGACCATGAGCTGCACGTCGTTGCGCATGAGGGCGACGATGACGTCGGGCGTGCCGCGGTAGGGAATGATCTGGAAGTTGAGCCCGGCCGAGGCTTTGAGCGCTCGGCCGCAAGATTCTGCGTGCCGCCGACATTGATGGTGCCGACATTGAGCGTGCCGGGCTGCGCGCGTGCGCCCTTGATGAAGTCGTCGAGCGTCTTGAGCTCGGACTCCATGTTGGTGGCGAAGACCAGGTCGAACGCGCCGATGGTCGAGATGGTCGCGAAGTCCTTGACCGGATCGAACGGCAGCGCCTTGTAGATGGCGGCGCTGATCGAGGTGCCGTTGGTGACGAGGCCGATCGTATAGCCGTCGGGCGCTTGTGAGAGCACCGCGCGCGCCGCCGCGATGCCGCCAGGTCCGGGTTGATTTTCCACCACGAAGCGTTGCCCGAGCTTGTCGCCGAGCTTCTCCGCCGCGAGGCGGGCGGTGATGTCGGCGACGCCGGCGGGGGCGAACGGCAGCACGAACCGAACCGGACGGTTGGGATAATTCTGCTGCGCGCGCGCAGATATCGGAAACATCCCGGCGGCTGCAGTCGAAGCGGCGAGCGCCGTCGAAAACGCCCGTCGCGTGATGCGGTTCTCGGTCATATGGGCCTTCCCTGTTCGCTGCGCCGCCGGAGCGCGCATCCACATTCATCGTTGCGGTGAAGCACGCCGCTGCGTTCCATGCAACACCCGCGCCTGACGAACTTTTGCCGGCGACTGCGACGAAACTTCACACCTTCTCCTCGATCACACTGGCGCGCACGTCGTCCTCGATCAGCCGCCAGATGTGATCCACATAGCGCACGAATTCGGCCGTGCGCTTGATCGCGAGCGCGCGCGGACGCGGCAGCGCGATCACGACATTCTCCCGCAGCCGGCCCGGCCGGCGCGCGAACACGAGCACGCGGTCGGCCAGGAACACCGCCTCGTCGATCTGGTGCGTCACGAACAAGACGGTCTTGCGCCCCTCCTCCCAGATGCGCATCAGCTCCGTCTGCATGATCTCGCGGGTCTGCGCGTCGAGCGAGGAGAACGGCTCGTCCATCAGCAGGACTTGCGGGTCGATGGCGAGCGCGCGGGCGAGATTGACGCGCTGGCGCATGCCGCCCGAGAGCTGGCGCGGATGGTAGTGCTCGAATCCCTGCAGGCCGACGAGCTTCAAGAGCTCCATCGTGCGCCGCCGTTCGGCCGGGCCGACTCGGCCCGCGACCTCGCGCCCGATGATCGCGTTGGCGAACACCGTGCGCCACGGCAAAAGATTGTCGTTCTGGAACACGAAGCCGCGGTCGCCGCCCGGGCCGCGCACCGCGCGTCCGTCGAGCGCCACCTCGCCCGAGCTTGCCGGTTCGAGCCCGGCGACGATGCGCAGAAACGTGGTCTTGCCGCAGCCCGAGGGGCCGACAACCGCGATGAACTCGCCGCGCCCGACCGCGAGACTGATGTCTTGCAACGCCTGCAATTCGCCGAACGTCTTGCCGAGATGGGAGATTTCGAGCTTGTGCGCCATCGTGCCTCTAGTCCTTGGTCCAGGGCACGAGCCGATTTTCGAGCCAACCGAAACCCGCCGTCAGCGCGATCCCGGCGGCCGCGAGCACGACGACGCCGGCAAACAGCTCCGGCATGTTGAAGGCGTCGGCCGACTGCGCGATCAAGCGCCCGAGTCCCGCGCGCGAGCCGAACAGCTCCGCCACCACCACCCCGATCAGGCCGCGTCCGATCCCTAGCTTGAGCCCGGCGAGGATGAAAGGCACGGCGGACGGCAGCGACACCTTGAAGAAAATCTGCCGCGGCGACGCGCCGAACGAGCGCAACATCTCGATGAGCCGCGCGCTAGTGGTACGCAGGCCGGCCTCGGTGTTGATGGTCACGGGAAACAGCACCAGGAAGATGACCACCAGCACCTTCGACCAGATGCCGATCCCGAGCCAGAGAATGAACAACGGGGCGAGCGCAATGGTCGGCGTGGCATAGAGGCCCGAGATCCAGGGCTGCAACACGCGCTTCATGGTGGCGCTCTCGGCCATGGCAAAGCCGATGACCACGCCCAATACGCTCGCGATCGCGTAACCGAGCGCGAACTCGATCGCGCTGATCGACATGTGCCGCCACAGCTCGCCGCTTTTCGCGAGCGCCGCAATCGCCGCGAAGATCTGCGAGGGAGCGGCGAGAAAGAGCGCGTTGGCGACGAGAAAGCGACTCACCAGCTCCCACAGCAGCAGTCCGCCCAGGACCGACGCAGCACCCGCCAGGTAGAGGCGCGGCAACCGGATCCCCGAGCCCAGGCGCGATTGCGCTCCCTGCTGCACCGCCTCCGCCTCGCCGCCACTCACCTGACGCACATTCCTTCGCGTTTGCTCTACAACGGCGCTGCGATCTCGGTGCGCTCCCCTCCCCCTTGTGGGGAGGGGCTGGAGGTGGGGGTCGTTGTGTGAGGCAATGGCCGTGCATCACCGCGCCACCCCCCTCCCCAACCCTCCCCCGGCCGGCTGCGGGCCTGTCCGCTTCCGGCAAATCTCAAAGTGACCAAACTCCGGCAAGCCGGAGTTTGGTTGGGGGAGGGAGTAGACCGAGTACGCCGCCTACATTGATCCCGCTTCACGGGAACGCGCTCCATCTCAATCCGTCAGCTGGGTCACACCCGGCAGCACGAAGCGCTCGATGTTGATCGAGCCTTCAACGTCACCGAGGCCTTTGAGCGCGTTGAGCAGCGCGCCCATCTTCGTCTTCGAGAGCTTGCCCGCGGTTTCGAAGAACTCGTTCTTGTGCAGGAAATCGTAGGACTTCGCGACGTCCTCCTGCTTGAGCTTGCTTGCTTCGACCATGATCTTGATGGCCTCGGCGCGGTTTGCCGGGTCGGAGAACCAGGTCATGCTCTTGGCGTTGACCGACAGCACCTTGGCGAGCGTCACCTTGTGCGCGGATGCCCAGGCGCGGCCAACCACCGTGCCGGTGAACGGCAGCTCCTTGGCGTAGTCGACGGTGAGGCCGAGATTGGTGAAGCCCGCCGACTCGGCGTAGAAATTGAACGGGGGAAGCAGGATCGCGGCATCGACCGCGCCCGATTGCAGCGCCGAGAACCGCGCCGAGGTCGCGCCCGCGAACACCGTGTCGTACTCATCGGCTTTGAGCCCGTTCGGCTCCGCCATCCGCTCGAGATAGATGCGCGTGATATCCTTCGGGCCGCCGATGGAGATGGTCTTGCCCTTGAGGTCCGCCCAACGCTTGATGTCGGATTTGGCCAGCAGCGCATAGGGCGGAGCCTGCATCTCGATCCGCACGATGGCGATGGGTGCGCCCTTGTCGATGGCGCGGATCGGATCCGCAAGCCCGGTCGACAAGGCGAGATCGATGGAGCCGGCGGTGAGCTGTTGGACCAGCGCCGCGCTCGACTGGGTGAAGACAGGGTCGAGCTTCACGTCCTCGGCCGCGAAGTATCCCTTGGTGAGGCCGATATAGATCGGCCAATGCGTGGACGAGACCGCGCCCACCAAGCCGACGGTGACCGTCTCCGCCTTCGCCGGCGATGCGGCGATGGCCGCGCCCGCGAACAGCGCCGCGAGCGCATGTCTCAGCGATCGGCCCATGACCATCCTCTACTCCCGTTATTGCTTGCCGATCTGCGCGCGATAATGTCGCGCGATCTCGGCGCCCGTCGCCTTCCACACCCGCGCGTGCCGGCAGATGTAGCCGAGCGCCGCGTCGAAGGCGTCGATGCGATGGGGCACGCCGGTCAGATAGGGATGCAGTGCGATCGCCATGACGCGGCCCGAGTCCGCGCCCTCGCGATAGAGCACGTCGAACTGCCGGCAGATCATGTCGCGGAATTCGTCGGCGGTCCGGTGCAGGCGCTCGAACACCGGCTTGTCGTTGATCTCGTGGCTGTAGGGTACCGAGATGAGCCGCCCCCCGCCGTCGAGGCTCATGACGTAGGGCTGGTCGTCGTTGGTCCAGTCGCAGACATATTCGCAGCCTTCCGCCGCCAACAGATCGAGAGTGTTCCAGGTCTCCTGCAGGCCCGAGCCCAGCCAGCCGACCGGCCGCGCGCCGGTGGCATCCGCGATCGTCGCCAGCGCGCGGGCGATGATCGCCTTTTCCTCGCCCGGCGGCGCTTCGTTGAGGCGGCGCGTGTTGCTTTCGCAATGACCCATCCACTCCCAGCCGCGCGTGCGGCCCTCGTCGATGATCTCGGGATGGTGGGCGCAGAGATCGCTGTTGAGCGCGACGGTGGCGCGGATGCCGTGGCGGTCGAGCACCTGCATGAGGCGGAACACTCCCACGCGGTTGCCGTAGTCGCGCGCGGACCACGACGGGATGTCGGGCACCGGCGTACCAGGACCGCCGGAGCCGGCCGGCACCTTCTCCATGAGCGAGAAGAACTCGATATTCGGAATGACCCAGAGCGCCACATGGGCGCCGTCGGGCCAGGTCAGGCGCGGGCGCCGCACGATGGGCGAATAGGGAAACGGGCCGTAAGGGGCGGGCTTCATCTTCTACCTTGCGCTCCGAGTCAGCTCGCCTTCCTCACCGCCAGGCCGTCGAGATGGGCCACCACCTCATCGATGTGCATCACATCCGCGTATTTGTGATGCATGTCGAACAGGTTGACCTTGTGGGAAAGAATGCTGCGGTCGAAGCAGCACTCCTCCACCAGGACGACGTGAAAGCCATGCGAATAGGCGTCGACCGCGGTCGCGCGCACGCAGCCCGAGGTGCTCTCGCCACAGATGATCAGCGTCTGCACGCCGAGCTGGGTGAGATGCGCAATGAGCGGCGTGCCGAAGAACACGCTCGCACGCTGCTTGGTGATGACGACGTCCTGCGGCTGCGGCTTGAACTCCGGCCGGATGGCGTAATCGGCCGCATCAACCGGCGGCTTGTTGCGCTTGGTCGCGGTCACCAGGCTCGGACGGCTCTCCGCGCGCGTATCGCCGGTCGAATAGAAGATCGGGAGGCCGGCAGCGCGCGCCGCAGCAAACAGCCGCTTGGTCGGCTCGATCGCCGCAAAGGCATATTCGCCGCAGCTGTTCGGATGGGTCTTGGCGAGCTCGGCCGGCGGCCGCGCCCCGCCCCGGTAGACCACGTCGTAGAGATCGACCGCGAGCAGGGCCGGGCTCGCGCCGATAAAGACCTTGCGGCGGTAGCAGGAATAGACCTCCAGCACGTCCGGCGTGATGATGTCCTTCCAGCAATGGTCTTCGAAATCATCGCTCATGGTGTTGCTCCCGTCGCGAAAGCGGCGCGGGCGTGGCCCGCCGCCAACGCCAATTCGATTGAGCCTAGCGGGGCGTGGAGCGGATGTACATTTTGATCTACGCTTGGAGCGATCAGGCGCGCGACGTCGCCACAACAAGCCGGGGAGAACCAGCGTGCACACACTTACTAGGCGTTACCTCTTGCTCGGCGCGATGACGGCGGCGCTGTTCGCGGCCGACACCCATGCTCAAACAGGATGGGCCGCGGGCACCATCAAGCTCGTGGTGGCGTATCCCCCAGGGGGGTCGACCGATGTGATCGCGCGGCTGGTTCAACCCTGCCTGCAGGAGCGGCTTGCAACCACGGTGATCGTCGAGAACCGGTCGGGAGCATCGGGAAGCGTGGCCACCGCGGCGGTCGCAAAGTCGCCCCCGGACGGCAGCACCTGGCTCATGGTGTTCGACAACCACGCCGCCAATCCATTCGTGCTGCCGGACCTGCCCTACGACACCGAGAAGGATCTCGACCCGGTGCTGCTCATCGGCACCGCGCCTTACGTGCTCTCGACCCAATCACAAAAGCCCTTCAAGACGCTGAGCGACGTGATCGCCGCGGCCAAGGCCAAGCCCGCCACGATCAGCTATGCCTCGGTCGGTAGCGGCAGCGTCGGCCACCTCGCCATGGCGCAGCTGTCGGAGCAGGCGGGCATACGGCTCGTCCACGTGCCCTATCGTGGCGGTGGTCCGGCCATGAATGACGCCGTCGCCGGCCACGTCGATCTTCTCGTCGGCAGCTCGGCGTTGTCCATTCCGCAAATTCAGGCCGGCACCATCCGGGCGGTCGCGCAAACCGGCAAGACGCGCACGCCGACGCTCGGCACAGTGCCGACCATAGGCGAGAGCGGCTTTCCTGGCTTCGAGGCCCATGCCTGGTGGGGCGTGTTTGCGCCGGCAGGCACACCGAAGGCGATCATCAGCCGGTTCGGCGCCGAGCTCACGGCCTGCTTGCGCGAGGAGCGCGTCGCCAAGCAGCTCACGGAGACCCAGCAGATCTCGCTCGCGCTCAGCGGACCCGAGGAGCTGCGCAAGTTCCTGAGCGAGCAGATGCGGACCTGGGGGCCGGTCGCGCGCGAGCACGACATCAAGGCGGAATGAAACGCCTCATGCGTACACATTCGGCGCCCGATGCCGCCGACATAACCGAATTTTGCCCCGAACTCATGCCTTCGCCGCCGGCGCGGTCTCGGCCATGAGCCAGTCGAGATAGCCGCGGTCGACGCTCTCGATCGGGAGCACCAGGATCGCGGGCGTGGCGTAGGAATGCATCTCCTTCACCGCCGTGGTGACGCTCCCCGCGAGCGAGCTGCGGGTCTTGATGATCATCACCACCTCCTCGCCGCGCTCGACCGCACCCTGCCACCAATAGTGCGAGATCATGCCGGGGAGGATGTTGACGCACGCGCACAGACGCTGCTCGACCAGTGCGCGGCCGGCCCGCTCCGCCTCGACAATCGAGGGATAGGTCGTATAGACGAAGACCGCGCGCTCCATGTTCACCACCTTGCCGGTCGCGGGCGCCGCCTGCCGGCCGACTGCGCCTCGATATCCGAGGCGCCGAGAGTCCCATGACGAGACCCGCGATGAGCCCCGCGACCCAGAGCTTCAAGCGGATAGCCTTCGTCGCCAGCCCGTTCCCGGAGGCGCACGAGGCGCTCGAGCGGCTCGCCACCCGCTACGGCAACGTCCCGGCCAAAAACGCCGACGTCATCGTCGCGCTCGGCGGCGACGGGCTCATGCTGCAGACCCTGCACCGGTTCATGACGACGGGCAAGCCGATCTACGGCATGCACCGCGGCACCGTCGGATTTCTCATGAACGAGTTTCACCCGGACCAGTTGCCGGAACGCCTGGCCAAGGCCCAGGTCACGGTGATCCACCCGCTGCTCATGCGTGCCCACGACAGTGACGGCGACGCGGTGGAGTTTCACGCCTTCAACGACGTTTTCCTCTATCGCCAGACCTATCAGGCGGCGCTCAGGCGGCGCGGCTGCGCATCCTGATCGACGGCGAGGAGCGGCTCAGCGAACTGGTCGCCGACGGCGTGCTGGTGGCCACCCCGGCCGGATCGACCGCCTACAACCTTTCCGTTCAAGGTCCGATCATTCCGATCAGCGCGCCGCTGATGGCGCTGACTCCGATCAGCCCGTTCCGGCCGCGGCGCTGGCGCGGCGCGCTGCTGCCCGACAGCGCGCGCGTGCGCGTCGACGTGCTCGAGCCGGAGAAGCGTCCGGTCGCCGCCGTCGCCGACCACGACGAGGTGCGCTCGGTCTCATCGGTCAACATCCAGATGGATCACAGCATCTCCATGCAGATGCTGTTCGATCCGGGGCACAGCCTCGACGAGCGCATTGTGCGGGAGCAGTTCGGGTATTGAACATGCGATTGCCTTGGTGGCGAGATGCTCGGCGGCCACGCGAGCGGGCCGGCAGCGGTCGACAGGCCGGGGTGGACGCGCGATAATCGGCGGTCATCGGCGCGGACCGGCATTGCGTCTGCCCCGACTGCGAGACTGAGCCCGCGACCCATGTTCTCGAAACTCAAAGCGGCCTGGAGCCGCCTCGCCGGTGGCGAAGGACGCGAGTCCGACGGGCCGCCCGCGCCAGCCGTTGAATACAAGGGCTACCGCATCCGGCCGACCCCGTACCGGAACAACGGCCTCTACCAGACCGCCGGGATCATCGAAAAGGACACCCCGGAAGGCGTGAAAGCACACCGCTTCATTCGGGCCGATACCCATCAGGGCAAGGACGATGCGATTGCCTTCGCGATCTCGAAGGCCAAGCAGATCATCGACCTGCAAGGCGACCGTATCTTCACGCAATCCAACGGCTGAGGGCGGCAGCGGCACGGCCAGTCACGTCGCAGGAGCAGCGTATCACGCTGCGCTGCTTCAAATGGCGTCACGCCTTGCGATCATGGTGCATTCGGGCGGCCGGTGGAGGAAACGATGACGAGATGCTTGAATGCGGCCGTCGCAGGTTTGCTGGGAGTGCTGGGTGTGATGACGCACGCACCGGCCCGAGCCGCCGAGATCGTCGTTTTGACCAATTTGGGCGTGGTGTCCGCGGTGCGCGACCTCGCGCCCGCCTTCGAGCGCGCGAGCGGCCACAAAGTCATCGTCAGCTTCGAGCTGGGCAGTGCGATGATGCAGAAGATCAATTCCAACGCGCCGGCGGATCTGGTCACCCAGACCCCCGACGTGATCGATAGCCTCATCAAGCAGGGCAAGGTCGTGGGCGAGCGCGTGGACTTCGCCCGCGCGGGGATTGGCGTCGCCGTAAAAGCCGGAGCGCCCAAGCCCGACATCGGCAGCACCGACGCCTTCAAGCGCTCGATGCTCGCCGCCAAATCGATCGCCTATTCGCGCGCCGGCGCGAGCGGCGTCTATGTCGCGAACCTGATGGAGCGGCTCGGCATCGCCGACCAGGTCAAGGACAAGGTCAAGCTCGTCGACGGCGTTCCCGTGGCCGAGCTGGTAGCGAAAGGCGACGTCGAGATCGGCATGCAGCAGATCAACGTCATCCTGCCCGTCGCCGGTATCGATTACGTCGGTCCGCTGCCGTCCGAGCTGCAGGGGTACGTCGTGTTCGCCGCCGGGATTTTGGCGGTTTCGAAAGCGCCGGAAGCGGCGCTGGCCATGGCGAGGTTCATGGCTGCGCCCGAGGCCGCGCCGCTCATCCGCAAGAGCGGCATGGAACCGGCCGCACATTGACGGCGTCGGTCGCACGCAACAAATGTTCAGCGCGCGGTCGCGTCACCGCTGGTGACGACGGCGGTGACGTTGGTCGGTTTTGCGGCATCGGCGGGATGTCGCCGCACGCGACCGTGCGAGGTTGCTCCCGATCCGCTCGGTCTCACCGTAAAGGCGGCAATCGGCTGGACCTGCCGGGGCGATCGGCCTAGGCTTTGGCGGCTTTACGTAAGCACGCCATCAGGCGGTCGCTCCACGCCGCACACCTCATGGAGGAAGGCGATGGCTCAAGACACCGAGCTGCGCCGCCACAAGCGCGGCGGCATCTATTTCGACGATTTCGTGGTCGGCCATCTCTACGAGCACCCGCTCACGCGCACGGTCACGCAGATGGACAACATGCTGTTTTCCAACATGACGCTGAACCCGCAGCCGTTGCACATCGATCGCCATTTCTGCGAGCAGGAGACCGAGTGGGGCCAGCCGCTGATGAATTCGCTGTTCACGCTGGGACTGATGATCGGCATCATGGTCAACGACCTCACCGTCGGCACCACCATCGCCAATCTCGGCATGACCGAGGTGAAATTTCCCCACCCGCTGTTCGAGGGCGACACGGTGCACGTCACCACCGAGGTCATCAGCAAGCGCGAGTCGACGTCGCGGCCGGGTGCCGGGATCGTCGAATTCCACCACCGTGCCTATAACCAGGACAATAAGCTCGTGGCCGAATGCCGGCGCCAGGTTTTCATGCGCATGCGGCCGCGATGATGCGTTCGCTGCTCTTCGTCCCGGCCGATGACGGAAAAAAGCTCGACAAGGCGATGGCGAGCGGCGCCGACGCGGTGATCGTCGATCTCGAAGATTCAATCCCTGCGCAAGGCAAGGCCGATGCGCGCATGCGCGCGGCGGCTTTCATCACGGAGGCCGTCAAAGCCGCGCAGCGCCCGCGCCTCTTGGTTCGCATCAACGGATTTGCCACCGGCCTCGCCGACGCCGATCTCGACGCCGTCGTGCCCGCGCGTCCCGACGCCATCATGCTGCCGAAGGCAGAAGGCGGCGCCGATGTCATTCGTGCCGACGCGAAGCTGCTGGCGCGTGAGGCGATCGCGGGCTTGCCCGACGGTTCGATCAAGATCGTGGCGATCGCGACCGAGACCGCGACCGCGTTGTTTCTCGCCGGCACGTATGGCGGGGCGAGCGCCCGGCTCGAGGGACTGACCTGGGGAGCCGAAGACCTTTCGGCCGAACTCGGCGCGGAGGCGAACCGCGACGGCGACGGCCGCTTCCTCGACCCTTACCGGCTCGCGCGTGCGCTCTGCCTTGCCGGTGCCGCGGCGGCGCGGGTGCAGGCCATCGATACCGTCACGGTCGACTTCCGCAATGCCGCGGCGCTGCGCCGCGAGACCGAGGAAGCGCGCCGTGACGGCTTTACCGGCAAGATGGCGATCCATCCGGCGCAGGTGCCCGTCATCAACGAGGTGTTCACGCCGTCAGCGGCGGCGATCGCCGAGGCGCGCGCCGTGGTCGCCGCGTTCGACGCCAATCCCGGCAAGGGCACGGTCGGCATCGGCGGGGTGATGTACGACCGCCCGCATCTCGAACGTGCCCGGCAGCTGCTCGCACGGGCGACGGCGGCGGGGATCACCTCGTAACGAGGTAGGGCGGGGCAGCGGCCGGCAAGCGTTCTCACGCAAAGAGCGATTGCGCCTTTGCCCTCCCTACGCTTGCTATTTCTTTTTCCCGTACACCGCGTTCGGATCGAACGTCCTCTCGCCGTCGTGAAATTCGAGCGTCACCGCGCCGGCCTTGCCCAGCGGCACCGCGCGGTAGAAGCACGAACGCCGGCCGGTGTGGCAGGCGCCGGCGCCCTCCTGCTCGACCTTGATCCACACCGCGTCCTGGTCGCAATCGATGCGCATCTCGACCACGCGCTGCGCATGGCCGGAGGTTTCGCCTTTACGCCAAAGGGCTCGACGGGTGCGGCTGAAATACCAGGCTTCCCCGGTCGCGATCGTCTGTCGCAACGCCTGCGCGTTCATGTGGGCGACCATCAACACTTCGCCCGATCGCGCGTCGGTCGCAACGCAGACGATAAGTCCATCGGCGTCGAATTTCGGCGCAAAGGCGCGGCCCTCCTCGACCTCGTCGGTGGAACTGCGTGGGGCGAAGGGTGAAAGTTCGTCGGACAAGGAAAGCCTCGCGCAAAATCCAAGTTTCCTCGCCCGCATAAGCCGGCGATCTGCTCATCGCCCGCTGATCACAGATCGGCGGTCATGGGTCCCCGCTTTTCGCGGGGATGACCCGTGGAGCCAGCGACGCCTGTGAGACGCGGGCGGCGCATTATATCGGGCTCTTGCGCGGGAACGATGCCCCACCTGCGCGGGGCATCACCTTCGGCTGCGGTGCTGGGCCCGGTGCAGCCGCCGCGGCTCAGCGATCGGTCCCGCGTACCATGGTGATGAAGCGGACCTGATCGTCGGGATTGTCCCGAAAGCTGCCGGTAAACTGCGTGGTAATGGTGGACGATCCCGGCTTCTCCACCCCGCGCAGCGACATGCACATGTGCTCGGCCTCGATCATCACCGCCACGCCACGCGGGCTCAAGATCTCCTCGATGGCGGTGGCGATCTGCGAGGTCATGTGCTCCTGCGTCTGCAGCCGTCGCGCATAGACGTCCACGAGGCGGGCAAGTTTCGAAAGTCCGACCACTCGGTCCACCGGCTTATAGGCGATGTGCGCCTTGCCCGTGAACGGCATCATGTGGTGCTCGCAATGTGAGTTGAAGGCGATGTCGCGCACCAACACCAAGTCGTCGTACCTGCCGATCTCGCTGAACGTGCGTTCGAGCACGTCGACCGGGCATTCGCGATAGCCGCTGTATAGTTCGTCATAGGCGTCGATCACGCGCTTGGGCGTATCGCGCAGCCCCTCGCGATCAGGATTATCGCCGGCATAGGCGATGAGCGTGCGCACCGCCGCCTGCGCTTGCTCGCGCGTGGGCTTGGGCACGACCGGTTCGGGGGCCGCGCGCACGTGGTCGGACAGGGTCGGCTGGTCGGCCGGGGACGATTTGGGCCAAGGCTTGACGACAGCATCCATCGCGGTCTCTCCGTTCGACCGGCTTTGAGGCCGGGGGTGTCACCGGGGCGGCCGCATCAGTCATACGCGCTTTGGAGGATTCGACCCATGCGCGACGACCGGACGCCGCATTCCCATTTTACATGGCTTTGATAGGAGGCTTCGCTCCCGTGCAGAGCCTCCCGCCGGCTCGCAAGCCTTCTTGCTCGCGCCGGTGGGCCGCTCCCTATATATTCCTTCGTGGGGAGCGCGCAATCGCGTTGCCGCGTCGTCAACCGTCGTCAAAACTCATGTTGAACGAGGTTTACAACAGCCGAATTCTCGAACTGGCCGGGAATATTCCCCGGCTCGGCCGCCTCGACAATCCCGACGCCACCGCGACCGCCCATTCCAAGCTTTGCGGCTCGACCGTTACCGTCGACCTCAAGATGGACGGCGACACGGTCACCGACTTCTCCCATCAGGTGAAGGCTTGCGCGCTGGGCCAGGCCTCCTCTTCAATCATGGCGCGCAACGTGGTCGGGGCGAAGGCCGACGAGTTGCGCAGCCTGCGCGAGACGGTGCGGCGCATGTTGAAGGAAAACGGCGCCTCGCCGAGCGGCAAATGGGCTGACATCGCCGTGCTCGAGCCCGTGCGCGACTACAAGGCGCGCCACGCTTCGACCATGCTGACATTCGATGCCGTGACCGCGGCGATCGATCAGATCGAAGCCAAGCGCAGGGCCGCGATAGCGGCCGAATGAGTGTCCTCGGGTAGCGTACCCCGCCGGTCAATCAGGGCTGCGATGTGATGATCGTGCGTACGGGTGCCTGCCTGACGGGCTTGTGGTCTCGCTTTGCAGCGCCGCCGCCGCGCCGGCAATCGACTGCGCGACCGTGGCCGCGGTGCTCGCCAGGGATCAATCCGAACTGCCGCGGCTCGAGGTAGCCTCGCCGGCCGACCGCCCGCCGTATTGCATCACGCTCGAGACCCTCATGGCGTTTGCCGGCCGCGTGAAGGCGCACGTCGCCCGCTGCCCGAACTCGGGTTACGCCGCGGCCGTCGCCGACCGGGACAAGCCGCGGACCGATTATGCCAAGCTGTTCAGTCGTTACCGGTGCAAGCGGACGCGGTAAGCGTCGGTCAGCATTCCGGGGGCACGCACATCACGCGTGCCCTTGGCACGCAAGTCGGTTGATCCGACTCGCGTACTCAACACATGCTGGAAGTGCGCTCTAGTCGCGCGGGGCGGCCGGCTGGCCGACGGTCGCTAGCGACGTTGTCGTCTTGGCTGGCGGCGGACCCGCAAGGTCGCGCTCGAATAGCGCGTCCGCGGTGGTGAGTTTCATGCGCCGGAGCTCGTCGGCGGACAGCCGATACAAGGGCTCCCACGGGGGAACCCGCAGGGCCGTTTCCAGCAACTCGCCGCTGCCGCCCATTTCCATGGTGTATTGCACGAGGCGCCCGATGTCGCGCTGGACGATGTTGAGCTCCTCGGCCGAATAGTTCGATTCCAGCGCCTGCTTGCGCTTCTTGCCGAGCCAGATCTGATGGACGAGGACGTGCGCCTCCGGCGGCACGTAGCGGCGCTCGCCGGCCAGCAGCAGGAAGGCGCACATCGATTCGCAATTGCCGTAGGGCGACAGCGTGGCGCGACGATCGCCGTCGCGGCCCGGCGGCAACGCCGTCGTCTTGCCGATGGTGGTGATCATGCCAAGGCTTCGAATGGCGCGGCCGAGCGCAAGCGTGCCCAAGACCGAGCCGCCGTCGGAATCGAGAACCAGAATCGCTCCGCCTGCGTTGGGATCCTTGGCGAAGGTCTCGAACTCGCGCGGCGTGTCGGCGGTGATGTAACCGATGGCGGAAATCCAGACACGGCAGTTCGCTCCGCACGCGTGGGCCGGTCCCTCGCGCCGCCATTCGAAGCGCATCGGCGCGCTTCCGCTGTCGTCCTGGGGCGTGGGCGGGGCGGAGGATGCCTGGACGATGCCACACGCAAGCGCGAATGCGCTCCAAAAAAGTCGGCGCATGCTGACCCTCATCAATGGCGCTTCGCGCGACGCTTCTTGATCGGCGTCGGTCGAAGGCGCCCCAGTGTCCCACAGATTGCCAGCCTCTTTTTAGAGGTGCCGGAGATTCGGGTCCAGTCCCAAACGTGGCCCAGACCGCCCAATCTTGACGCAGCCGCCATGACCCCCGGGCTGCCGCAATTATCTTGCGGGGGGTACAAAGATAAGGTCGCGGAGGCTGTTGCGCGGTGGAACCTTGGATGAGCCTGCGAGGGCGCGTGAGTACGTTTCTGGGCTACCTTGCTCACGGCCCCGCGCTTGCCGCGCGTGGGCTGATCCAGGTCTACCGCCATAGCGTTGCACCACTGATCGGGTTCAATTGCCGCCATCTGCCGACCTGCTCGACCTACGCCGATGAGGCGGTCGGCCGCTTCGGTCTGTGGGCGGGCGGCTGGATGACGCTAGCGCGGCTCTGCCGCTGTCATCCCTTGGGAACGTCCGGCCTCGATTTCGTGCCGGCATCATTGCCGGATCATGCGCGCTGGTATCTGCCCTGGCGCTACGGGCGCTGGCGCGGCACCAATTGCGCCGTCGACCCTGCGCCGCCGCGCGCCTGACCGTTTGCGAGCATGCTCGTTACGTCCCATGCTCATCAAACGTTGGCGGCGGCGCATGGCGTTGCGCGGTGCGTGCACATCGTATAAGTCCTGGCGTCGCTTTGCCGCATATCCGGGCACGCGGCGACGACGGGAGGTCCGACGCCATCCAAGACAGCCCGGCCACGCTTACCTGCATTCGTAGGCAGCGAGTGAGCAACGGAGCGAATGATGGTCGCGCTGACCTTTCCCGACGGCGCGCGTCGGGAGTATCCCAAAGGCACCACCGGCCTCGACATCGCCAAGGGGATTTCGCCGTCGCTCGCCAAGCGCACGGTCGCCATGGCGCTCGACGGCGTGCTCACGGATTTGAACGACCCCATCGAGCGCAATGCGAAGGTCGAGTTTCTCACCCGCGAGAACCCGCGCGCGCTGGAGCTCATCCGGCACGACGCCGCGCACGTGCTCGCCGAAGCCGTGCAGACGCTGTGGCCCGGCACCCAGGTCACCATCGGCCCGGTGATCGAGAACGGCTTTTACTACGACTTCTTCCGCAACCAGCCGTTCACCCCGGAGGATTTCGACGCCATCGAGAAGAAGATGCGCGAGATCATCGCGCGCGACAAACCCTTCACGAAAGAGGTTTGGACGCGCGAGGCAGCCAAACGCGTGTTCCGCGACAAGGGTGAGCTATTCAAGGTCGAGCTCATCGACGCCATCCCGGACGACCAGGAGATCAAGATCTACAAGCAGGGCGAGTGGTTCGACCTCTGCCGCGGTCCGCACATGACCTCGACCGGCAAGGTCGGGAACGCCTTCAAGCTGATGAAGACTGCGGGCGCCTATTGGCGGGGAGATTCCAACCGCGAAATGCTCAGTCGCATCTACGGCACCGCGTTCGCCAAGCAGGAAGAGCTCGATGCCTATCTCAAGCAGCTCGAAGAGGCGGAGAAGCGCGACCATCGCAGGCTCGGCCGCGAGATGGACTTGTTTCACTTCCAGGAGGAGGCGCCGGGCTCGGTGTTCTGGCATCCGAAGGGTTGGACGCTTTATCAGATCCTCGAGAACTACATCCGCCGCCGGCAGGCCCAGGCCGGCTATGCCGAGGTCAACTCGCCGCAGCTCATGGACAGCTCGCTCTGGGTCGCCTCCGGCCACATGGCGACCTTCCGTGAGAACATGTTCCTGACGCAGCCGCGGGAGGACGATGAGCGCACGTTCGTGGTCAAGCCGATGAACTGCCCGGGCCACATCCAGATCTTCAAGAACGGCCTGAAGTCCTACCGCGATCTGCCGTTCAAGCTCGCCGAGTTCGGCAAGGTGCATCGCTTCGAGCCCTCGGGCGCGCTGCACGGGCTGATGCGGGTGCGCGCCTTCACCCAGGACGACGCGCACGTATTCATCACCGAAGCGCAGATCGCCGCCGAAGCGCTCGCCATGAACGACCTGATCCTGTCGATCTACGAGGACTTCGGCTTTCCCGACGTCACCATCAAGTTCTCCGACCGCCCCGACAAGCGCATCGGCGAGGACGCGGTGTGGGACAAGGCCGAGGCGGCGCTGATGGCCGCGCTCAAGACGTCCGGGCGGCCCTGGACCCTCAACAAGGGCGAAGGCGCCTTTTACGGGCCGAAACTCGAATACGTCTTGCGCGACGCGATCGGCCGCGACTGGCAGTGCGGCACCGTGCAGGTCGATCTCAACATGCCGGGGCGCCTCGGCGCCTTCTATATCGACGAGCACTCCAACAAGGTGACGCCGGTGATGCTCCATCGCGCCATGTTCGGCTCGCTCGAACGCTTCATCGGCATTCTGATCGAGCACCATGGCGGTCATCTGCCGCTCTGGCTATCACCGCTGCAAGCGGTCGTCGCCACGATCACCGACGACGCCGACGGCTACGCGCGCGAGGTGGTCGACGCTGCGCAGCGCGCGCGCCTACGCGTCGAGTACGACCTGCGCAACGAGAAGATCAATTACAAGGTGCGCGAGCACTCGCTCGCGAAGGTGCCGGCGCTGCTCGTGGTCGGCCGTAAGGAAGCCGCCGAGCGCACGGTCTCGATCCGCCGCCTCGGCAAGGACGGCCAGACCGTGCTGCCGCTCGATAAGGCGCTTGCTGCGCTCGCCGAGGAAGCGGTGCCGCCGGATGTGCAACGAGTGAAGCAGGCAGCATAGCTTTCGCTCCGCCGCCCCCGGTCGGGCGCTCCAAGACGATCCGGCGGAGGCATCTGCGGCCAGAACGCCGCCGGTGCCGACCGTCAACAGTCCCGCGTTCGCCGCGATCGCGGCTTTACCCGCCCTGCGCGGCGCTCTCCACAGTCCCAGCGCAAGAGCGGCCTGGCCGGCGGGTTCGGCTGCATGAAGCGGTCGAGCGGCGATGGCGTGAAGCGGTAGCGCTCGCGGCCGGGCAGATCGCCGGACGGCACGAGCGGCGCCGCTTCGGCGGCGGGAATGCCCGCGATCAAGAGAACTATGGCGATCCTGCGCAGCCAGCCCATGGGCGCTTTCGTTTGCGTTGTGTGACCTTGCCGGCCGACCGCATGGACTACGCCGACGTCACGGCGCCCGCAACGTCCCTCGGGACGGAGCAACCAACGCGTCAGCGCGCGATGACCTCGACCTCGCGGTCGACGCCGGCCACGACGCGGAACTCGCTCTCGAAGGTCTTGTTGTCGTTACGCGCGATCGCGCGATATTCGCCCTCCGCCAGGATCACGCGCGGGAAGGCGCCGATCGATTCCTTGACCACGTCGCCGCCGGGGGTGAGCACCGACCACTGGGTGTCGGCGCGGGCTTCGCCACCGCGCTCGTTCACGAGCTTGAGCGTGATGATGGCGGCGCGATGATTGATCGTGGTGTCGGTGAGCTTGCCGACCTCCACGCGGATGTCGGAGCGCACCGTCGCGTTGGCGTCGCCGTAGTTCGACACGATGTGGTAGGCGCCCTCCGGCAGCAACACGATGTCGCCGGTCATGATCGCGCTGGCGATCGGCCGCTTGTCGCCGGGCTCGAACTGGCTGCCCTTGTAAAGGTCGAATGAAATTTGTCCCTGCGGGATGCGCGCGTCGCCGACCCGGCCTTCGATGCGCAATCCGCCGGCTGGGATTTCGAACACGTCCTTCATCGTTTCGGCGCGCACCTGCACCGCCTTGGTCACGTTCGCAAGCCCGAAACCGACGCTGACGACGTAAGCGCCGGGCGCCAGCACGAAGGTGGGGGCAGCTCCCTTGTCCTCCTTGACCAGGCGCGGGAGGCCGTTCTGCTCGGTGCGATAGACCCGCCAATGCAAGCCGCCGTTGATGGCGGGCTGATCATGGCCGAACCGCGCGCTGACAGCGAGCGCGCCTTGTCCAGCCGGCACGCTCGGCACGCTCACCGCCGCATGCGCCTGCGCCCCCTGGTTAGCCGGCAGCGATTGCAGCAGCGGTCCCTTCGGCGCCGCGGACGGCGCCACATTGCCGCTTGGAGGAATGAGACTTTGGGCCGGGCCGGGCGGGACCGACGGCACGTCTCGCGGTGGACGCAGCGGGAACGAACTGTCGGAGCCTTGGGTGCTGCCAAAGAATTGCGCGTTGGCCGCCGCGGCCAGCGCCGCGAGCCAGACGCCGGTGGCCAAAACGAGCTGGCTCCCCTTGCCGGTCCTCGTCCCCCCGATCCTCATGGGCCGCAGTTTTCGACCGCAATAGCGGCAAATTCAAGCCATTGGCGGGCGGTTTGTCACCACTGCCGCCCTATGCTAGGCGCAACCGTCGCCAATCGATGCCGGCGCAAAATGCGGCCATCTTTCAAGTCGGCCGCGTTCCCCGCGCCGCGCGGATCAAGCCGATGCCCGACGCTCTCGAGCTGCTCAAGACCCGACGCTCCATCAAGCCGGTTGAACTCGCCGGCCCCGCTCCCTCGGCCGCCGAGATCGAGACGTTGCTCACGATCGCTTCGCGCGTTCCCGATCACGGCAAGCTCGTGCCCTGGCGCTTCATCGTCTTCGAGGGGGAAGCGAGGCTAGCCGCCGGCGAGGCGATCGTCGCCGCGTTTTGCGCCAAATATCCGCAGGCCAAGCCCGAGCACATTGAAGCCGAACGAATCCGTCTCGCGCGCGCGCCGCTCGTGATCGCGGTGGTCAGCCGCGCCGCGCCGCATGTGAAGATTCCGGAATGGGAGCAGGTGCTGTCGGCGGGCGCCGCCGCCATGAGCCTCGTGCTCGCCGCACACGCGCTCGGCTATGGCGCGACCTGGATCACCGAGTGGTACGCGTATGACCGCGGCGTGCTTGCCGCGCTCGGCCTCAAGGAGAACGAGCGCATCGCGGGGTTCGTCCATATCGGCAGGCCGGGCGTACCGCCCGAGGACAGGCCCCGGCCGGCGCTTGACGAGATCACCACTCGCTTCGGTACCCGGTAGGTTCTCGCCCGCCCGGCGTCACGCCGACTGGATGTAATCGCGCAGCGCGGCGGATTCGTGCTCCATCTCCTGGAGCCGATATTTGACCACGTCGCCGATCGACACAACGCCGACGACCTGATCCTGCTCGATCACCGGAACGTGGCGGAATTTGCCCGCCGTCATCTGCTCCATGATGACGCCGATGGTCTCCGCGGGGCTGCACGTTACGACTTTGCGCGTCATCACCTGCGAAAGCGGTTGCGCGAGCCCGCTCGCACCCTGCTGCGCGAGCACGCGCACGATGTCGCGCTCGGACAGGATGCCGATGACACGGCGATCCGGGCCGAGCACAAGCAACGCGCCGATTTTGTGTTCGGCGAGCGTGCGCACCGCGGTTTCGAGCGTTGCCGTGGGCTCGATCGAAACGACATTGCTGCCCTTGGCGGAGAGAATGTTCTTGACGTGCATGGGTCGCCTCCCTCGGCTTGCTCCGAGCGCGCGGAGTGCCGGCTCGATAATGCTCGATTTGCTATCGAGTTCCGTCAGCTGTGCCGTCCGGCCACGGGCGAGCCGCCGGACCTGTGCGAGGAACGACCGGCGCGGCGGCGTCGACATCGACCAGGGCGGCACTGACTAAGCCTAAGTATCGGACGGAATCCCCAACCCTGCAAGGTGCCCGTCAACCGGAGCCGGTCAAGCGCGTGTTTCGCCAAGACGATAGTTAATGGATTGTCGGTGTCGGATCCGGCCCTTTGCCGCTGTCGAATTCGGTCGAACGGGGGACCGGATCGAATGCGGCGAAGGCAAAAAGCCCGACCAGGAATCCGCCGATATGCGCCTGCCAAGCGATCGCCTGCTCGACGCCCGGCATGCCCACGGAGAAGACTCCGAACAGCAGATTGACGCCGAACCAGACCAGCAGGAATGCGAGCACACGCGGATCGCGAAGGCTTACCGCAAGCGGCGCCGCCGGCACCCGACACGCCTCGGCGGGGTCTCGCCACAGCCCGAGCGGGCCACCGCGCTGGAACGCAAACCGTGTCGCCGCGGCCATGGCTCCGGAAATCGCGGCCGAGGCGCCGACCATCGGCAAGAGCTCGCCGAAATGGGTCACGAGGTGCACGGCGGCGCCGGCGGCGGCCGTCACGGCCATGAACGCCAGGAAGCGCAGCGATCCGAATCTTTGCGCAACCGGCGAGCCGAAGGCTAAGAACCACACCGCGTTGAAGATCAGATGGCTCAGGTCGGCGTGGATGAGCGCGTAAGTGACGAATGTCCAGATGTCGGCCGCCCAGCCTCCGGGCCAGGCAACATCGGGCAGCACGCTGGCGTCATAACGCGCGGGAATGAACGCGAAGAGCAGCAGAAATTCGGTCGTCTGCTCCGCCGTCAGCACGAGCATGATGAGCGCCTGAATGACGCCGAGCACGACGAGCAGCGCGACCACGACCGCGGGCACGTTGAGCATCCGTTCGCGGCGGGGCTGATCGAACATGGCTCCAAGGTGATTTTGATTGAAGCGAGCCGGTCGAGGCGATCGGCCGCGTTCACATAGGCTGCCGCGCGCATTGGGGCAAGCGCGCGCGCTTC